>ERZ773178.1877-NODE-1877-length-20856-cov-12.015144_pt1 | contig 20856 bp, 20 predicted proteins | sample MGYA00580533_ERZ773178 | MGnify/ENA primary metagenome ERZ773178 (study PRJEB29015, sample SAMEA2737859) | human gut metagenome | biome: human gut; feature: human-associated habitat; material: faeces | place: China | collected 2012 ...
TTACGAGAGCACCGGTTGGGCATTCGTCAACACACTTGGTACACATGCGGCACTTGTTGAAATCTACATAAGCCACATTGTTCTCAATGGTAATGGCATCAAACTTGCAGACTTTCTGACACTTACCGCATCCGATGCAAGCAACGCTACAAGCCTTCTTAGCCACAGCACCCTTGTCGTGGTTCACGCACTGCACGTAAACACGGCGACCCTTAGGACCCTTCTTTCGAAGCTCGATGATGTGACGTGGACAAGCCTTGGCGCACGCACCACAACCCGCACACTTCTCCTCATCAACCTCAGGAAGCCCCGTCTCAGGATTGATAGAGATGGCATCAAACTGGCAGGCTGCCACGCAATCGCCACAACCCAGACAGCCGAAACCGCAGCCGGTTTCACCAGCACCACAGGAGTTCATGGCAGCACAAGTGTGCAAACCATCATACTCGGCAATGCGAGGACGATGCTCGCAAGAGCCATTACAACGAACCACTGCCACCTTAGCCTCTGTGTTAGCCACTGCCAGCCCCAGGAGATCAGCCACCTTGCCCATCACGTCGGCACCACCCACAGGACACATCAGTCCGTCGATGCTACCGGCATCAGCACCCTTAACCAGCGCTGCAGCCATACCGGAACATCCGGCAAAACCGCAACCACCGCAGTTGGCACCAGGAAGGAGTTCTCCTACCTGTCCCAATCGAGGGTCTTCTTCAACGGCAAACTTCTTGGATACCCCGAAAAGTACCAGCGCTGCTACCAGCGCAATGGCACCGAGTACCAAGACAGCACTCAAAATTAAATCCATAATAGTTTGTATTTGTTTTGTTAATATTTCTAGTTATTTCTATATCAGCCAACATCCTGTAATCAAGCCTGAAAAGCTGGATAATCATTCTAGCAGCAGGGTTCAAGACTAAAGCTTAATTTATTTCGTAGTTTGTTTCTCAAGAGATAAAGCCCTATATAATAAGGTATCAATATACCCAAGGCAGACACAGCGGCATATCCCTCTGATTGCGTGATTTTCAGTACGGCAACCAAAGCCACAACCATCAAGAGCAGAGGCAGCAAATAGCCATACAAGCTGGCGCGGAAGCCAACAGCCGTATCTGCCACCACAACAACAGAGTCACCCAGCTGATACTTGACAGCATCAGCAACCTGCACCTCGATAATCTTTTCTTTCGTTTCAGAAGCATTGCAATGCGCAGCCACCTTACAGGCACTGCACGCAGATGACTGAAAGATGCGCACGCGCACACAGCCCTCTTCTACTCCATCCACAACTCCATTATGCTTTATTTTATTACTCATTTCCAAATCTTGTTCATAAGGTTAGCCTTTCCTCTTCTACACAAGAGCACCTATTTTAAGGTGGCTTATTGCAAAGTAGAGTTAGCAATTCTAATTTGTTTGCAAAGATAATATATTATTTATAAATGACAAACAAAATCACCAGATTATTTAATCAAAAGAAACGTAAACGTTTTCTATGTTACATTTTAGGCTATAAAAACAAAGAAAAACGCAGAAATAAACGGATAAAAATAGGTTTTTTATAAATTTCTCGCCATCTTCTTTGTTTATATCATTTTTTTGTGTACCTTTGCAAAAAACAAGAAAGCCAACAACACCTAGCGTGTCGAGGCACGAAAACACTAAGATTATGGAAATAACAGAGCAGATGACAATTCAGCAAGTTGAGCGCTTTATCAAAAAGATAGCTCAAAAGTTTCCAGCACAACCTTCAAATGAAGAAAACGCCGTGCTGACCGACATCCATGTAAGAGTTTCCCAAGACAGTGGTGAGCTCCTAGCCTTTGACGATGACGACACAGAGATTACTCGCTGCGTAGTTGAGCAATGGATAGACAACAAGGATGAGAACTTCTATGATGAGGTGGCAAAGATTTTGCGAGACACCTTGCGCAAGAATTCTGAGATCGTTGATAATCTCGGAATCCTGAAGCCATATAGTTTCGTGCTGGAAGATGATGACAAGGAAAACCTCGGCGAACTCTATCTTGCCGACGATGATACCATCATTCTGGGTGGTGACCTGATGGAAAACCTGGATCACGACCTTGATGAATTTCTTGACGACTTGTTAAAAGAATAAACTATAAAAGTGCCAGTCAGCCCACTAGTGGGTCCCACCATGCCCGTCGCATGGGCACCCACAGCCCACCAAGCGGGCATCCACAGAACAAGCGCCGGGCAACAAGTGCCCATAGAACGGGCAATGAGTGCCCAAATGCTGGGACTATTTTTGGGCAACACTGATAAGAGTTTACTGTTTACAATTTATTGTTGACAGTTTACTGTTTTCAATGTGCAGTAGATGAAGCTGATCATGAAGAAAAAGAAATTTGCAGATAGAATGAAGTATCTCGTAAAGAAAGAGTGAAATAATGAGACTTCTATGATACATTAATGAGACTTTTTGGAATCAGAGCCGAGAAGTCTCATTCTTCTTATCTTATTATCTACCAATCCTTTAAGTCGATATTTACAACAGAGAATGAGACTATGAGACTTTTTCTTCAAAAAAACTTTTTCACGTAAGCGCATACAAACAAGAGCAAAGCCCATCCTCCCGGATGGGCTTTAGCATTTAATACAAAAACATTATGAATTATTTCTATTAGCGAACAAGATTCGTTTTATTAATATATTCTATCTAAAAGTCATATTTCGAACAAACTAATAGTTTCAAACAATTACCGTACTCCTACGATTAATCTATTCTCGTTTACGGGTGCAAAGATACGGCTTTTTTCTTATTCTTGCAATACCTAATAATGGGGGTTTTAGACAATACCTAAAACTGATGAGCCAGACACTTTAGACTATTGCCATTTTCCCTCTCCTATACACACAAAAAAACTGCAAGTCAGACTTATCGTCCAACCTGCAGTCCATTCATATCTCTCTCTTATAGTTTCTTTTCAGAATTCAATCGAATTGAATTACTTTAAACCACGATTCATAAGTGTTGCATTCAGAAGCATCACATACTTGCGATACTGAGAATCATTGAGGATGCTGTGCATGTACTTGAGATCCTTAATGACAGCCTTGTCAATCATAGCTGCACGCTCATCCTTTGCTGCAGTTGCAGCATTCATCATATCAGCAGTGAAGTTCTTGTGAACATCAGCTACTGCCTCTGCCTGATCAATATTGAGTGACAATGCATTAGCCAAGCTACCCATCTTTACATTCATGTTGTAAGCTGCTGTTGCGTTTGTTGCCTCGTCTGCTGCAAAAGTAGTTGTTGCCATTGCGAACATTGCTACTGCCAAAATCATAATCTTTTTCATAATCTTTTTACCTTTCTTTACTTTACGAGCCATCTTCTGAACCTACACTATCTTTCTTATAACCTAGGAGGCTCTAGAAGGACTCTTGTTAAACATTATCCTGATGTCTTTTCTTTAAGACACTGCAAAGATACAAACTTTCTATTGTGTACGCAAACAATTTACAAGAAAAATGCTCTAAAGGGGCTCTTTTTTGATATATATCAACATCAAAAGGCTTCTTTCTTCTACTTTTCGTTATCTAACACTTGTTTTTGCATTCAAAAGGTAAGCTGTTTTGCAATATCAGTAACATTTGCGTTTCAAATGAGAACTACTATAAGAAAAAGCCTAGCAAGTTGCCATTTTCCAGCCATAGAAAATGAGCACTCTGAATCTTTTTTTCCGAAAACCCCAATATTTCTACTATTTCTTTTCCATATCCCAATTATTTATTGTATCTTTGCAGAAGATTTACAATAGAAACAATGGAAGAACAAAATCATATAGACAAGGCACTCGCCTTCCTCGAAAGCCTCGAAAAGTTGGGAAACCAGCTCAAAGTAGCAGAAGAGAATCAGAAACAGTTCCTCGCCAGAATGCTTGAACTCAAGAAATCCGGCGAAACTGACAGTGAGGAATACGCAGACCTTTCACGCAAGAGCAAAGGATTACAGGACATCATCGACAAATGGCGTCCTATCTATTTGGAGCGAATGGAAATGGTGAAAAGCGTACAGATGAAGAAGCGTAAGCGCACTGGAAAGAAGTAACTACAACAGTGTCTATTAGGCTGGGACAAAGAAACTGCAAGCAAGGTATAAAGAAACTATATATATAATGAACGCGCGTACATTATATATATCAAATAACCTACAGATAGCACTATCAATAGAAAACAATAAAAAATAAAATAAAATGGAATCAAACAACAAAAACAAGTTTATTAGAGTATCATACGCATTGTATGACGTAACAAAGGGTGATAACGGCGAAGAGATGCTGATTGAGCGCACTACAGATGAGCGTCCTTTCTTCTTCATCAGCGGTATGGGTGTAACCTTGCCAGCTTTCGAGGAGAAGGTAGTTGATTTGGCTGAGGGCGAAGAGTTCGACTTCGAGTTGGATCCAGAGCAGGCTTATGGTTTGCACTATGACGAGCGCGTAATCGACCTCGACAAGCAGATCTTCACTATCAATGGACAGTTTGACGCTCAGCACGTACAGGTAGGTGCTATCATCCCATTGCAGAACGAGGATGGTAACCGCTTCAATGCTGTAGTTAAGAATATCACAGACGAGAAGGTAACTTGCGACCTCAACCACCCATTGGCAGGTTTGAAGCTTAACTTCTGCGGTCAGGTTCTTGAGAGCCGTGAGGCAACAGCAGAGGAAATCGCCAAGATGGCTCAGATCATCAGCGGTGAGGCTGGTGGTTGCGGCGGCGGTTGCGACAACTGCGGCGGTGACTGCAAGGATGGCAACTGCGAGGGCGGCTGCGATTGCAACAAGTAAAATTTGAGAATAAACGATAGCGGCTATCTCAATACCATTGGGATAGCCGTTTTTCATATCAACTAAAGAATTTGGCAATGAGGAATACATTTGGCAATCTTTTCACTCTCACAACATTTGGCGAGAGTCATGGCATAGCTGTAGGAGGCGTCATCGACGGTTTCCCTGCAGGCATAGACATCGATATGGACTTTATCCAGAGCGAGCTCAACCGTCGTCGCCCTGGACAAAGTCACATCACCACAGCACGAAAGGAAGCAGACCAGGTAGAATTTCTAAGTGGTGTTTTCGAGGGAAAATCTACGGGAACCCCTATCGGCTTTGAGGTACGCAACCAGAACCAGCATTCTCAGGATTATGAGAATATGCGCTGCCTGTTCCGTCCATCCCATGCCGACTTCACTTACAACGAGAAGTATGGCATCCGTGATCATCGCGGTGGCGGCCGTTCATCTGCACGCATCACCATCGCCCGCTGTGTAGGTGGTGCCCTGGCCAAGTTGGCACTCCGCCAGCTCGGCGTCAGCATTACGGCATATACATCTCAGGTTGGCAGCATCGCCCTGGAGAAGGATTACCATCTATATGATCTCAACACCATCGAGGACAATCCTGTTCGTTGTCCAGACCAGGCAAAGGCAAAGGAGATGGAAGAACTCATCGCCCAGGTCAAGGCTGATGGTGATACCATCGGAGGCATCATCACCTGCGTCATCCAGGGATGTCCTGTAGGATTGGGTGAACCGGAATTCGATAAACTCCATTCCCAACTTGGTGCAGCCATGCTCGGCATCAATGCCGTCAAAGGATTTGAATATGGAGAAGGATTCGCCGGAGTTACTGCTCGCGGAAGCGAACAGAATGATGTCTTCGTTCCTAAAGCTAAGAATATGGATGCTACTGATGATGCGGCAAACCATCAGGAAACTACAATCAATCAGGATGTTGCAGCTCGTATCACAACCAAGAGCAACCATAGCGGCGGCATCCAGGGAGGATTGAGCAATGGTCAGGATATCTACTTCCGGGTAGCCTTTAAACCAGTAGCTACCCTCCTGATGGAACAGGATACTGTAGATTTGGAAGGAAATCCTACCAAACTCACAGCTCGCGGACGCCACGATCCATGCGTATTGCCAAGAGCCGTACCTGTAGTAGAGGCAATGGCAGCCATGGTTATCCTGGATAATTATCTTTTGAATAAAACGGTGAGATTATAAAAATAGTTAGGAGTTAAGATAGAGGAGTTGACTACCAACCACAACAACTTCCAATTCTTAACTCCTATCTTTTTAACAAATATCTCCTCACAGGTCAAAGTTTACTGTCCTTCAAGAGTTTTGGACAATATTCATTGAAGAAGCATTTATCACAAAGCGGCTTGGCACTTTTGCAGACATATCTGCCGTGCAACAGAATCCAGTGATGCGCATTCGGAATATCTTCTGCCGGAATGTGCTTCATCAGATAATCTTCTACCTTGCGAGGCGTATCAGCCGTACGAGGCACCAACCCCATACGATGACTTACACGATAAACATGCGTATCCACTGCCATCGTGGCATGACCGAACCAAACGGCACGGATCACATTCGCCGTCTTGCGCCCCACTCCAGCCAGTTTCACCAGATCATCAGCAGTCTCCGGCACCTCACCTCCAAAGAGTTCTACCAGTTGCCGTGACATCTGTGCCAGATGTTTCGCCTTGGCATTGGGATAGCTTACCGAACTGATCAGCTCATAGATATCCTCCTCGCTCGCCTTCGCCATGTGCCGTGCATCTGGATAGCGGGCAAAGAGAGCCGGCGTAACCATATTGATACGCTTGTCGGTACACTGAGCCGAAAGCAAGGTAGCAACCAGAAGCTGAAAAGCGCTACCGAATTGCAACTCGGTAGTCACATTCGGCAGCGCATTTCTGAAGTGATTCAATATGAAATCGTATCTTTCGTTACGAAGCATATTTCAATACGTTTATATTTTCCGGAATATTACTTCTTCTTGGCAGGAGTTTCCTCTGCACCCTTCAACTTGCCCTTGTAAGCCTTGTTCAAGCCAGTGATAACCTCACTGGTAATATCGTATGCCTTATCAGCATAAAGCAGATTGTCACCACTCTTAGAGAAGATGATGCTATACTTCTTGTCCTTGTTATATTGAGCCAGATAGTTAGCAATGCTGTCGTGGAGAGCCTTGTTGTACTTGTTCTGCTCAGCAGCAAACTCATTGCTCAAACGCTGCTGCAATCCCTGAAGATCATTGTTCTGCTTCTGCAAACCAGCCTGGATAGCCTCAGCCTGCTCACGGGTGTAAGCATTCTGCTGAATCTTCTGCTGGAAGTTAGCAGCAGCAGCCTGCAACTGCTGACCCTTCTGAGCGATAGTAGCCTGAATATTCTGACCCTTTTTCTCCAGCAAGGCAGCATACTCCTTAGCGAATGTGTATTGAGTCATGATAGAGTCAACCTCTACGTATGCGATCTTCAACTCTGCTGGAGCCTTGCTCTCAGACTTAGCCTCGACCTGAGGCTGTGACTTATTGCATGATGCCAATGACAAGGCAGCTACAGCAGCAATAGCCACTGAACTCAAAATGTTCTTTTTCATTTCTTCTGTATTTTTATTATTATTTATTCCTAAAACTAAAATGATTTAATACGCCTTGTTTGCTTCGCGCGCTTCGCGGTCTTGGTCAACCACACAGTGGATACCCATCTTGCGCAAACCAGGATTGTCGTGAACATGCTGAGAAGAGAACTTACCATTCTTCTTAAAAATCAGCTTCACACTAAATAATGCCATTGCGATAGCAATTATTAACAGACTTAATAACATTAATTTTATCATTTTTATTACCTTTGCAGTGCCTTAGTGCACTTCACGTTGCAAAGGTACGATTTTTCGGGCAAAAAGCAAAAGAAATCTCATAAATAAATGACTTTCTTGATGCAAAAATAACAAAATAAGAGAATAATACATACAAAATAACATTATCAATGGAAAAAAATGAATTAAAACCTGCTCTTGTGTTCGAGCAGTTCGCTAAAATCAACGAGATACCTCGTCCTTCCAAGCACGAGGAGAACATGATTGAGTTTTTGAAGGAATTTGGCAAGAGCCATAACCTTGAGACTGTAGTTGATGAGACTGGCAATGTCTTGATTCGCAAGGCTGCAACCCCTGGATATGAGAATGCTGATACCATCATCCTTCAGAGTCACATGGATATGGTATGCGACAAACTGGTGGACGTAGAGTTCGACTTCCACAAGGATGCCATCCAGACCTACGTAGATGGTGAATGGTTGAAGGCAAAAGGTACTACCCTAGGTGCTGACGATGGTATCGGATGTGCCATCGAGCTTGCCATCCTCGCAGCCAATGACATCGAGCATGGTCCTATCGAGTGCGTCTTCACCCGTGACGAGGAGACCGGCTTGACAGGTGCTGTAGGTATGAAGGCTGGTTTCATGACCGGCAAGATGCTCATCAACCTTGACTCAGAGGATGAGGGTCAGATTTTCGTATCCTGCGCAGGCGGCCAGACTACCAAGGCTACCTTCCACTTCACCCGCGAAGAGGCTCCAGCAGGCTACTTCTTCATGGAGGCATCCCTGAAAGGTCTCAACGGCGGTCACTCTGGTGATGACATCAACAAGAAGCGCGCCAATGCCATCAAGGTACTTGCCCGCTTCCTCTTCCTGGAGAACGAGAAACTCAATGGTGCCCTTCGTCTGGTAAGCTTCAACAGCGGCAAGATGCATAACGCCATCCCTCGCGACGGCAAGATTGTCTTTGCTGTCAAGAATGAGGCAAAGGAGCAGGTACGTGCAGACTGGAATATCTTCGCATCTGAGGTAGAAGATGAGTTCCACGTTACTGAGCAGTCTATGCATTTCAACATGGGTTCTGCCAATGCAGCTCCTGTTATCGAGAAGGCCGTAGCCGATAAGTTCATCATGGCTTTACAGGCTGTAGATAATGGTCCACTCACCACCTGTCAGGACGAGGCACTTGCCGAGATGGTAGAGACATCCAGCAATGTTGCAAGCGTGATGACCGACGAGAATAGCATCAACATCGTGGCTTCTCAGCGCAGCAATGTGATGAGCAACCTGGACAACATGACCAACACAGTGAAGGCTGCCTTCCTTCTGGCAGGTGCAGAAGTAAACGTGGGAGGCAAGTATCCTGCATGGAAGATGCGTGCCAACAGCAAGCTGACCGACATTACCGTGAAGAGTTACGAGAAACTCTTCGGCAAGGAGCCATGGGTAAAGGGTATCCACGCCGGTTTGGAGTGCGGTCTCTTCTCTGAACGTTATCCAGACCTTGATATGGTAAGCTTCGGTCCTACCCTTCGCAATGTTCACACACCAGAGGAAGCACTTCTGATTCCTACCGTTCAGATGGTATGGGATCACCTGCTGGATATCCTCCACAGCGTGAAGTAAGAAGAACTGAGTGAATTCCTAACAAAGGATATGAAATCATGAAGAAGATACTATTCGTATTGACATTAGGCTTGGCGCTGGTTCTCACTTCCTGTGGCGACCAGCACAAGGCTCAATCACTCGTCAAGGATTTCCTCAATGAAAACCTGGAAAACGAAGATTGTAGCTTTAAACGCTTCAGCCAACTCACTCCTACAGCCATGATCGATTTTAACAGAGTAAAATCTATGCGTCAGGAGATGAACCAGTTGCCATATATGAAAAAGAACATCGACTATAACGATGGCACCTTCCCAGATACCTTAATGTATCTGAGAGCCACCTACCAGTTGACTACTCATGATGGCAAGAAAGAAGAACTCACCCAGACATTCTATCTTGACAAGGCTTTGACCCGAGTCATCGCTTTCAAAGAGAACTGATTCTATCTCAAAAAAAGCTAAAATCAAGAATTCAAGTTTAGATTGTAAAATTAGAAAAACATAAAAACAAGGCTGCACTCCTATCAAAGGGAATGCAGCCTTATTTTCGTGATAAAACCTCTAGCCAAGGGACCTCATCCTGCCAAAGCCTTCTCAACAAAACCACGAACCTTCTTACGGGCAACTCCCAGTTTCTTTTCTGCTTGTTTATATTTCAGATTTAGGGTTACCGCAATCTGACGAACCGGCATATCTTCGTAGAGATTCAGACGATATACTGAACGCTGGCTCTCTGTAAGCTGAGCAATACCCCGCTCCAGTATCTCATTCACTTCACGAGCCGAGAAGATAGACTCCACCCCTTCAGAAGAACTATTTATCCAACTGCCCTTCCTGATAAAATGCTCATACTTCTCATATTGCTGTCTGCAACGCCAATAATCGACGATTTTATTCCTTGCCATTGTATAGACCAGACAAGGCAGAGTTACCGGTGATATCATCTGATCCGACTGCAGAAGTCGGACAAAGATATCCTGCACAATATCCTCAGCCTCATCCACAACTTGCAGACGAGATATCACAAACTTCTTGAGTTCGTCATAATGATTTGTGTAATAATCAGCAATGATGCATTTTTTAGATGCAACATCCTGTTCTGGTTCAACATTCTGTTTCATATCAGGAGGGTTTTATCTGTTTATAGTTTATTTGTTTCTTCGATCAAGTAGTGCAAAGGTACAAAAAACAGATAATATCACCAAAGAAAAGAAACAAAAAAATGTGCTAAATGCCTACATTGAAACATTTAGCACATATCTAGATACGATTTGTAACATTTGATGTTACACTACGTAAAGTAATATACTTTTTATAAAGCAGCAATTACTTGATCATATCCACACTTCTCTTCAGGAAAGCATCGAGAGAAGCACCCTTCAGCATACCATTCTGCAACAAAGCGAGGTCGATGAGCTGATGAACGATGTTGTTGTTCTTGGCATAACCAGAGATGATATCGTTGCGCTTAGCCTTCTCATCGCTGATAGCCTTCTCCGTGTTGTGAACATCATCCTTCTCCTCCTGGGTAATCTCTTCTGGCTTCTTCTTACCCTGCTCCTGATGAAGCACAGCGAGACGAGCTTCCTGACCCTTGATTTCTGCAAGGATTGGCTTCAGGCTTTCGGCGGTATTAGCCTCAGCATCCTCCAATACCTTCTTCACCAATGCATGGTCTGAGTTCAATACGATGTTGTAGCTGTCTGGCATCTGACCATAGAAGTTCATACCTGCCTGGAACTGACTCATTGCCTTCATACGGCGCATATACTCGTTCTGAGTAATGAGCACAGGTTGGTTCTGCTCACCCAAAGCCTGAATCTCCACGAAGAACTCTGCCTTGTCGAGCTTAGGCATCTGAGAACGGAACACCTCTGTCAAATTGTCAGACTGATCCTTTGTCAAATCTGTCTTCTTGGCATCTTCCTTCACGATGAGTCGGTCGATGATATCCGCATCCACACGGGTAAAGCGACTTTTCTCCAACTTTTGCTCCAACATATTTACCATAGGTGTATCGAGCTGACCTTCCATCAGGAGCACAGAGTAACCCTTCTGCTTGGCAGCCTCGATGTAAGAGTACTGCTCCTCCTTGTTGTTAGCATAGAGATATACCAGGTTGCCATCCTTATCGGTCTGGTTGTCCTTGATCAGCGTCTTGTACTCCTCGTAAGTGAAGTACTTGCCCTCAACATCCTTCAGGAGTGCGAAGTCCTTGGCACGCTCGTAGAAATCTTCCTGTGAAAGCATACCATAATTGATGAAGAGCTTGAGATCATCCCACTTCTCCTCGAATTCCTTGCGGTTCTCCTTGAAGATTGAGCTCAGACGATCTGCCACCTTCTTAGTGATATAGGTAGAAATCTTCTTCACGTTGCTATCGCTCTGCAAGTAGCTGCGGCTCACGTTCAATGGGATGTCTGGTGAGTCAATGACACCATGCAACAGGGTCAGGAACTCAGGAACAATGCCCTCTACCTGGTCGGTAACGAATACCTGGTTGCAATACAGCTGAATCTTGTTACGCTGCATGTCGATGCTGTTCTTGATGCGTGGGAAGTAGAGAATACCCGTCAGGTTGAATGGGAAATCTACGTTCAGGTGAATCCAGAACAATGGATCGTCCTGCATTGGATAGAGAGTATGATAGAACTTCTTGTAGTCCTCATCCTTCAAGGTGCTAGGAGTCTTGGTCCAGAGAGGCTCCACATTATTAATAATGTTATCCTCGTCTGTCTCCACGTTCTTGCCGTCCTTCCACTCAGTCTTCTTGCCGAAGGCTACAGGCACTGCCATAAACTTGCAGTACTTGTTCAGGAGTTCCTCAATCTTGCTCTTCTGGAGGAATTCCTTGCAGTCGTCAGCAATATGGAGAACGATATCTGAACCGCGGTCAGCCTTGTCAGCGTCCTCGATTTCGAAAGCAGGTGAACCATCGCAGCTCCACTTTACAGCCTTGCTACCCTCTTTATAGCTCTTGGTGATGATTTCCACCTTGCTGGCTACCATGAAAGAAGAATAGAAACCGAGTCCGAAGTGACCGATGATGGCATTGGCATTCTCCTTATACTTATCAAGGAAGTCAGTTACACCTGAGAATGCAATCTGGTTGATATATTTATCGATTTCCTCCTCAGTCATACCGATACCACGGTCGCTGATGGTCAAGGTACCAGCCTTCTCATCTAGAGAGATACGCACTGTTGTGTCACCAATCTCACCCTTGAAGTCGCCCTGGGCAGCAAGAGTCTTCAACTTCTGTGTAGCATCCACAGCGTTGGAAACCATCTCACGAAGGAAGATGTCATGATCTGAATATAAGAATTTCTTGATGACAGGGAATATGTTCTCTGTCGTTACACCGATATTACCTTTCTGTGCCATAATTTATAATGTTTTATATGTTTTACTTTATTTATTTCTGCCTATTGCTTTTACAAATAGCGTGCCAAAAATACAGAAAAACATCATCAGAAAGAAATAACTGAACAAAATAAAAAGAAAGAAAAATAAAAATCAAGAGAAGGAAACAATAGGCTTAAGGGAAAATATAAATAGCCTTAAGACTAAATATATTTATCCTTAAGCCTAAAAATAATTAGCCTTAAGGATAAATATGAAGTAGGAAAACATCCTATTCATTGGAATGTTTCAACCGATGAGGATAATATTTAGAAATATCACAACACCCTGCAAGCACGGATACCTATTTGGGAAGGATGCTTCTGCATATAATTATAAAGTGTCACCGGTTCGTCAATCACTTTTTTGTGGATGCTGCTGGCATTGAGCAGATGCAAACCATCCTTGTGCCAGGAAGCGATTCCGATATGCGTGGTGTCCAACCCCTTCTTCCGGGTAATCATCAGAAGGATATCGCCATTCTTGATGGTATTTCTGAAAAGCTGGTTGTTGCGGATCTCTCCTTTCGGAATATAGCGGTAGCGCTTGCCATTGATGCTCTGTTCCAAAGCCCGGATGCCCGACTGCCATCGTGGATGAGCCGAAAGCATCTTGTAGCTGGATGGATGGGTAGACATCCAGTTTACGCTGATGGTCTGTATAGCCGTGAAAGGTGGATTGGTCTGAATATCCTTCACGATGCCTTCCTTTACGTTGTCATCTACCCAGAGTGTGAAATAATGCTGGCGCTTTACATACTCTACATCGCCACCAACATAGCGCACATGCTTGAGATGATTGCAAAAGGCTGCAAAACTGGTTTCGTGATTCTTGGCACACATCGCCAGAGCAGTCACGATTTCTACGTAGGTGGTGCAATCCAGTTCACGGGTATTCACCACAAGCTGCTCCTCCTTTGTTCTATCCAGGGTGCCGCCCACATAGGGGACACCCACAAACTGCTTTCCGAACCACATCATCCAGTTGGCAGGTTTCTTCTTCATCGCCTTTGCCTGTTGGAGCAAAGAAACAATTCGCATACTATCCTGGCTCTGATACACTACGCCAGATTTTGCCCAAGCCGGCATCACCATCATGAATGCCGCCGCACAAACCAAAAAATTATGCTTTACTTTCATTGTTTTACATTTTTATATTCCCGCTTCTTACCAAAATTCACGCCCACATAGATGTTCAGGGAGCCGAAGGAATTGTTGGTAGAGAAATGATCTTTATGATAATTGTAAGAATGAATGACAGAACTGATACCCGCATACCATTTGTCTTTATTCCATACCACACCAAAACGGCCCACACCATCGATATTGAAGTTCTTGAAGTTGAAGTTCTTCAGGTTGAACTTGTCAAGTTCCGGATCGTCTGATCTGGAATGATTGTAGGCAAGTCCCACGGAAAGCGAGGCGTTGAAGAGCCAGTTCTTGGCAAACACCCAGTTGTAGCCATATCCCACTGTGGCAGAATAATCGCTATACCTCACCTTCGAGAACATCAGAGAGCTATCAATCCTTGCCTCCATCTGATTCCTTGCTTCCTGATTCAGCTGATTCATGGGATTCTGATTCAGCTGATTCCTGGATTTCTGATTCAGCCGTTCATCCACGATATTCGAAAGTTTATCCCAGTCCACTTCCAGCTGATGCTGGGTATATCCCAAGCCCGCCATCCACGAACCGGCGCTCAACTTCTGCTTCGTACTTTGCGAATAAGCTGCTGGATATGAGAATTTACGATGATTAAAGATATAGTAAAGGTTCAAGCCCTTGATGCTTCCTTTAAAGCCATCGAAAGATACCTTTTTGAGGACATCCGTATTCACATCATCACCCAAATCCATTCTTTGGATATGATAGTCATTACCCGTCTGTCGCCAGAACAAATCCACTCCGAGCAGACTGCTATACAGGCTTAGATTGAACTCCTTCTTGCTACTGTGGTCGCTCTTCATATTGATGTGCTTCAAGTCTATGGTATAACCCAGGAACACCCATCGCCATCCCAGATAAGGTCCCAATCGCCATGAAGGGTCAGGCGCAAACGAGATACGCTGTCCTTCCTCACCATAAAGGGTATAGACCTCATAGGTATTGGTATTCTGGAGCATCACGGTATAATTGTAATGCTGAGGCTCGATATACTGTTCGTTGATATTTGAAAACTCCCGAAAGAAATTCGTAAAAGTCTTTCCCAAACGGTGGAAGAAGGTTTTCTCATGTCGGGCACGCGTCAGGCTATCCTCAGAGTTTCCCTTGAACATCGTAGAGTTGAAAAGCGTTTTCATCAAAGAAGAATCGGCAACAGTCTTGTTCTGGTCAGTCTTGCTTTGGTCTGTCTTGCTTTGGTCAGTAGGCAATTGAAGAGAATCCCGCTCCACTGCCATCATTGGCAGCAAAGCGAGCAACCAGACTCCCACTAAAGACCAAATTCTTCTTTTCATCTTACTGACTCTTTGAAATTCTACAATTCAGTTCTTCAAAACACACGTTAGCACTTACAAAATCAAACGTTAGTTCTTCCAAAGCACGCGGTCGAGCACCCAGTTTACCGGAGTAGCCGAAACGCTGGTGCAAGTACAGGTGCTGATACCCTGCAGATGCTCTATCACATTCTTGATGATAGGCAGCTGCACATACGGCGGATTAGAAACGGTGATGCAGGTTCTACCCTCGCTTGTTATCAAGACGATAGGCTGATAGGTGAACACGGAGAACGAAAGCGAACCCTTATCACCGATAATCTCAATGCAGTCTTCCTTGGCACTCTCATGTCCCACGAAACACCAGCTGCCACTGCCCGTCACGCCACTTTCGAAGAAGAAACATGCCGATACCGTATCTTCAGCCTTATAGAGATGCGCACGGTTGGCAGGATAGCCATGGGCACGGGTAATCACACCAAAGAGGTCTTGCAACAGGTCTATCTGATGAGGCGCCAAATCGTAGAAATAGCCGCCACCAGCAATGTCTGGCTGCACACGCCAAGGCATCTCCTTGCCGCTTTTGTAATCCAAGTCACGGGGAGGCACCGAGAAGCGAACCTGTACATTGACTATTTCTCCGATAGTTCCACTGTTGATAATCTCCTTCACTTTCTGAAAGTAAGGAAGATACCTGCGATAGTATGCCACAAAGCAAGGCACACCGGTCTGCTCGCTGATTCTGTTGATGCGGATACAGTCGTTATAGCTTGCAGCCAAAGGCTTTTCTACGTATACAGGCTTGCCTGCATGCATCGCCATGATGGCAAAGGTGGCGTGCGATGACGGTGGCGTAGCGATATAGATGGCGTTCACGTCAGGGTCATCGATGAGTTCCTGCGCATCGGTGTACCATTTTCTTATATGATGGCGCTCGGCATAGCTTCGCGCCTTCTGTTCGCTACGGCTCATCACCGCAACAACCTGCGATCCCTCCACCTCGTTGAATGCCGGGCCGCTTTTCTTTTCGGTTACTTCACCGCAGCCGATAAATCCCCAGTTAATCTGTTTCATCCTCTTCTTCAAATTTTACATAGGATTCCTCCTATTATCCATTTCAGAAATTCGAGTTTCCAATCTTCAAAGTCAAGATTTCCGGCAGTTACTCTCCTGCCAGAGACTTGTTGATTTCGTCGATATAGTCGAGCACCTCGTCACGCCCCGTCTTCTTCTCACTGCTGGTGATGAAGTATGGAGGGAGCGCCTCCCATCGGTCTTCCAGGGCATGCATCCACTTTTCGGCATTCATGCGAGCCTTGACAGGACCCAACTTGTCTGCCTTGGTAAAGACGATACAGAAAGGAACATTACTCTCGCCCAACCAATCCACGAACTCTCGGTCTATCTTCTGCTGGTCGTGGCGCACATCGATAAGAACGAAGACGTTTGCCAACTGCGGACGCTGCAGGATATAGCTGCTGATCATCTGCTCCAACTGCTTCTGCACGGTCTTTGAGCGCTTGGCGAAGCCATAGCCAGGAAGGTCGACCAGATACCATTCGTTATTGATGATAAAGTGGTTGATAAGCAGGGTTTTACCTGGAGTGGCTGAAGTTTTAGCCAAACCCTTGTGATTGCAAAGCATATTGATGAGGCTCGACTTGCCCACGTTACTTCTGCCTATGAAAGCATACTCAGCCTTGTTATCTTTAGGACACATGCTCACTCGTGGAGCCGATATTGTAAATTCTGATTTCTTAATTTCCATTCTTTCTATTTTCTTTTATAAATGTTTATTATTAAAGGCAGCACACCAACTTATCATCAAGTTCAATGTTCAATGTTCAAAGCTCAATGTTCAAAGTTCAATGTTCAAAGTTCAAAGCCTAGAGCATTTCTGCCAATTCCAGCCATCTCATTTCCTTCTCGTCAAGTTCATCCTTGATTTCAGGCAGGCGCTTGCTCTTTTCCGTCAGTTCCTCTACCGAGAGAGTGCCACTACAAAGGGCCTCTTCCAACTTTTTCTGCTCTTCGGTGAGCTTATCTATTTCCTGGGTCAGCTGCTCATATTCACGCTTCTCCTTGTAGCTCATCTTGCGCTTGTTCTCAAAGTTGGCATCACGCTTGGCGGTGCCGGTTCCATCGCTTGTGCTGGTACTGGTGCTGGCTGTGGTTTTCGCAGCAGCCGCAGCTTTCTCAGCCTCATCCTTCTCCTGCAAACGGCTCCAGTCACGATATTGCGTATAGTTGCCAGGGAAATCCTGAATCTCGCCCTCGCCCTTGAACACCAGAAGATGGTCCACCACCTTGTCCATGAAATAACGGTCGTGACTCACCACGATGACGCAACCGGCGAAATCCTGCAAGTATTCTTCCAATACCTGGAGGGTCTGGATATCGAGGTCGTTGGTAGGCTCATCGAGCACCAGGAAGTTAGGATTTCTCATCAGCACCGTGCAGAGATAGAGCTTGCGCTTCTCACCACCACTCAACTTATATACATAATTGTGCTGCTCCTCGGGAGTGAAGAGGAAGAACTGCAGGAACTGGGAAGCCGTCATGTGCTTGCCGTTTCCCAGGTCGATATAGTCGGCAATCTCTGTGATGACATCGATGACCTTCTGGTCTTCACGGAACTTCAATCCCTCCTGCGAGAAATAGCCGAAACGCACGGTCTCTCCGATATCAAACTTGCCGCTATCGGGCTGCACCTCGCCCAGGAGCATCTTGATGAAGGTAGATTTACCCGTACCGTTGTTACCCACGATGCCCATCTTCTCGAATCGGGCAAAGTTGTAGTAGAAGTTGTCGAGAATCACCTTCTTCTTACCCCTGTCGTCGAACGCCTTGCTCACATACTGGCACTCGAAAATCTTGGAACCGATATACACGGTAGAAGCCTTCAGGCGAACCTGTCGGTCTTCGATGCGCTGCTTTGCCACCTTTTCCAACTCGTAGAAGGCATCCTCACGATACTTCGCCTTATGACCGCGAGCCTGAGGCTGTCGGCGCATCCAGTCCAGCTCTCTGCGATAGAGATTCTTGGAATGCTGGATTTCGGCACGCAGGTTGTCCATGCGTTCCTGTCGTTTTTCCAGATAGTAGGCATAGTTGCCACGATAGGTGTAGATGGTCTTATCATCGAGTTCCAGGATGGTGTTGCACACCTTGTCGAGGAAGAATCGGTCGTGGGTTACCATGAAGATGGTCTTATTGCCACGGTTCAGATAGCCCTCCAGCCACTCAATCATCTCCAGGTCGAGGTGGTTGGTAGGCTCATCGAGCATCAGGAAGTCGGGCTCGTCAATCAGCACATTGGCAAGCGCCACACGCTTCTGCTGGCCACCACTCAACTGTCCCATCGGCTGATCCATGTTGGTGATATGCAACTGTGTGAGAATCTGCTTAGCCTTGAGCACCTTTTCGGGGTCATCCTCGTGGTTGAAGCAAGCCTCGAGCACGCTCTCCTCCGGGTCGAACTTCGGCGACTGCTCCAGATAGCCCACCTTCAGGTCGCGGCGATAGATGATGTCACCACTCTCATGTCCCTCCTTATCCATGAGCACCGACATCAACGTAGATTTACCCGTGCCGTTTCTCGCCACGAGTCCCACCTTCTGTCCTTCAGCGATAGAGAAGGAAATATTATCAAAAAGAACCTCAGCTCCAAAACGTTTGGTGAGGTTTTGAACGTCTAAATACGGTATTTGACTAGCCATTTTCGTTATTTTTGTGTGCAAAGTTACAAAAAAATTTGGCAGAAACAAAATTTTTATGTATCTTTGCACCGAAAATATTCAAAACAACTAGTGTTTCCATTCTCGAAACGCTACATTTCATAGAAAAATCATATAATATACAATATAATAATGTATAGCAAAGACGAATTATCAGCAAAAAGTGTCATTCAACTGAAGGACATTGCTAAAGAGATTGGAGCCAAGATTAAATCTGGCGACAACAAGGAGACTATTATCTATACCATCCTTGATGCCCAGGCTGAAGGCCCAACAGATGATGCTGCACCAAAGCGTAAACGTACACGCATTGCCAGCAAGAAAGAAGACCGTGTTTATTCTGTCAATGGAACTGATGGCGAGAACTTCGACGTGATGAAGAACCAGGCTACCGGACCTGCAGATGCATCACAGGATGCTGCCCCACAGGAAGTCCCTGCAGCCGTAGATCCGCTGGCTGCTTTTCCAAAGCACAGAGGCAGAAAGAGCAAGGCAGAACTGGAAGCCATTGCTGCGGCTAAAGCAGCTGCCATCAAGATGCAGCAGGCAACACAGCAGCAACAGGAAAGCGAAAATGAAGGCTATATTTTTGATGCCGGCAACAACAACGAGACTGAGCAGAATGCACAAACTGATGCTGAGCAGGATGCACAAACTAGCGCAGAACAGGATGCACAGGCTGAGTCTGACCAGGCAGCAGCCCCAGAGAGCGAAGAGCATTTCATTCCTGAAGCCCAGTTTGCCGTTGGCGAAGCCAGCGACAACAGCGAAAGCAACAACGAGCTGATGGCTATGCTCCAGGCAAAGCTCAACACTCATAACGACAAGCCAGCAGACCATGAGGAAAAGGCTGCGGCTAAAGAGACTGGCAAGAAGGCGAACAACGCAGGAGACGCTGCAGCCGAGACTACTCCAGACGGCGTTTGGAGCGGTGACCCAGGAGACGGTACCGACTTCATCACCGTAGTAGATATTCCAATCGAAGACCAGGCTGCCACGCCAACATACGATATCTTCGATCGCCCTACAACTCCGGTTGCATCCGGCAACACTCCTGCCGCTGCACCTCAGACATCCGGCAGAGAGCCAGAATACGACTTCTCCAACATCATCAGCGCAAATGGTGTGCTCGAAGTGCTTACAGACGGCTACGGATTCCTTCGCAGCAGCGACTTCAACTATCTTTCTTCTCCAGACGATATCTATGTGGCTACTAATTTTGTGAAGCGATATGGATTGAAGACGGGTGATGTGGTTCAGTGCCACGTGCGTCCTCCTCACGAGGGTGAGAAGTACTTCCCACTTACCAGCATCGACAAGATCAATGGCCGTGACCCATCAGAGGTACGCGATCGTGTTCCATTCGAGCACCTCACCCCACTCTTCCCTAACGAGAAGTTTGATCTCTGCGGCGACCGTCGCACCACCAACCTGAGCACCCGCGTGGTAGACCTCTTCTCACCAATCGGTAAGGGACAGCGTGCGCTCATCGTGGCTCAGCCAAAGACCGGTAAAACCATCCTGATGAAGGACATTGCCAACGCCATCGCAGCCAACCACCCAGAAGCATACCTCATGATGCTGCTCATCGACGAGCGTCCTGAGGAGGTTACCGATATGGCCCGCACCGTGAATGCAGAGGTCATCGCCTCTACCTTCGACGAGCCAGCCGAGCGCCACGTGAAGATTGCAGGCATCGTTTTGGAGAAGGCAAAGCGCATGGTAGAGTGCGGTCATGATGTAGTCATCTTCCTCGACTCTATCACCCGTCTGGCACGTGCCTACAACACTGTAGCCCCAGCTTCAGGTAAGGTATTGACCGGTGGTGTGGATGCCAACGCATTGCAGAAGCCAAAGCGTTTCTTCGGTGCAGCCCGTAACATCGAGGGTGGCGGTTCTCTCACCATCATCGCTACAGCCCTGATTGATACAGGTAGCAAGATGGACGAGGTTATCTTCGAGGAGTTCAAGGGTACCGGTAACATGGAGTTGCAGCTCGACCGCTCACTCAGCAACAAGCGCATCTTCC
>ERZ773178.1901-NODE-1901-length-20696-cov-23.980185_pt1 | contig 20696 bp, 28 predicted proteins | sample MGYA00580533_ERZ773178 | MGnify/ENA primary metagenome ERZ773178 (study PRJEB29015, sample SAMEA2737859) | human gut metagenome | biome: human gut; feature: human-associated habitat; material: faeces | place: China | collected 2012 ...
AAATATCTTACGAAAAATGGAGGTATTGGGAATGAGTGAAAGACAAGAACACCGTGCCCAACTGCTGGACGCGAAAGAAAAAATGAAATCCATGGTGCCGGTTGTCAGGTGCCGGGACTGCATTACATTTGAGGAAATAGGCAAGCACCCCACCAACAATGGAGGAACACCATTTGGGTATTGCTATCATTGGCAATATGAGCAGGGCATGTCCCCAAATGAGGTAGACGGCAATGATTTTTGCAGTTATGGGGAGCGAAAGGTGGATGAAAATGGAAGAACTTAACGGCTACACCCCACCTGCCAGCTTGAATTTAAGCGACTTCCAGGATGCTATCGGAGATGCCGTAGTACAGGCGATTATAAAAATTGGTATCCGGGTGAATCGGGAAGAACTTCTGAAAGCTCTGAAATATGACAGAGACAGGAAAAATAAGGAATTGGAGGTACATGAATAATGGCAGAACAGGATTTCAAATTTGATGATGCGTTGCTCATGAAGACTGCACGCGAGATGCTTGCAAAAAAATTGACCGAAACAGTGAAAGAGGTCGCCAAGTCCGGGGAATGGGAGATAACCACCATCGAGCAGGAAGAATCTGACCCGGAAAAGATTCTCCGGAGGATGTTTGCAAAATACGCCTACGGCAACGTCCCGGAGTGGTTTGCCTCTGCGGTATCTGCGACGTCCTATGTGCTGTCTGTGGACAAGGGAAAGGGGATCGAGTGTATTTCCGTCTTGCACACGGCAACGGAACGGGCACCGGCTGAAATTCGGATGACGGCGCAGACAAGACTGCTTATGATATGCCAAGAAACCGGGATGCTTGGCGGGATTGGGAGCCTGCCTGTTCTCTAGGGGCAATATGGAATACAAGGATAGCAGGAAGTATTGCGTCGGGTGCCGGTATTTCTTCGGATACTACGAAGGCAGCCGGTGCTGCAATTACATATTCGTCCGCGGGGGAAAGCGGCCTTGCCCGCCTGGGAAGGATTGTACAGAAAGGAGGGCGAAAACGAAAAACAGGAGACGGAATTTAATATTATAGCTTTATCCCTGTATAGTATATAATATAATCTTATATCTTGTAGTGTGTATGTGTTATGGTAAAGAATATAAGTAAATCTACTAAGATAGTAAAGGAGGACAACGACTTTGGCGGAAAGCAATAAACTCAAAAAGAAGCCTTATCAAGTTCCTGATCTGGAACCAGGAGACAACACCAAGTACATTAACCATTCCATGACTATCATGAAGTGGGACAAGCCGGACATGGACAGCTTGGAGGCGGTACAGAAACGGTGCTTCGACTATTTCAGCCTGTGCGCTGAGAACGATATGAAGCCGACTTTCGCAGGATTCGCTTTAGCTTTCGGTGTGGACAGAATGACCATGTGGAGATGGTGCAATAATCAGCCTAGAAGCAGGGATTTAAGCGACTCTGTGCGTGACACTATCAAAAAAGCACGGGATTTAATCAACGCTCAGATGGAGGATTTCATGCAAAATGGCAAGATTAACCCCGTTGCCGGAATTTTTTTGATGAAAAACAATATGAACTACACCGACCAGCAGGAAGTGGTCTTAAAGCCGGATAATCCGCTTGGAGAGCGGGCAGACCCGGAGAAGCTGCGGCAGAAGTATCTGGAAGATGTTCGCGGGAGCGGTGCGACTATCATTGACGCGGAGGGTGGAACGGAATGAGAGAAAAGACGGAATACGCCATCGAACGAATGTGCACAGAGGTTGCCCAAATCCGGATGCTGATGGAGGGCGGCGCTAGGAAACCCGCCTGCGACTTTTGCAGAGAGTGTGTGAACAAACCGGAAACATTCACCGTGGTTGCCCATAGCGGGCGGCAAATGACGGTGACTTGGAATTTTTGCCCAGTGTGCGGTCGGAAGCTCGAGCGACTATAACAGCGACTTTGACCCAGCGACTATAGCGACTATAAAAACGCCCCGGAGGTCTTGCGACTTTCGGGGCGACTTTCTGCGACTATGAAACGGGAATTTTCGGCTGCGACTTTGCGACTATGGCTCACGAGCTGGGAGCCTTGCGAGGATTTTCAACTCTGGCGCAAAAACATGGCGGGAAATCTGATCGGGACCGGGGCGGCTTATAGGGCGGCGCTCCTGCACCGTTGCAGATGGCAGAACACCGGGGGGGCGCAGAAAGCGACAGGCCGGGAAAAAGCTTCGGGGTTGCCCTGGCATATCCGGCACGGGAAACGGGGCAAGGGCGGGCGCTGAACGCTTTACACGCGGCATAAAATACCGCACGGCGTTGTGTTGCGTCCATACGCGCCCATTTTAAGGCGGGAACGATGCTCAACGTTAATTTATATTACAAGAATAAAAACCGCTTAAAAAGCCGCTGAGCGCCTTACAGGGCATAGCAAGAGAAAAGCCCCGCCACGTTGGCAGGGCAAAGAGAACGCCGCGCCAGATCTGGACGCGGACAGAAAGAAAAGCCGCCCGGACAATGCCCGGACGGCTTGAATATTATTTGCTGATCTTCAGCAGCTCCGCCAGCACCAGCAGCGGGAAAAACAGAATTGCAAGCAGTGCCACGGCTACACCCCCTTAAAACAAGATAAACAAATTGGAACAACGCCCGATAATGGCGTATAACTGCCCGGTTTCGGTATCTTCGACCAATCCGCCGTTAATTCCGTAAACCCCGGAGGAATAGCCCACTTTTTCAAGCCTGCGGAGCGTGTAAAGGTTCTCGGCGGGCTTGTTGGTGTAGTCCTCAGCCACTCCGAGCCGCACAAGCTCCCGGAGCGCTTTCAACGTGTATTTTCTCATTTGGGCTGCACCTCCGCCCGGTATGCATTGACAACACGGCTTGCGGCCTGATACAAGGCTCTTGCTTGCACGTCTAGCCATTCTTCCCGGCTGTTTGGTCTGCGCTCACCGTTGCGGGTTTTCTTGAGTTCGGACGGGCAGCAAAGACGTCCCGCAATGTCGCCGTCATAGATCAGGGCGGAACCGCCCCAGCTGTATTGCTCCCAGTCCTGCGCCCCGTTCAACATCCACTCCCGGCACTCTTTCTCAGATTCAGGGTTCCGGCCTTCATATTCCGCCCGTTCTTTCAGTTCTTCTACCAGCTCCAGGGCGTAGGCATTGACGCCCTTATCCCATGCGCTGCGATCCTTCCGGGCTTCCAGCTCGGCGGTGATTTTATCATAGATTGCCATTTTTATTTCCTCCTTGTAATTCTGCGGAGGCCGTGCTATAATAGCGGTGCCTCCTTGTGTGGTGCGCTCCCGGTTTGCTTGCTACGGCTTCGGGGGCGCTTTTTGTTTACGGTGATACTATATCACGATTTACCGTAATTGTCAATAGGCAATTCAAGATTTATCGTAATTTTTACCGTATTTTTCAGTTCAGGGGTTGGGCTGTCCGGCACTGTTCAGCGGTTCCGGCTGCTGCCGGATAGCACCGGGGGCGGGGGATATGCGCCCGGGCATTTCCGCGCGGTAAGCCCCCCAAATAGATTTCAGCCAAAAAGGCTTCCTTCCCTTCTCGAAAAATCCCGAAAAAGAAAAAAAGACCTCCAAACGGAAGTCTTGAAAGATTGGGAATGTGGGAAAAATCTAAAAAAGTTATTAAAAAATTATTTGACAACGCTTCTGTAAAGGTCTATAATAATAACACAGGGAACACCTGCTGGTAACAGATGTCCCCTGCGGTGGGAACCCAGACGGTTGCCACGAGCATACAAGTTAGTAGGTCGAGAGCTTAGCGCTCAAACAACCGTGAGCCGTTCTGCTGTGAACAGACGGCTCACTTCTTTCTGTTATGGAACTTGTCCCACGCTTGGACGAGAATCCAGCAGATAGACACAATCCAGAAAACATCTTGAAGAGTTATGTATGGTCACCTCCATGAGAAATAAATTTCCCGCGAGGGCTATACACACGCCTCCATTCCGCACTCGCGGGATGACAGGCAACCGTCTTTTTAACCGTACACCGTCTACAAAGGAGATAGGCTATGGCAAGCCAGGAAACTCGACGCGGACGGTGGGTTCCACGGAATTTATTATACACAGATTGTCGAATAATGTCAACTTAATGAGAGCCATCCTTTGCGGGGGTTCTCTTATTTTTTATGCTGCACAAAATCAACATTTCAAAAATCCCGCAAAAACAAAAAAGGAACTACCAATCCTAAAAAATCGCCAAAAATCAAAAAGAGAATTTATGCAGTCATACAAAAAGAGTTTACGGTATTGACTTCATGCCGTAATTATGGTAATATGTTATCGTAACAAAAGGAGGTAAGCGGATATGAAGAATGTCATTGCTTATGTGAGAGTTAGCACCGATGCTCAGGCTATGGGCGATAAGTTTGGAATCGAAGCGCAGAAGGAGCTTATCACAAGCTACTGTGATAGCCATGATATGATGGTATCTGAGTGGTTCGTGGATAAGGGCGAAAGCGGCGTAAAAGAAAACCGGCCTCAGCTTGATGCCATCCTTTACGGAGAAATGAAGAATCCGCCTATTGAGGCCGTGGTCGTTGCGAAGTCTGACAGAATGGCAAGAGACATCAAGTTGTACTATTACTTTATGATGCTGCTTGAAAAGCGTGGAATGAAGCTAATCAGTGCAACAGAGGAAGTAGTCAATGACGATACCGGCTTAGGAAATGTCTACAAGGCTCTCATGCTGTTTGTGGCAGAGCAGGAGCGAAACAATATCACCAAGAGAACAAGCGGCGGTCGTGCTGTTAAGTCGGCTAGTGGCGGCTATAGCGGCGGCAGGACACCTTACGGGTACAGAGCAGAAAACCGCCAAATGGTCATTGTTCCGGAGGAAGCAGAAACAGTTCGTGAAATCTTTAGGATGAAAGATGCCGAAGGCATGACATATCGAGATGTGACAGATGCACTAAACCGTGCCGGGAAACTGAACAAAAGCGGGAAGCCGTTTATTATCAGCACGGTTCAGACGATCTATGAAAACAAGAAAGTTTACCAAGGGTTCTATCGCTACGGAAAGCGGTCTAATAAGGACGCTGAATGGGTAAAAGGTCAGCACGAACCGATTTTGAAGGAGGAATAACCAAATGCAGAGAGTATGCAGCAAATGCGGAAGCGAATTACCCGATGGAGCAAAGTTCTGTTCCAAGTGCGGAACGGCGGTTACGGAGGATGTAGGGAGCGGTGTTAGATGCCCTAAGTGCAATTCCACGAATGTCACGGCAACACCGAAAGAGTATAAGCCAAAGCTGACAGTGCCACTTGTGATGACATTCGGCGGGTTCGGGTTGATGTTTTTAGGGGTTATCGGCTTGGCTGTTGGCGCTTTACTTGGGCTGGTTATCGGTGCAATCGTAAACGGTTTAGTTCCGCAGACATATCAGACGGTCATCACTTGTTCTGACTGCGGGTATTCAGGAGTATGCAAGGATGTGAAAAAGTAAATGGAATTTCTCTTAATCCTGCTGTTCCCCATATTCGTGCTGATAGAGATTATGAAGCATAAATGACCGAATTTTCATAGGAGGGATTGCATGAAACGGAAATATGACAAGTGGTTGGACTGGGTTTGCGGAGCCTTAGTCGGGCTACCGGCAGGGATATTCATTGCGCTGTCCCTAGCGAGGTGCATCGGATGATATTCAGTGATGATACCAAGTATCTGATCGATACGGTATGCGGTTATGAACCGGACTTGCCGAACGGATTTTACTCTGTTTCCAAACTTCAATCGAAGATGAAGCACGGAGATGCAATCATGATCCTGGAATCCCTCGGGAACAGAGGCTACATACACTGGGGAGATAAGTGCCATTCGGCGTTTTGGCTTTTGGAAGAAGCCAGAGCGTACAAAAATATTGAGAAGTTGGAAAACCGGGAACGGTGGAAAGAACGCCTGATAGGATTTGTGTTTGGCGTTGTGACAGGCGTTGCGTCTGGCGCTCTTGTGGCGTTGCTGTCCGGTTTGATTTGATAAAGATGAAATAACCTCCCGCAAGGGCGGGAGGACAGCCGAAGGGCTGCTTGTGCTGAGATACGCACGGGCAGCCCTTATTTTTGTATCAGGAGGGAATTTATGAAAATCGACGTTTTGGGAGCAGAATATACGCTTACAGTAATTCGGGGAAGCAAAGAGCCAAGGCTCAAGGATTGTGACGGTTTCTGTGATGAAACTACGAAAGAAATGCTGGTCGAAAATTACGAAGACAGCAAGTGGGAACCAAATTGCAAGCAAAACCTTCCGGCTCAGACAAACAAGGTGAAGCGGCATGAGATCATTCACGCATTTCTATTTGAAAGCGGCCTTGCTGAAAACTCTTACTGGGCGCAGAACGAGGAAATGGTGGATTTCTTCGCAATCCAGTTTCCAAAACTGCTGAAAGCATTTGAACAAGCGGACGCTCTGTGAGGTGAGAGTATGGATTATGAGAAATTGTCAACCTCCATTCTGAGGGCTATCGAGAACAGACCGGGTGATATCGGGGCATACGAAGACCTGTTTTCCCTGTGTCAGGCATGGGCTGAGACTGATTTCACGGCGGCACATCGGGCGAATAAACAATTGAAGGATATGTGCGACCGAATGATGGATAAAGTGCCCATGTCTCAGGTGGAGGGGTTCTACAGCCTTTGGCGGCGGGGGCTATTGTTTGAGGCTCCATATGACTTTGACAGCTATCTCACCTATATGGAGCTGGACAGGCAGGCGAAAAAGCGGTTTTATCAGCCACGGAAGAAGCAGCTAAAGCCCGTGGTGGACGCGCTGCAAGCGCTGTGCGGGGATGACAAGCTGGATTTGCTGGCGGTTAGTTTGCCCCCCGGCGTAGGAAAGACCACGCTTGCAATCTTCCTGCTGACCTGGATTGCCGGACGCGACCCAAACAACCCGAATCTGACGGGCAGCCACTCCAATTCCTTTGTGCGGGGCGTGTATGACGAATGTCTGCGGCTGTTTGACTCAAAGGGGGAATATCTATGGCATGATGTCTTCCCTGCCGTTCAGGTGTCCAGCACCAACGCAAAGGACTGCCGAATTGACCTTGATAAGCGTCAGCGATTTGAAACGCTGGAATTTACCTCCATAGGAACGGGAAATGCCGGTCTGTACCGGGCGGCAAACCTGCTGTACTGCGACGATCTGGTATCTGGTATTGAGGTCGCGCTATCCAAAGAGCGGCTGGACAAGCTGTGGGAGACTTACACCACCGACCTGCGGCAGCGTAAAATCGGTGACAAATGCAAAGAGCTTCATATTGCTACCCGGTGGAGCGTGCATGATGTGATCGGGCGGCTGGAACGGGAATATGAGAACAACCCCCGGGCGAAATTCATTCGGATTCCGGCCATGAACGAGGATGACGAAAGCAATTTTGATTATGAGTTTGGCGTGGGGTTCTCCACCAAGTTCTACCGGGAACAGCGGGATATTATGGATAGCGTCAGTTGGAAAGCGCTGTATCAGAATCAACCCATTGAACGCGAGGGGCTTGTCTACCATCCTGACGAACTGCGGCGGTTCTTTGAGCTGCCAGCAGAGGAACCAGATGCCATTATCGGCGTGTGCGATACCAAGGACAAGGGCGCTGACTACGCCTTCCTGCCGGTTGGATATGTATATGGGCAGGACTACTATATCGGGGACTGTATCTGCGACAATGGGCTTCCTGACACAGTTGATGCAAGACTGTCTGAAATTCTGGTGCGGGACAAGGTGAAAATGTGCCGGTTTGAAAGTAACTCCGCTGGCCGCCGGGTCGCTGAAAAGATTCAGAACGAAGTGAAGAAACTGGGTGGCATCACAAACATCACGACGAAGTTCACCACGGCAAATAAAGAGACAAAGATCATTGTAAATTCGGCGTGGGTGAAGGAACACTGCCTGTTTCTGGATGAAAGCAAGTATAAGCGGAACACGGATTACGGCAGGATGATGGATATGCTATGTTCCTACACTGTAGCGGGAAAGAATAAGCACGATGACGTTCCAGACGGAATGGCTATGTTTGCTGAGTTTGCCCAAAGCTTAAACGGGGCGGTTATAGAGGTTTTCAGCAGGCCGTTTTAGCCAGAAAGTAGCCGATGGTTTACGAACGAGAATTAAGTAGACAACCATCCGCCACTGTGGTATAATGGTAAATGAGAAAATAGATTTCCGGAAAAGGGGGTGCGTAATACGGAGAGCAGGCGGTTATTCGGGCGTCGGGTAATTTACACCGAGGTTACGGATATAAACGAGGGGAATATCATCGACGTGCTACAAAAGGCACTGTTTACGCACCTGCAAAATCAGGCAGAGATTGATTACCTGTACTGGTATTACAAGGGAGAGCAGCCAATCCTTAACCGCGTAAAGGAAGTCCGCCCGGAAATCAACAACATGGTTGTGGAGAACCGAGCAAATGAGATCGTATCTTTCAAATCGGCCTATCAGGTCGGCGAACCAATCCAGTACGTAAGCCGTGGCGGGGACGAAGACATTTCCTCCGAAGTGCTGAAACTGAATGACTATATGCTGTCCGAAGACAAGCCGGAAAAGGATAAGGAACTTGCCGATTGGCTCTTCACTTGCGGTACCTCTTATCGAATGACTTTGCCGGACGTTCTGGCCGATGTGGAAGAAGACGAAGCGCCCTTTGAAATCTTCACTCTTGACCCAAGATACGCATTCGTGGTGTACTCTGTAGGGCTTGGACATAAGCCTATGATGGGTGTACGGTATGTTCTAAAAGAGGACGGAACGCTCGTTTTCTCCTGTTGGACAGAAACCAGGTATTTCGAGGTCTGGAACACATGGGCTGTTATTCGCGCAGAAGATCAGATTTTGGGAATCCCGATTGTGGAGTACCCGGCGAACATGGCTCGTTTAGGAGCATTTGAAATCGTGATTCCGTTGCTTGACGCAATCAACATGACGGAGAGCAACCGAATTGACGGCGTAGAGCAGTTCGTTCAAGCACTGATGCTGTTCCATAATGTTGACATCAGCAGCGAGGACTACAAGAAACTGCGGGACGAGGGCGCAATCAAGTTCAGGGATATTGACGCCACACTGAAAGCGGAGATTCAATATCTGACCTCCGAAATGAACCAGACCCAGACGCAGACCCTTGTGGACAGCATGTATGAAACGGTGCTGACAATCTGCGGAATGCCAAACCGGAACGGAGGGACTTCTACCTCTGACACCGGATCAGCGGTCATCATGCGGGACGGCTGGTCGGCAGCGGAAGCCAGAGCCAAGGACACGGAGCTGATTTTCAAGAAGTCCGAAAAGGAATTTTTGAAGCTGGTGCTGCGTATCTGCCGGGACATGGGGCATCTGAGCCTGAAACTATCGGCACTGGAAATCCGGTTCACGCGGCGGAATTATGAGAATATCGCGCAGAAATCAACGGTTCTAACCCAGATGCTTGCTTGCGAGAAGATCGCCCCTGAACTGGCATTTACACATTGCGGGTTATTTTCCGACCCGCAGTTGGCCTACCGAATGAGCATGGATTACATGGCCGAGCAGGAGAAAAAAGCGGCGAAGCTTGCCGCGCAGAACGGAGGGAACGGCGATGGAAGCGGAAACCAGACCGGCGGTCAGAGTGACGGCGAAGGAAATTCGGGCGATTGAGGAAATCATCCACCGCCGGAATCAGGCGGAAATCAAAGTCGAACAAGGCCAGATCGTGGTCATTGAGATTCGGCGCAAGAAGGTTAACTGACTGTTTGGCAAAGAGCGCCGCACCTTTCGCGGAAGAGCCACACCAAATGGTATAATTTGTGACTGCTCTAGGGAGCAGCGAACAGCCGAAGGGCTTCTGATACCAGAAATGGTATTGGAAGCCCTTCTTTTTTTACACTGCGGCATAGCCAAAAAGTAAGGCACATGGTTTTGACCCATGTAATGGAAGTTCGATTCTTTCTGCCGCAACCAGCGGGGGGCTGGACAATTCAAGCACGCCGGTAACTGCTGTATGCGCAAGGCAGCCAAAGCGAAGGAGAAGGAACAGCATTGTGTGATAAGTGTACATAAGCGCACGATAGCTCAAAGTAGCTTGCCCCGTCCCGCAAAAACATTCCCTCGGCCACAAGCCGAGTACATGAAGAATAGAAGACTAAAATTTGGCGCGGCAGACAGCGAGTGGGGTTCACCTCTCCCCCCACAGAAGGACGTTCAAATCGGCCTCGCGCCATATATATCGCCGATGGCCTCCCTATCGGCGATGAAACCCGGAAACGGGCAAAGCGGTTCCCCGGCACCGTAAGCCGGGGATATGTGGGTTGTTAGCTCAGTTGGTAGAGCAACGGACTGTTAATCCGCAGGTCACAGGATCGAAGCCTGTACAGCCCTCCATAACAGCAGCAGGGAAGCTGCTCTATCAAAAACGCAGACGGGAGACAACCCGTAAAAACAGAGATCACGGCGGAGGGAACCGCCTCACCAAACGCAGGAGGAATAATTATGGCAAAAATCGACACAAATCTCATTGAAGGTTATGCGGACATGACCCCGGAACAGAAGCTTGCCGCTTTGGAGGGCTTTGAGTACGAGGACAACGCCGTAGAGCTGGAAAGGCAGAAAAACGCGCTGTCCAAGGCCAATTCCGAGGCTGCGGAATGGAAGCGTAAGCACAATGCGCTTCTGACTGACGAGCAGAGGAAGCAACAGGAGCAGGCCGAAAAGTGGGAGAACATGGAAAAGGAACTGGCCGGTCTGCGGAAGGAAAAAACCGTTGCCGGTTACAAAGCAAAGCTGGTTGCGCAGGGCTATGATGAAGCCCTTGCGGACGCTACTGCGGCGGCCATGGAATCCGGAGATATGGCTACGGTTTTTGCCAACAACCAGACGTTTTTGGAAAAATACGCCCAAAAAGTCATTGCGGACAAGCTGAAAAGAACGCCCAGAGGCGCGGATGGAAACCCCGGCGGCGCAATGACCAAGGCGGATTTCCTGAAACTCGACACCAAATCCCAGATGGAGTTTATCAAGAACAATCCTGACTGGAAAACAATTTTGAAATGATTATGGAGGTAAAACATTATGGCTACTTATCTTGGCTTTCCGTTTGACCCCGAGCTGTTTAACTACAACTGGGCAAATGCGAAAGACCCCACCCTGACCGCGATGTTTGAGAGCGGCGCTGTCGCCCCGAACGCAGAGCTGGCGAGTTTGATTTCCAACGGCTCCGATTTCTACACCCTGCCGTTCTACAAAGTTATTGGCGGCACTCCTGAGAACTACGATGGCGCGACTGACATCACCCTGACCGACCCCGAAGGCAGCGCTCAGAATGGTATCGTGTTTGGCCGCGCCCACGGCTGGAAGGAGAAGGACTTCATCGTTGATTACAACAGCGGTGCCGACCCCATGCAGCAGATCGTGTCTCAGGTGTCCAAGTATTGGCAGAAGCAGCGCCAGTCCATCATGCTGAAAATCCTGAATGCGGTGTTCGGCGTGACCGGCAGCGGTGAGTTTGCCGGTTGGGCGAACCACATCACTGACCTGTCTTCCGCATCCACCACTGTTGCGGATGCAAACAAGATGGGTGCGACCACCATTGGCGATGCGATTCAGAAGGCCGTGGGCGACAATCAGGACGCTTTCCGGCTGGTGTTCATGCACAGTAAGGTCGCCACCAATATGGCTGGCCTGAAGCTGCTGGACTTCCTGAAATACACCGACGCCAACGGCGTTGAGCGCCCCCTCCGCATTGGCACCGTGAATGGCATGACTGTTGTCGTAGATGACAGCTGCCCCGCCACCGCCGCTACCAGCGGAGAAAGTGCGAAAGCGGCCACCTACACCACCTACGTCCTCGGCCTTGGCGCAATTCAGTACGCCCCCGCTCCCGTGAAGGTTCCTTCCGAACTGACCCGTGATGCTCTCAAGGGCGGCGGCTATGACGCTCTGGTGACTCGTATCCGTGAAACCATGCACCCCAACGGGTTCAGCTTCACCAAGCCAACTTCTGGCTATACCGCTTCTCCCACGGATGCACAGCTTGCGGCATCTGCCAACTGGTCTATCGTGGCCGACCCGAAGACCATTGCTCTGGCAAAGATCATCACCAACGGCTAAGGAGGTTCACCATGTTCTATGTTTCTGACGGGAAAGTGTATGTGCGCGAGGGAGATCACTTTCGCAACGTGGGCTTTACCGCAAAGGACAAGGTGATTACCCGGCGCGAACTTGAGAGCACTTCTGTGGTGATGGGAACGGTAGTCGTTGATACCCTCAACGACCCCGTACCGCTCACCCGCGAGGAAGTTATCACCAAGTTTGGTTTATCGGAGAATAATCCTATTCCCGTTATCAAGAAGCCACGCAAGAAGGCGGGAGAACCCGTAGAATGAAAGGAGGGAAGAAACCGTGCAGGAAGCCGAAAAAAACGCATTGGTAAAAGCCATGGCGAATGAAACCGACGAAAGCACGGTTTCTGCCTACCTTGGCATTGCGGCAAGCAAGATTTGCCGCAGGGCATACCCGTTTAACCCTTCCATTATGGAGGTTCCGGAGCAGTACAGCTATCTACAGGTGGAGATTGCTACGTATCTTCTGAACAAGCGGGGCGGCGAGGGGGAGCTGTCTCACAGCGAGAACGGCATTTCCCGTTCCTACGAGAACGGGGACGTTCCGGAATCCATGATGCGGCAGATCGTTCCCATGGCCGGGGTCCTGTGAGGTGACAGTATGAGAATCATGGAGCGAAACAAGCAAAGCTTCTGGTATCTGCTGTATGACCGGAAAGTGCCTGTCACCGACGAAGACGGCAACGAAACCGGCGAGGAAACTGTTGTGTACAAACCTGCCGTTTGCTTCCGCGCCAACGTATCCGCTGCGACCGGGGCTTCTCAGGTGGAGCAGTTCGGCAATCTTGCCGGGTATGACAAGGTCATCGTTACGGATGACATGACCTGCCCCGTTGACGAGAATACCGTGCTATTTCTGGACAAGGAGCCTGTGTATGACGAGGACGGGAAGCCCCTGTATGACTACATGGTCAGGCGGGTGGCAAAGTCTCTGAACTCAGTGTCCATCGCCGTTACGAAGGTGAGCGTGTCGTGAGCTACAAGAAAATCGTGGTTCCACTGTCGGTTTCCGGCATCCAGAAGATTCAGGACGAATTGAAGGAATACAAACGCTGGCAGAAGGACAAGGCAAAGGAACTGGCCGAAAGGCTGGCAATGCTGGGTGCTTCTGTGGCTTCCATTCGGTTCTCACGGGCTGTTTACACCGGGATGAGGGATGCAACCGTGTCCGTCGTGGCAATCCCGAATGGTTACGCCGTAAATGCCGATGGGGAATCCGTCCTTTTCATTGAATTTGGAGCCGGTATCACCTACGGAACCGGGCACCCGGAAGCGTCGGAGTTTGGCATGGGGGCTGGCACCTACCCGGACGGGAAAGGTCATTGGGACGACCCCAAAGGCTGGTATCTGCCCAAAGACAAGGGCGGCGGCCACACATACGGAAATCCTCCTGCAATGCCCATGTATGAGGCGAGAAAAGCGATTGAGCAGGAGCTTCCGAGAATCGTTATGGAGGTGTTCAGGGCTTGACTGATATTGAAAAGCTGATCTATACCCCCATTGCCGAGGCTCTGCGAAAGCGCTTCAAGGGCATTGCGGTATCCGGCGAATATGTGAACGCTCCTCCAAAATTCCCCTATGTAAGCATCGTAGAGCAGGACAATTATATGTCCGCGAACAGGCTGGACAGCAGCGACCGGGAAAAGTTCTCAACGCTGATGTACGAAGTCAATGTGTACTCCGACAAGGCAGGAAGCAAGAAAAGCGTATGCCGGGAGATTATGGGCGTTATAGACGAAATGCTCTACAAACGGAATTTCACGCGAATTTCGTTGTCCCCTGTTCCGAATATGGAAAACGGGACGATTTACCGTCTGGTAGCCCGGTATCGGGCGGAGACGGACGGCGGAACAATTTACCGCAGGTAAATATGCTTTACCTTTCCGCAAGGGCGGAAAGAGAGCCGAAGGGCTGCTTCACAGGAGGCAGCCCGTTTTTATTACAACGAAAGGATGATTAAACATGGCCATAAGCACGTATAAAGTTTTCCTGATGAAAAAGGGAACCACCGGCAACACCTACGAAAAGCTCATTGACATCAAGGAATTCCCTGATCTGGGCGGCGATCCGGAGATGCTGGAAACCACTACCCTGTCTGACAAGATGCAGACCTACATCGCCGGTATCCAGTCCTTGGATGCCCTCTCCTTCACGGCGAACTACACCTTGGATGACTACAAGAAGCTGGTGGCTCTCAACGGAAAGACCGAGAGCTACGCTGTGTGGTTCGGCGGAACCGGTGACGGCACGAACCTGACCCCTACCGGCTCTGACGGCAAGTTCAAGTTCGATGGTCAGCTGACTTGCTACCCCACCGGCGGCGGCGTCAACGAGGTTGTAGACCTGAACATTTCCATTGCCCCGTCCACGCCCATTGAGCTGGACGACGCGACCTGAGCCAAAACACAGACCACACATTTTTAAGGAGGATTAGCGATGGCTAAGAAAATCTGCATTCCCTACAACGGCAAGAAGTACACGCTGGAATTCACCCGCTCCACGGTTTCCGCCATGGAGAAGACCGGGTTCTCCATCAATGAGCTTGGCGACAAGCCCGCTACCATGATTCCCATGCTGTTCAGCGGCGCTTTCGCGGCCAATCATCCCAACACCAAGGTTGCTACCATCAACAAGATTTACGACGGTCTGAGCAATAAGACTGGCTTGGTAAAGGCGCTGACGGAAATGTACTCCGAGGCCGTGTACACCCTGCTTTCCGATGATGAAGAGGAAAACGAGGGAAACCCCGGCTGGGAAGCAGTCGAGTAAGCGAACTTCTTTCCGAAAACGGAGGGGGTGGGGAGACCCCTACCCCCTCTTACGCTTACACAAATATCTTCAAGAAGTTATTCCCGTACTATCTTGCAATCGGAATGACCTATGACCAGTTCTGGAATCAGGACGTGGAACTGGTGAAAGCCTACCGGGAGGCTGACAAGATCAAACGGGACTTGAAGAATCAGGATATGTGGATGCAAGGGGCTTATTACTATGAAGCCCTTCTGGATGCCGCCCCGGTTCTGCGGTTCAGTTTCAGCAAGAAGCCTCCGAAGCCGGTTCCCTACCGGGAGCAACCATTTGAGCTGCACACTGGGCAGCGGAAAGCGGCGGATAGTGGAGAAAAGCAGCTGACCCAGCAGGAAAAGAGCGACAAAAAGGCGAAAGCCATGATGGAGATGTTTATGGTATCCATCAACAAGAAATTTGAGAAGAAGGGCGGTGAAGGGAATGGCTGACAATGTGGAAATGCAGGGCATTGAATTTCAGATTGTGAATGACAGTGCCGCGGCATCTGCGGGTGTAGAGCAGCTGGCCAAGAAACTGGCGGCGCTGAAATCATCCATCAGCGGTTCCACAACTGCCCTTTCCAAAGTTGCAGCGGGAATTTCGCAGATCAAGAATGCCGTGAACAACATGAATACCGGCGATTTTGCGAACAAGATAAACCGCATTAGCAGCTCCCTGGGCAATCTGAAAGACCAGACGGATAGCCTGAAAATCTCCGCGTCCATCGGAAACCAGCTGGCGGCCATCAATCAGGCAATCACCAATCTGCCGGACACCCCCGGAGAAAAACTGCGGAATCTGGCATCCGGATTGCAGCCTCTGTCCGAGCTTGGCCGGTCTAATATGACTTCCTTCATCAACCAGCTGAAAAAGCTGCCAGAGGTCATCCAGGAGCTTGAAAAAGCGGACATTGGCAAGTTCACTCAGCAGATGAAAGACTTGGCTTCGGCCATGAAACCGTTTGCTGACGAAATGAACAAGGTTTCCTCCGGGTTTTCGGCATTTCCAAGCAGAATTCAAAGGCTGATTACATCGACGGAGCAGTACAACGGTACGGTAAGGCGGGCAACCACAAGCACAAATGCTTGGAGCAGTGCGCTCAAAGCAATCAGCTTTGCGGCCATATACCGGGCGGCGGCAAAGCTCCTGGGTATCGCAATTGCAAAATCGTCCCAGTATACGGAGGATTTGAACCTGTTCACCGTTTCAATGGGAAAGTACGCCGAAGAAGCCTATAACTACGCCCAGAAGGTTTCTGAGGTAATGGGCATTGACCCCGCTGAATGGATGCGGAATCAGGGCGTCTTTAACACCATTATCACAGGTTTCGGTGTGGCTGGTGACAAGGCAGCGTTCATGGCCAAGAACCTGACGCAGTTGGGTTATGACCTTGCCTCCTTCTATAATATCGATTTTGAATCGGCAATGCAGAAGGTTCAGTCCGGTATTTCCGGAGAACTCGAACCTCTGCGGCGGCTGGGCTACGACCTGTCTGTTGCCCGGTTGGAGCAGGAACGCTTGAATCTTGGAATTGACAAGAGCGTTTCCAGCATGACGCAGGCGGAGAAATCCCAGCTGCGGTACTACGCCATGATGACGCAGGTAACGCAGGTGCAAGGAGATATGGCGCGGACGCTGGAAAATCCGGCAAACATGCTGCGGGTACTACGGGCGGAGCTGGAACAAGCCGCACGTGCCGTGGGAAACATCTTTATTCCGATTCTGACGAAGGTTCTGCCAATTGCTATTGCCGTGGCAAGCGCCTTGCAGGAAATCATAGCGGCCATTGCCGCCCTGTTCGGGGTAACGGTAAAGTCCCCGAAATGGGGGGATGCGATTGGGAGCGCTTCTGCCGGGAGCGGTGCCATTGCCGACAACATGGACAGTGCCGCCGGGTCTGCCAAGGAACTGAAACGATACCTTGCCGGGTTTGATGAACTGAATGTCCTCCCCGACCAGAATCAGGGCGGCAGCGGAAGCGGAGCCGGTGTAGGCGGTGGAGACCTTGGCTTAGACTTGCCGGGGTACGATTTCCTGAAAAATGCAGTAACCACGCAGATTGACGAGTGGAAAAAGAAACTGGAGCCGCTTGTTTCCTTTGTTAAGGACAATCTGAAAGAGATCCTGGAGCTTATTGCCACAATCGGAATTGCGCTACTTGCATGGAAGCTGTCAAACAATTTCCTTAACGGAATTATGGCGCTCAAAACGCTTGGGAAAAACGGCCTTTCCATTCCGCTTACGATTTCCGCAGGCGTGATTCTAACCGCCACAGGATTTACAATCGAGTTCAGCGGCATCAAAGATGCTATCGAGAAAAAGCTCAACAGTTTCAATTTCGGAGAAATTATTCTTGGTGGCCTTACTGGAACAGCTGGTGCCGGACTTTTGGGGAAGGGCATCGGGCAGTTTATAGCAAAAGCGTTTGGGGAAAGCGCCGTGGCAAAGGCAATCACAGCTGGTGGTGGAACGATAAGCACAGGGCTTATCGGGGCAGCTATCGGTGGAATTGTTGCTGGAATCCCAATGTTCGTTACCGGTGTATACGACGCAATCATGAATGGCCTGAATATCTTGAATGGATTGCTGGTTCCTGCCGGGGCAACAATGGCGGGCGCTGGAATCGGTGCCATTATTGGCTCCATAGGAGGCCCGATTGGCACCGGAATAGGCGCATTGATTGGCCTAGCAGTAGGCGCACTGACAGACCTTGGCATTCTAATTTACCAGAAATGGGATGAAATTAGTACTTGGTTTTCGGAAACTTTTTCCTCTATAGGGGAATTACTATCCGGGGTATGGGGCTCTATCACAGAAACATGGGGGAGCGTTTCTGCATGGTTTAATACCAATGTCGTTAAGCCTGTTGAGAAATTCTTCTCTGGCTTATGGGAAGACATTTCAAGCACTGCTGGCAAGTGTTGGGAATCAATTTCTGGTGCTTTCGGAGATGTGGCGGAATGGTTCGATGTGAGCATAATTCAGCCAGTATCTGGCTTTCTCTCAGAGCTGTTGATGAATGTTTCAACTTGGGCTGGTGGGGCGTGGCAAAAAATTACAGATTTCTTTTCCCCCGCTGTTACATGGTTCTCTGATCTCTGGGAAAGCGTAAGTCAGACATTTGAGGACGTTTTCTACAACATCGGAGTGATTGCAAACGGAACATGGGAAACCATAAAAATTGTTTGGGGGATTGCTTCCGAATGGGTGGACACAAACGTTATTCAGCCAGTAGCAGGATTCTTTAGCGAGTTGTGGACGAATATATCCGAGTGGGCGGTTAGCGCATGGGAAAGCATCACAAACGCGTGGGGAGAATTTACACAATGGGTCGAAACAGACATTATTGTCCCTGTTGGAGAGTTCTTTTCCAATTTGTGGTCAGATATTCGAGTATGGGCAAGTGATGCGTGGATTGGGATAAAAAACACCTTCTACGAAGTGGGGAACTGGTTCGATACAAACGTTATCCAGCCGCTTTCTAACCTGTTTTCTTCCCTTTGGGACGGAATAACGAAGTGGGCTTCCGACACATGGGCGAAGATTTGCGATGGCTTCTTGACTGCATACAACTACATTAACACCCATTTCTTAACGCCTTTGAGAACAGCTGTGGCGACGGTATTTGACGGGCTGGTTGGCGCAGTAAAAGCAGCACTGAATGGCGTAATATCTGCACTCAATTCTGCACTGCGCTGGATATTCGGCGGAATCAACAGCATTTTAAGTGATCTCAAGAATTTCAGCATTGCCGGATATTCGCCATTTGCAGGCCTGAGAACAATTAGCGTTCCTCAAATTCCGATGCTTGCCGACGGCGGTTTTGTAGACCAAGGCCAACTCTTTATAGCCCGTGAAGCGGGCGCAGAAATGGTTGGCTCTATTGGCAGAAGAACGGCTGTTGCCAACAATGACCAGATTGTTGAGGGTATCGCAACGGCTACCCGTGAAGGAAACGAAGACCTCATCAACGCCCTGTATGCTGTCGCTCAGCAGATTATTGCGGAAATGCGCAATCAGGACAACGGAGGTGGCGGCGGATATGATTTTGACCGGGCTGTCCGGGATGCCCAGCGCAGGAACGCAAGAATGTATGGATAAGCGAAAGGAGTGAAAACGGCATGAAGATGATGCTCAAGATAAACGGCGTGGACTTCATGCCGTTCATCGCCAAACAGGGCGTAAAGTGGCAGCGCAACGACATTGACGCACCCAATTCCGGGCGCACAATGGACGGAACAATGCAACGTGGCCGGGTGACAACCAAAATCCGTCTGGACATCACCTGCCGCCCGCTAAAGGCCGAGGAAGCTATGACCGTGTTGCATACCATTCTCCCGGAATATGTGACCGTGGACTACTACGACCCTATGAGCGGGTACCGCAACAATGTGACCATGTACTCCAACAATAACCCTGCATCTTTCCTGATAGAGAAGCCGGAAGACGATTGGTGGAGCGGCATTACCTTTCCCCTGATTGAGAGGTGACGGGCGCTTATGCAGAACGTATCACAGGCATACCGGGACATTGTAGCTGGCGACCACTGGTTTGAAAACCGTCTCTGCATCGGTGATACCGGAAAGCTAATTGACAAAAGCGGAAGCGCAATCACGTTCGGCGGAGTGCGCATTCTGGTAGATAGCGGTGGCGCCGAAACCGGCTACGGTGAAGAACTGCTGATATCCATGGAGCAGAAGCAACCGCTTCTTTCCGATTCTCCTGACGTTGGAAAAACCTGCGCCAGTGAGATCAACGTTGAAATGATTCATCCCTATGGTGATATCCCAAAACGTGCGCTTCTTCGGCCATATATCAGAGCTGCAAATGAGAATGCCGCCTCTGAATGGCTGCCACAAGGAAAGTATTACATTGACAAACGGAGCGAAGGAGAAATCGGTGACCGGACAAAACTAACGCTCCACGGATATGACGGAATGCTTCTTCTGGAAGAAGACTATCCGGCAGAATCCTCACTTAACTGGCCTGCAAGTGACATTAAAGTTCTGAAAGAGATTTCCGATGCAGTCGGCATCTCGCTGGATAGCCGGGTATATCAAATCGTCACCTCTGGCTACGAAATCCCGTACCCTGCCGGGTACAGCTGCCGTGAGGTCATTGGCTACATCGGCGCAATGTACACCGGCTCCTGGGCTATGACGGCCACCGGAGAATTGATGCTGGTCACGCTCACGGGGCTTCCGAAGGAAACCAACTATCTGATTGTTGGCGGAAGCGATAACAGAGCGATCACGTTTGGAGGTGTCAGAATCCTTGTTTGATAAGTTCATCATCGGGTCTGCCGCCGACAGCCTGAAAATATCAGACCCACTCAGCGCGTACAGCCGCGTCACGTTGAAGGTTGCTGACGGCGTGGAGTATACGGCGGGTACAGACAGCGGCAAGGAACTGATCTCCGAAAACCCTTTCGGAACTCAAAAAATGGCAAACGATATGTTGGCCAGAATCAACGGCTATTCCTACCAAACATATACGGCTACAGGCGCAATCTTAGACCCGGCGGCGGAGATTGGAGACGCGGTTCAGGTTGATGGAACCTATGGCGGCATTTACAGCGTGTCAAAGTCCTACGGGAAAATGATACGCGCGGATGTTTCCGCCCCCGGCTCTGAGGAAATCGACGAATCCGTTCCCTATAAATCCCACGAAACACGTAAGGTAGAACGTCAGTTTATAGAAACCCGGGCGCAACTGAAAATTCAGGCCGACCAGATTTCCGCCGAAGTCTCTGCCCGTATCGAACAGGGAGATGAACTCACCTCGCGGCTGGACATTCAGAGTGACCAGATCTCCGCGCGGGTGACCAAAACCGGAGGTA
>ERZ773178.1912-NODE-1912-length-20616-cov-4.585088_pt1 | contig 20616 bp, 16 predicted proteins | sample MGYA00580533_ERZ773178 | MGnify/ENA primary metagenome ERZ773178 (study PRJEB29015, sample SAMEA2737859) | human gut metagenome | biome: human gut; feature: human-associated habitat; material: faeces | place: China | collected 2012 ...
CCTGCACATGACATACCCGGCCATGATGCCGATCGCCGAAATCGACCATATCGTGCACGACAAGGGCGTGAACGTGGGCGATCTGGAAACCAAGTACATCGCCGGCTCCGACCACCGCGCTCTCCTCGCCACGCTCGAAGTCGCCTGACCCGCACCTAATCTGCGCTTGAACATATCTGCGCATAGCAAACATATCCGCACGTATCCCCACATATGCCCCTCAACGTACCAATAGCCGCAAACACGCCTGCTGCTATATCGACATTTTTGACATTATGTAGGTATAGGAATAGTCTATATTCACCCCGAACCTGCATATTCTGCACAAATGACGGTTATAAGGATGATGGTTATGGAGTACAAAAGCATACGGCAGACATTGGCAATGTCATCATCCACGGCCAAGCCGAAGGATGCGGCTGAGGAGGAATACCAAAAAAGACTCAACGGCTATTCAACATACCGGTCAGGTATTGAATTCGAAGGTCATGAGATGTTCGCCGTGGCGTTCAGGGAACTGTTGAACGTCATGGATTCGGTCCGTGGCATGGAAGTGCAGGTCGAATCGCTGTGGGCCGCATTGCCGCCGATTGCCCGCAGGGCGTATCTGATGGAACTCATCGGCGCGGAAATGCAGAGCACGAACTCCATAGAAGCCGTGCACACCACGCGCAAGGAAATCTCAGACGCGTTGGATGCGGCGGTCGCGGACGGGCCGCACAAGCGGTTGAGTGAGCTTGCCAAACTCTTTCTCGGACTCTCCGGCGAAAATTCCGCAACGTTGGAACTACCGAAAACGTTGCATGACATACGTAATATTTACGATCAGGTGATGGCTGGGGAACTACGGGAGGAAGACAAGCCTGACGGAATGGTATTCAGAGCCAAGCAAGTCTCTGTGTGTGACGGCTTTGACCGGGAGATTCATCAAGGCGCATGGCCGGAATCGGAAATCCAAGTGCAATTGACCAAATGGCTGGCGTTGCTTTCGGATGAGGCGATTCCTCCGCTGCTGCGGGCTGTGATGTGCCATTACGCCTTCGAATGCATTCACCCGTTCTATGACGGCAATGGCAGGACGGGCCGGTTCCTGCTTGCTCTGCAGCTGAGCAAGCACCTGTCCATACCGACGGCGATCAGCCTGAGTCCGGTTATCGCCGACGCGAAAGGCCGGTATTACAAGGCGTTTGATGATGCGCAGCATCCGCTGAACTGTTCTGACGTCTCGCTGTTCTCATATCGGATGATCCGTTTTATCGCCACCGCCCAGAAGAACATCATCTCTGTGCTCGGCGAGAAGAAAACCCTGCTTGACACCGCGCGGAAGAGGCTTGAACATTATGCGCGAACGCAGGGCATTACGGAACTGCAGCGGAACATGCTGTACTTCCTGCTGCAGGAGGAGCTTTTCGACGATGCTCCGAAACCCATATCGCGCCGCCTAATGCGCGAATGGCTTGGCGTGGGGGAGCGGAAGACCAACACCGCGCTCGCGGAACTGGTGAACAGGAACCTGCTCGAGTTCCACGGCTCCCGCCCGATCCGCTATTCGCTGACCGCCACCGCCCGCGCCGAATTTCTGCAATGATTCTGCGCGTATTGGACGATTTGCCGCATGCGGGGAACGCCTCGCGCTAAAATTTCCGTTTGGCGGGTTGCGGAAGCCATGGTGGATTTCGCAAAACCGCAACACGAAACGTTGGAAGAACGGTTAAGGGGTTCAGGCATGCGCATCATGTTCGTCTGCACGGGCAACATTTGTCGTTCGCCTATGGGCGAGCTGTTGATGTCGCACTACCTGACCGGCACCACCGTGCAGGTATCGAGCGCCGGCACGCGTGGTTTGCCGATGCATCCGATCGATCCGTCGAGCGGCCGCCTTATGCAAAGCGTCGGCATTGAGTCGAGCGGTTTCCGTTCCCGACGGCTGACCCGACAGATGGCCGACGAAGCTGACCTGATCCTCTGCTTCGAAAAGCAGCAGCGCAAGGAAATCGTCACGTTGGCGCCAGCCGCCGTACGATACACGTTCCTGCTTGACGATTTCGCGAATATGTGCGATTACTGCGCTTGCAACAATATGATTGCCGGACTGACCATCCAGGAGCGTCTTCAGTCGGTAATCAAGAAGTCCTCGATGATTCGTCCGATGATTCCCCAGCCGAAGGACATCGCCGACCCTCACGGCCGCGAGTTCAGCATGTTCTGCGTCGCCGCCGAACAGACGAACGGTGCGATCCGCAAAATCCTGAAAAGCATGCGCAAACACCGTGCGGTAACCCCCGCCCCCATCCGCTCCCAAATCGTTGCCTGATAATTCTTTTAGGTCCATGGATTGATTCACCATAGCTTGGCCCTACTCTTTTTTTGAGTCCGAGCGTGTTTGTGATATTCACCCATTTTTTATTATTGATATTTTGATTTGATTGGCATGTTGCATGCCATAAGAGGTAAAGAAGCCCTTTTTGAGCATCTCTTGAAAGATTAATTTCAGGATTGTTGGGGTTGGGCTGTCGGTGGCTTGGGGTGAGGCGAGGATGCTTTGTGTTGCAAGGTGGTATTGGTTGGAAAATTTTCTGAAACGTTTGCATATGTGAATTTGCGACGATAGTGGGTGTTACGGGGTGCTGGTATGGGTGTATCTGTTGCTGACAGCGTTTGCAACAGAGCAGAAAACAATTGCGTTTTAACCGCTGTTTTTCATTAAAAATCACTCATTTTTCAAAGGAAAAATGTGGTATTTTTAACGCAACGTATGCTAATGGCAAACGTTATCATATCGAAGATGCAAGGAAGCAGGGAGGGTAAGGTGCGACTTAGCACTCATACGTTCGCGGGTATGGCGAACGCACTCACCAGAAAAGAGCCTCCTCATGAGGATCAGCCTGAGCTGATGACTCGTGCGGAGCGCAGACGCGCGGCCCGTAAAGCACGCGCCGTCAAGACCTGGAAGAAGGTCGCAGCGGGAACGGTGGCGGTCGCCACATTGTTCGGCGGTATGGGTGTGGCATCCACCGCACTTGCCGCCGATCGTGACAGCTATCAGGACACCATCGGAAATCCTTCTTTCGAGTCGGCCCGTAACCAGTACGGTCTGACCAAGCACATGAAGAACGGCGCCATCCTGCACGCATGGATGTGGTCGTTTAAGACCATCACGCAGCATATGCCTGAAATTGCCGCGGCGGGCTACACTTCCGTGCAGACCGAACCGATGAGCAAGATCAAGGAAGTCGCCGCCAACGGCAAGAAGTTCACCGAGAACTGGTACTACGTGTACCAGCCGGCAAACACCTCCATCGGCAACTTCGTGGTCGGCACCGAAGCCGACCTGAAGGAAATGACCGCCACCGCCCATAAGTATGGTGTGCGTGTGATCGTCGATGTGGTCGCCAACCACTTCACCTCCGATTGGAACGCCATCGACCCCGATTGGCAAAACAAGGACTACTTCCACAAGCGTACCGGTTGCGACGGCCCCAACGGCGAGATCAACGATTATTCCAACCGTTACAAGGTGACGCAGTGCCACCTGCTTGGCCTGTGGGATCTGAATACGCAGAACCAAGCTGTTGCCGATCGTATGCAGAAGTTCCTGAAGACCGCTGTGGCGGACGGCGTTGACGGCTTCCGTTACGATGCGGCAAAGCACGTCGAGCTGCCGACCGAAGTCTTCGACAATAAGCAGTCGAACTACTGGAACACCATTCTGAAGAACGGCTCCCAGTTCCAGTACGGCGAGGTGCTGCAGGGCGATTCCGGCCTTGACTACAAGGCATACGCCAACATGTTCCGCGACAATTCCTCCGATGGCGGCGGCAACACCGCTTCCAACTACGGCAAGACCATTCGCGCCGCTGTCGGCTCGAACAACCTTGACGTCAAGATGGTGAAGAACATCGATACCGGCGGCGCAAGCGAAGACCAGCTGGTCACCTGGGTTGAGTCCCACGATAACTACGCCAACGGCGACAAGGAATCCACCGGCCTCACCGACTATCAGATCATGATGGGCTGGGCGGTCGTTGGTTCCCGTAGGGCCGGCGCTCCGCTGTACTTCAACCGTCCGAAGGGCTCTGGCGGCACCAACCCGCAGTTCGCCGAGCAGTCCCAGCTGGGTGACGCCGGTGACGACATGTGGAAGAACAAGTCCGTCGCGGCAGTCAACCACTTCCGTAACGCCATGGATGGCAAGGGCGAGAACCTGCAGAACTGCGGCGACAAGTCCTGCCTGATGATTGAGCGCTCCACGTCTGATGGCATTCAGAACGATGGTGTGGTCATTGCCAACATGGGTGGCGACAAGAGCCTTTCCGGCATGGAAACCACACTTGACGATGGCACCTACCCGGATGAGGTCAATGGCGGCCAGCTTGTGGTCTCCAACCATAAGATCGTTTCCGGTACCGCCAAGGGCGGCGCGGTCAGCGTCTTCTACGTGAAGGGCGAATCCGATCCGAACGTGTCCGTGGAAGCGGCTTCCAAGGAATTCTCCTCCGACAATGTCAAGGTCACGTTGCGCGCGCAGGATGCCGACAATCTGAAGTACACCACCACCGAGGGCGAGAGCGGCTCCTTCACTGACGGAAAGGTCATTTCCGTTGGTAAAACTCTTTCCATCGGCGAGACCGCTACCGTCAAGGTGACCGGCACCGCCGCCAAGGATGGCAAGAAGGTTAAGAAGGGTCAGGCGCTGAGCGCTTCCGTGACCGTGAAGAAGGTGGAGGTCCCGAAGCAGAACCTTGCCGCGCAGTACAGTACCAACAAGGTGGGCATGGGCGTCAAGAAGACCATCAACTTCAACGCCGGGAAGGATGCGAGCATCGCTGACTGGGACAGCTCCATGCTGATCGCGCAGGGCGCCGCCAACGACGACCCGCGCGTGTACCGCCCGAATTCCATGTATGAGGTTCCGATCGATCTGTACGCGCTGTACGGCGCCTATGATGACGACAACCTGTACCTCATGTGGGAAATGACTAACGTGCAGGATGTCGTCGACACTGGCGACGACTACCCCCTGAGCCAAGGCCACCTGTGGCAGACCCAGAACCTGCCGTTCCACATCGCCATCGACACCAAGGATGACAGCACCTGCATCGGCAACAACGGCGGTCTGCAGACCGGCGGTTCCCTGTGGGCATCCAACATCACTTGGGGTGGCGAGCAGAAGCTCAATAACGTGGTGACCATTTCCACCAACGGTTCCAACGGGCCGTGGATTTACAAGGGCGACGAGAGCGGTCTGAACTCCAAGGCTGCGTATGGTCCGGCTGCTAACGCCGCCACCAACACCAAGAAGTCGAACATCAAGTTCGGCTATGGCAATGGCATTCTAAGCAAGGATGTCATCGGCATCGACGGTGGCTGGGGTGAAAACAACGGTCGTTTCATCGGCGATATGAAGGCCGAGAACCAGAACAAGGCCAAGTGGGTCAACTTCAACGAGAAGGGCCACAATTCCGCTCAGATGGATGATCACTACGAGATCGCCATCCCGCTGGAAGAGATCGGCACCACCGCTGACCGCATTGCCTCGAACGGTATCGGCATCGAGCTGGCAGCCACCTTCGGTCTGTCCGCCATGGATTCCCTGCCGTACGATCTGGCAATGAACGACAACGCCGACCTGCCGGACACCGGTTCTCAGGTGAACAACTCCTTCGAGAAGTCCGATGACGACATGTTCAGCGTGAAGATGGCCAACATCGGCGGTTCCGGACCGGTCATCCCGACCAAGTCCGTGAGGATTGATCAGTCGGATTACAGCGTTGACCTGTCCAATGGCGTGACCACGAAGCAGTTGACCGCCACGACCGATCCGAAGGGCGCGTCCGTGAGCTGGAGCTCGTCCGACAAGGACGTGGCGACCGTCAGCCCGAAGGGCGTGGTCACCCCGAGGAAGGCCGGCAAGGCCACGATCACCGCGAAGTCCGGGACCAAGACCTCGTCGATCACCGTGACCGTGACGGGCCAGCTTCCGCCGGACCCGGTCGCGAAGAACACCGTCTACGCTTCGAAGCCTTCGGGCTGGGGCAAGATCTACGCGTACGTGTACACCGGCGACGGCGCGACCGCGAAGAACAACGCGGCCTGGCCGGGCGTGGAGATGACCGCCCCGAGCACGACCGACGGCTGCGGCGAGACCGGCCTGTACAAGTACGCCGTGCCCGACGACCTCGCGTCCGGCGCGAAGGTGATCTTCAACGACGGAGGCAGCCAGCAGTATCCGGGATCCCGCCAGCCGGGCCTGGACTACAACGGCGGCATCGTGAAGTGGGACGGCTCCTCCGCGGCCCTGGCCGCGGTCGAGTGCACCATCCCGGTCCCGGTCACGTCCGTGTCGATCTCCGGTGACGGTGTGAGCGGCGGCAAGCTCTCGCTGAAGGCCGGGGCGAGCGCGCAGCTGACCGCGACGGTCAAGCCCGACGACGCGACGGACCGCAAGGTCACATGGACGAGCTCGGACAGCTCGGTCGCGAACGTGATGGGCACCGGCGTGGTCACGGCCGGCTCGAAGGCCGGCACCGCCACGATCAAGGCCACCGCGGGCGGCAAGAGCGCGAGCGTCACGGTGACGGTCACGGACGTGCCGAAGCAGCCGATGACGGTGTGGTACCATCCGGACGCGTCGTGGACGACGGTGAAGGCGAACTGGCGTTTGGAGTCCGATCCGAAGACGCTGGGACGCAACGTCGACATGGACAAGGTGAAGGACGGCTGGTACCGCCTCACGATCCCGGACACGAAGGGTTCGAGGGTCGCGGTCACGTTCACGGACATGAAGCGTCTGGACAACAACGCGAACCGCAACTACGTGGTCTCGGGTGGCTCGATGGCGGTCTCGGGCGGTCAGGTGATCGGTGACGTGACCCCCAACTGCGCAGTCACCAACAAGCAATAAGTATTTGCTGTAGTTTAGCGTCTTTTGACTGTTGATTCGGAAAGAACATTGTCGAGTTGATAGTCAAAGACGCTTTTGTATGTTGAGGTTAAAGTTTTGGTCGCATTTTGGGGGTATAGTAGTAGGTGCATAATCCGATGAAAAGAGAGAAAAGTGCGCGAGTTTGATTCTTTGAAAATTGCTGTTGCAGGCACAGGGTATGTAGGCTTGTCTCTGGCGACGTTGCTGAGCCAGCATCATCAAGTGACTGCAGTGGACATTGTTCCGGAAAAAGTTGAGAAGATTAACAAGAGAATTAGTCCTATCCAAGATGATTACATCGAAAAATATTTCGGCGAAAAGGAATTGAATCTCGTTGCTACTTTGGACGGTGAAAAGGCCTATTCGGATGTTGATTATGTGATTATTGCGGCACCGACGAATTATGATAGCAAGAAGAACTTCTTTGACACCTCCGCGGTGGAGGCCGTGATCGATCTGGTCATGAAGGTCAATCCGGATGCGATCATGGTGATTAAGTCCACTATTCCAGTTGGCTACACCAAGTCGATCCGCGAGAGGACCGGCTCCAGGAACATCATCTTCAGTCCGGAGTTCCTGCGCGAGAGCAAGGCCTTGTACGACAACCTGTATCCGAGCCGCATCATCGTCGGCACCGACCTGGACGACGCGCGTCTTGTTGATGCCGCGCACACGTTCGCGGCCCTGCTGCAGGAGGGCGCCATCGAGAAGGACATCAGGACCCTGTTCATGGGGTTCACCGAGGCGGAGGCCGTCAAACTGTTCGCGAACACGTATCTGGCGCTGCGCGTGAGCTATTTCAACGAACTGGACACGTACGCGGAGTCCAAGGGACTGGACACCCGGCAGATCATCGACGGCGTATGTCTGGACCCGCGCATCGGAACGCACTACAACAACCCGAGCTTTGGGTACGGCGGCTATTGCCTGCCGAAGGACACGAAGCAGCTGCTCGCGAACTACCGGGACGTGCCGGAGAACCTGATCGAAGCGATTGTGGAGTCGAACCGCACGCGGAAGGACTTCATCGCGGATCGTGTGTTGGCCAAAGCTGGTGCATATGAACCTAATGATTCTTATGAAATTGATAAAGAAAAGCCGGTAACGGTGGGCGTGTATCGTCTCACGATGAAGTCGAATTCGGATAATTTCCGTCAGTCTTCGATTCAGGGCGTGATGAAGCGCGTGAAGGCGAAGGGCGCGACTGTTATCGTGTATGAGCCGACTTTGGAGAATGGCGCTACATTCTTCGGTTCTGAAGTGGTGAATGATCTTGACGAATTCAAGAAGCGCGCGAATGTTATCGTGGCGAATCGATATAGCTCCTGCCTGGATGACGTGCAGGATAAGGTGTATACCCGCGATCTCTTTAAACGAGACTGAATCATATTAAGGATATAGGCTAATGCAGAGTGGTTTGCCTGTGCAGCATGTTTTTATTGTGGGCTCGAAGGGTATTCCTGGGAATTATGGTGGCTATGAGACATTTGTGGATAAGCTTACTGAGTACCATCAGGATAATCCGAACTTGAAGTACCATGTGGCATGCAAAGCCAAAGATACCAAGACCTTTGAGTATCATAATGCTGATTGCTTCGATGTGAAGGTGCCCAGCATTGGACCTGCTCAGGCGATTTATTATGATGTTGCTGCACTGAATCAGTGCGTGAAGTATATCAAGCAGCACGATATTCAGCATCCAGTTGTGTATATTCTTGCTTGCCGTATTGGACCGTTTGCAGCTCATTTCCAGCGAGTGATTCATAAGCTTGGTGGAAAGTTATACATCAATCCGGACGGTCACGAGTGGATGCGTGCCAAGTGGAGCGCTCCAGTACGCAAGTATTGGAAGATTTCCGAGCAGCTGATGACTAAGCACTGTGATCTGCTCATTTGCGACAGTAAAAATATCGAAAAATATATTCACGATGAATATGGGAAATACAATCCGAAAACCACGTTCATCGCGTACGGTGCTGAAACTCGTAAGAGCAAGCTGACGGATGATGATTCGAAGCTGACCGCTTGGTATAAGGAGAAGGGGCTCTCGCCGAAATCATATTATCTGGTTGTCGGTCGTTTTGTGCCGGAGAACAACTATGAAACGATGATTCGCGAATTCATGAAGAGTCATTCCAAACGCGACTTTGCGCTTATTACCAATGTGAGTGACAAGTTCCTGGAAGAGCTGAAGGAAAAGACTCACTTCGATCAGGATCCTCGTATCAAATTCGTGGGAACTGTATATGACAAAGAACTGCTCATGAAGATTCGTGAGAACGCGTATGGGTATTTCCATGGTCATGAGGTTGGTGGTACTAATCCAAGCTTGTTGGAAGCTCTCGGCTCTACAGATTTGAACCTGTTGCTTGATGTTGGCTTCAATCGCGAGGTTGCCGAGGACTCTGCTTTGTATTGGACTAAGCAATCGGGTAACTTGGCTTCACTTATTGATCAGGCAGACGGCATGAGTGCCGGTGAGATTTCTAGTTTAGGAGAAAAATCCTCTCAACGCATAGCTGAATCGTACAGTTGGCAATACATTTCTGATAAATATGGCCAGGTTTTTCTTGGAGCGTCGGAATGAAGATTCTAGCTGTCCATAATTTCCACCGATCCGGTTCCGCCAGTGGAGATGACCAGGTTTTCAAGAGTGAAACCACGTTGCTCGAAAAGCATGGGCATGACGTTGTCCGCTATACGGTTTCAAATGATAGTTTCGACAAGGCGGGAGTGTTCGGTAAGCTTACAGCAACGGCCGGCATGCTTTGGTCTTTTAAAAACTATAAGGCGATTTCAGAAATAATTAAGAGGGAAAAGCCGGATATCATGCATGTCCATACATTTTTCCCGTTGCTGTCGCCTTCGATTCTTTACGCGGCAAAAAGGCATGGTGCAAGAGTGGTAGCCACTCTTCATGACACTCGGTTTGTTTGCCCTGTCGCAACTTCGCTACGTGAAGGCAACATCTGTAATGATTGTGGCGATGGACATTATTTGCGCGTGGCTAAGTATGCTTGTTTTAAGGGATCACGAGCACAAAGCTTAGCTGTGGCTGGTATTTTCAAATATCATCGTATTCGTAAAAGTTTCTATAAACAGATTGATCGATATATCTGTTTAAATGATAATCAGATTAAGCTGCTTGAAGAAATTGGGTTTGATAGCAAAAAGATAAGCAAGAAGTATAACTTCGTTCCTGATGCGCGGAATGTCCCGTCGGTGAACCGTGATGATTTGCCAGAACGGTATGCAGTCTTTTATGGACGGATTGGTGCCGAAAAAGGCATCCGTATTTTGCAGCGGGTTTGGAATGAGCTGGATGATATTCCTCTGGTAGTAATGGGAGGCGGACCACTAGAGGAATCATTTAAGACATGGGCGAAACAGCATAATAATGTGTTTTTCTTGGGATATACGCAACATGATGAATGTCTCGCCATTGTGAAGAATGCCGAATTCGTGATGTTTCCATCGATTTGGTATGAGGGTTGCTCAATGGTGGAGATTGAGACCGAAAGTTTAGGAAAGCCTTTGATCGCCACGGATTTAGGTTTTTCGGCTGAGGCTATTCAAGACCATGTTAATGGGCTGAAAGTACCTCTTAACGATATCAACGGATTTGTTCATGCGGTACGTTCTTTATGGGAGACACCGGAGGAGTGCATCCGTATGGGGCATGAAGCTCGTATGGATTATGAGAGTAAATACCTCCCGGAAGATAATTATCGACGGCTGATGAATATCTATCAGCTGACGCTTAATGGAGAATGAGCATGGACTTTGATTCGAAGATTAGTAGAAAAGATAAGCTCGTTATTCTTCTTCGTACAGGAATCAAAGCCCTACGAGGTTTATGGAAGAGGATATTCATCAAGGAAGCTCACGGTCTATTCCTTGTTGGTGCACATGTGACATTATTGCACGCGCATAATATCCATTGCGGCAGAAACGTCAAATTTGAGGATTATGCAGAAGTACACGGTCTCTGCTCGCATGGATTAAATTTCGGAGACAATGTAACTATTGGTAGAGACGTAATGATCCGCCCGTCAAGCTATTACGGTGGTGATTGCGGATACGGACTCACTATTGGGAATAACTCCTCTATTGGCCCGCATGGTTATGTTGGTTGTTCGGGACCCATTGTTATCGGGAATAATGTGATGATTGGACCTAAATGCAGTTTGTTCGCCGAAAATCATGTTTTTTCGGATGATAGTGCGACCATTAAAAGTCAAGGTGTTGTGCAAAAAGGAATCAGGATTGGTGATGATTGTTGGATTGGCAGCAATGTCATTATTCTTGATGGAGTGACTATTGGCAACCACGTAGTTATTGGAGCCGGCACTCTTGTGACCCATGATGTTCCAGACAATTCAGTGATCCTTGATAAAAGGCAGAAGAGTTTGCGGTCACGAGACGGAGAGTGAGGGCGAAATGAAAATTGTCTCTTTTACTATGGTCAATAACGAAAGTGAGATCATAGAATCTTTCATTCGATATAACTACAATTTTGTGGATGAAATGGTTGTCATCGACAATGGTTGTACGGATAATACTGTAGAGATTCTTCATAATTTGATTCATGAAGGATATAAAATCACCATTTTCGATGAGTCACTTGCAGCGTATGATCAGTTCCGTCTGGACAATAAATATCTGAATCGTATCATTGATACTCTAAAACCAGATTTTATTATTCCTCTTGATGCTGATGAATTCTTGACCGGTGATTCCAATCCTCGGGAGATAATAGAGAGTTTGGATCTTGAGCATATCTATTATGTGCACTGGCAATGGTATGTAATGACAGAAAATGACAATGCATCTGAATCATTTATTCCTAAGAGGATGCAGTATTGCTTGAAAGAAGTCGCAAAGAACTATTCAGATGGCTCTGCCGTGACGAAGGCTATCATTCCGGCCGGTTACTTTAGGAAGAAAAAGCTCACTCTTTCAATGGGACATCATACTGTATTCGGCAATGACAGTGTTGAGATAAAAGAGTTGGACAATTTGCGGCTGGCTCATTTCCGTGCAATAAGCGAGCTACAGCTTATCTCCAAGACATGCTGCTATACGATGAGAGATATCGCTACCATGTCCAATAATGTAGAAACGGCACAACGCACAAATCAGATGGCCCTTATCGAGAGCGGTCTTGATACTAGAGCTGCCGCTATTGAATCTTCATTCGGAGGCTATAAGCATGATATTGCCTACCGTCCACTTGATTTAGATTACTGTAAGCAAGATTTGACTATTCGATATGCCAGGCTTGCTAATGAAAGTTTGACAGACCGCGTTCTTAAGACCGGCCGTGAGATGGCAATTCGCGCCTATAATAGCGAGCGCTCGAAAAAAGAGAAGCATTTCTTGAAGCCTATTGTGGTTTGGCTGGATGGTATTAAGGGCGATGAATGCATTTTCCCTGATCCATCGAATGAGATAACGATTATGGCGCAAAAGTACAATATCCGGGGATATTTGACCACTACACCCGAAATACGATATTTAAAGGTGAATTACAGGCTAATCGTGACGCCAGATGTTTTGAAGTTCTTGCCTCACCAGTACGTGGTTATCCCGACTACCGTTGATTATGATGATATAAAGAAAAAACTTGTTGCACTTGGTGTTGAGAGCGATCAAATCATCTCACTTTCCGAGTATAAAAAGCATCTTGGCGTATTAGGGAATATATACAGTTGGATTGGTTTTGTACCAAGTGCATTCAACCGTGTAATGGCGTATGTTAAAAGGAACGGAATTAAACATGCGCTGAGTAAGATCCAGCAGAGATTGTCAAAGGACTAGTATGGATGTTTCTGTCATCACGCCGATTTATAAAGGAAATCGGTATATAAGTGGTATTTTTCAGATGATTGCGGATAATGCGCAAAAGGCTCCGCAGCTTAATATCGAGTTGGTGCTGGTCAATGATTCTCCGGAAATCCCACTGGAATATGACGAATCCTTGGTGCGGAACTTTTCGTTAAAAATAATTGATAACAAAAAGAACCTTGGCATTCATGGTGCACGGAAAAGCGGATTGCATTCTGCAGAAGGAAAGTATATCTTATTCTTCGATCAAGATGATTCATTGACGGATACCGCAATTGCGTCACAGTATCAATATGTTAAGAACGCAGATGCAGTAGTTTCGAATGGATGGGTTGAGGATAATACTGGTACAAAGCGTCCATTATTTATTCGGCATCAGCAGAATCGTGTGAATGATGTTGATCTGTACTTCTACATTGGGAACCTTATTGCTTCTCCTGGTATGTGCTTGATTCGGAAGGATTGCATACCAAATTGTTGGTCGCAAGAAGAAATGAAGACGAATGGTGCCGATGATTGGCTACTATGGACTGGTTTTTTGCTTGATGGCCGACATTTTGAAATAAATCCTGATTTTACGTATACGCATAAATCGGTAGGAACGAATACCTCTGATGATGAGACAAAAATGATTGAATCATCTGTCGAAAGCCTTAAAATGATAAAGAAACATTATATGAGAAATTCACGATTGATTAAAAAACATGATCGTAGACTATCTATGAGGGCGCATTATGTCGGGAAATCATCTTGGTGTAAAAAATTATGTTATTGTCTTAATCCAGATATCGCAATTAAATTGATTTCCTTTAAAGCGGGCAGATGATGCAACGGATTTCTTCGTACCAGAAGTTAATTATATTTACTTTTTTTCTGCTGACATTAGGGAATTCGTCTTTTCTGACTGTAAGAGGATTCTCTAAGTTTTTTGAATATTCTGGGTACATATGCCTATTAGCAACTATTTTTTTTAGATTTGCGTTTGATGAAAAGTTGTTTAAAAAAAGTAAGCTGTTGTCATTATTCTTCGCTTGCTTGTTCTTATTCTGCATTGGACTTTTTGCCAATAGTGCTTTAGATTCTACTGTGAGAATGCAGCTTGTTTTTTCTATGGTCATCATTGCTGCTGTATCTTTGCTTGCGGAAAATTATTTTTTAACTTTTGATGATATGCGTTATATGGCATATGGTGTATTATTAGGAATTTCTTTTGCTTTTTTTCTAGCTTTATTGGGACATGTTTCTTTAACCACTTTGGCTGAAAATGGAACAGGATTTGGATTTAATGGTGGCTTACAGCATAAAAATTACTATGGTTCATATGTAGTATCTTGCTTTATCGTTTTTTATCTACTTTATAAAAAAGAAAAAAATAACAAAGATAAACATTTCCTTTTTTTGACTCTTTGTCTAATTCTCCCGTCAAACTCAAGAGCATCTTATATTTTCTTGATTGTTTTTATTTTCGTTTGCTGTGTTAATAAACTTAAAAAGTTTGATTGGAGATTATCTTTTCTGATAATTTCTGTTTTTGCTTTTGCTGTAATTTCATTTGCTTCGTTCTTCTACACTTCTTATGCATTGAAAAGTGGCTCGTATTTATATAGAGTGCAGGGATTGATAAACTATCTCAATTATTATTCCAATGATTCATTCCATATACTTTTTGGAAGTTCTGAAATGGCATTTAGAGATCCGACTATTGACTATGCTACTGCAGTTAGATCTGTAATTGGGTGGAATGGCACAGTTGAGTTATCAATTTTATCAATACTGATTAAAAATGGAATTATTGGATTATGTGGATATCTACTTATTTACATTAGATGGCTTCTGATTTCTTTAAAGTCGGATTTCACTATTAGAAATTATTATCTTGCTGTCTATTCTACTTTGCTTGTTTCTGCGTTTGTTGAAAATTATATTACCAACATGCATGTCTTGTTTGGTCTAATGCTGTATTTAATTCTTTCATGTTTCTCTGGTTTTATCGATGATAGAAAGGAATCTCTATAAAATGTCTTTACGGATTAATGATGTCTTGTTTATCACGGGTGCAGCTGGCTTTATTGGTTCAAATCTTGTCAAAAGGGTCTTATCTCAAAATCCGGGTTGCAAGGTTGTCGGTTTGGACAATATGAACGGCTATTATGACGTTCGTCTTAAGGAAAGTCGTCTCAGGGAGCTTGAGCAGTACCCCAATTTTACTTTTATCTATGGTGATTTAGCTGATAAATCTTTGATCGATTCACTGTTCGAAAAATATCATTTCCGGATCGTCGTGAATTTGGCAGCTCAAGCTGGAGTGAGATATTCGATCACCAATCCAGATGCTTATGTAAAATCCAATCTTGTAGGGTTCTTCAATATTCTTGAAGCTTGTCGTCATTATCCTGTCGAGCATCTTGTTTATGCTTCCAGCTCCTCTGTATATGGTGGCAATAAGAAGGTGCCATTCTCTACAGATGATAAAGTTGATAATCCGGTCAGCTTGTATGCTGCGACGAAGAAGAGCAATGAGCTCATGGCTCATGCATATTCGAAGTTGTATGACATTCCTTCAACCGGTTTGAGATTCTTTACTGTTTACGGTCCGGCCGGTCGCCCTGATATGGCTTATTTCGGTTTCACGAATAAGCTTATTGCAGGCGACACAATCAAAATCTTTAACTATGGAAAATGCCAGCGTGATTTCACTTATATCGACGATATAGTTGAAGGCATTGTCCGTGTGATGCAAAAAGCACCGCAACGTGCAACTGGTGAAGATGGACTTCCAATTCCTCCATATGCTCTATACAACATCGGTGGCGGTAGGCCGGAGAATCTTCTTGATTTTGTCACGATTCTGCAGGAGGAACTCGTTCGCGCGGGAGTTCTCCCGGAGAATTATGATTTTGAAGCACATAAAGAACTGGTCGCAATGCAACCAGGCGATGTACCAGTTACATATGCGGATACTACCGCATTGGAACGAGACTTTGGATATCGTCCATCCACTACTTTACGTGAGGGACTGCGGAAGTTCTCTGAATGGTATAAAGCTTTTTATCTACAATAATTGATTGGTCTCGGGAGTTTTCATGTTTTTTTTGGATAGCAAGGTAGACGAGGAACGTTTTCTCCAGCTTTATGCCGCTTTTCTGTCTTTGAATAGAGAATATAAAACGGTGGAGTCGAAAACTCCTAAGAAGACTATATCGGAGAAATTGGCAACTGTATGCAAACTGTCCCCAAAAGAGATATTGCGACGAATGAGCATTCGTCATGCGGTAAAAGAGCTGAACGATCCGGCTGTTCAAGATACTTCATCAAATAAGGGTGAAAGGCATCCTTTTCTGAATAAGCGAATCGCAGTCTATACCAGTACCTTTGGTCGTAGCTTTACATTAAGGGAACCGCTTTTCATTCCAGACAATTGTGATTTCTTCTATATCGGAGATCAAGATATACCTTCAGAATCTGCCTGGAAGAAATTTGACATTTCCTCTTTCGAAGAACAAATTTCAAAATATTCGGGAATTGAAAAAAATCGCTTTTTTAAGATGAACCCTCATCTTGTATTTACTGATTACGACTACTCCGTATATTTTGATGGAAACATACAGTTGGTAGGAGATCCATCAGAGTTTGTAAACCAGCTTTCGCCGCTAGGCATAGGTTTGCATAAGCATAGAGCTAGGAATTGTGTATACGATGAGGCGAAAGCAGTACTCAATCTCAAAAAAATAAACCATGACGAATTTGATAAAATAATGGATTATTTTAAGAGTATAAATTTCCCCAAAAATTATGGTCTTGCTGAATGTAATGTAATCGTAAGAGACCACCATAACGACATAGCTATTAAAATTACTGAGGAATGGTGGAGGCTTTTTATGGAAAAAAACGTGAAAAGAGATCAATTGACTTTTCCTGTTGCAGTTTGGGAGAATGGGGTTGATTTAGCTGGCATTCTTACTTTGGGGAATAATGTATATGATAATGATTTGCTTCGCGTGTGCCCAAATGTCTGATTGTGATTAAGGAAAGTAATGAAGAACATTATTAAATGTCTTTTTATCCGACAAGTCAGAGCAGAAACATATTGCAAAATTATAAGTAGGTGCAACCGAAATGGTGTATTGAAAAAACTTGCAATTTGGAGATTGGCCACTGCTTATCATATTTTGATTAGTCCCGAAACGAAGATTCTTGGAAGAATCATTCTTCCGCATCCGCAAAATATAGTTCTTGGTAGGGGGGTTGTTGTTGAAGACAATGTAACCATATATCAAGATGTGACAGTTGGAGTACGATCTTTTGACGAGGCAAAAGGATTTGCGGCTCCGCGATATCCTGTCCTCTGCTCAGGTACTTGTATTTTTGCCGGTGCCAAAATAATCGGCGGTATACGTGTCGGTAATAAAGCCATTGTTGGTTGTAATGCTGTCGTGACGCATGATGTTGAAGATCGTACGGTCGTGGCGGGAGTTCCTGCTAAGTATATCCGGAAAATAGTGGAACGATAAGGGACTCTTCATGCGGTTGCTTAAAAAAATAGGCTTATATTTTATCGGTAATTTAGCTTCAAAAATTTTGTCGGCTATCTTAATCCCGATTTATGCTTTTTACGTCTCTTCTTCGGATCTTGGAATTTTTGATTATTCGCAGACTTTGATGCAAATCATTGTTCCTATTGTGTATTTTTCTATCTGGGAAGCAATTCTCAAATACGTGATTTCAGCAGACTCTGATTCGTCGAGAAAAGAGATAATTAATACCGCACTTACTATTTCTCTAATATCTACGCTACTGCTTGTTGCCGTTACATACGTGCTTTATATAATGCATGTCATCTCGGATTGCTCGTATGTGTTTATGATGATGCTATTTAATGCGTTCAATATTGTCTTGCAATATATCAGTAGATCCATGGGTGAGAATGTCACATATGTAATTGCGGGTATTGCTGCTGTTGTTGTTAATTTTATTGGCGTAGTAATACTGGTTGTTTTACTTAAGCAGGGAGCTCACGGGCTGTTCGTTTCTTATACTCTAGGCCAAGCTGCAAGCTGCATAATCATGTTTTGCAGATGCAAATTGTTTAAGGGATTTGCCTTCTCCGTTAAACCGCAGATCGTACGGATGCTTCTGCTCTTCTCTTTGCCGATGGCCGCTAATGCAATTTCCGGCTGGTTGATTCAAGGCGTCGGAAGAGTTGTGATTAATAGCAATCTCGGAGATTCTGCTAATGGCTTGTACTCATATGCGAGCAAACTTGGGAACCTAGTTACCGTGGTTGTCGGAGTTGTTTCAATGGCTCTTATGGAAGAGCTCTACATTCGAATGAATGATGATGATATCAATGAATATTTTAATAAAATATGCAATCAAATCTGGATTGTAATTTTAGGGATATATGCTTTTGTGATTCCTTTAATTGGATTGTATTATCTTTTTACAGCTAAAACAGAATATGCTGGTACCCTTCGGTATGTTTCCCCCTGCATTCTAGTTGCGTGCATCTCAGCTTTCTCGACGAATGTCGGAGGCGCATTCCAGATCAAAGATCTTACTAAGTATATTTTCTTGACGACTTTGGCGGGAGGCCTAGTCACAACTATTGTTGCCATTGCAGCTGTTTCTTGGCTAGGAATATGGGGTGTGATCCTGGCCCAGCTTCTCGGAGCCCTAACCTTGCTGTCAATAAGATGTATCGTTGCACACCGATTAATGAACTTCAGCCTTGATATAAAGCGTAGTTGTTTCATGTTGCTGCTTATTTGTCTGGATAGTTTTGTGCTACTTAAGATCAGCTCTTTCTGGAGTCTTTCTGCCTTTGCTGTTTTAAACACGCTTGTGCTAGCTGTAATGTACAGGAGACAGATAAAAGAAATCATGATGAAACGTTTGTCTTCGGTGTGATTCTGTACATGTTTTTATACCTTTGATAAACAATTTTTATTACAACGCTGGTACGAGGTGTCATTTGGCTACAAAAAGAAATTCAAGCATTGAACTGCTTCGTATAATCAGTATGCTAATGATTATTTTGCATCATTTCGTATATGCGAATATGGATTCTTTTCTTACGCAAAAATCCTTTTTGCAATCCTTCTTCTTATATGTGTGCTTTAGCATGGGCAAAATTGGCGTTGGGATTTTTTTTATCATTTCTGCATGGTATTTAGTGGATAAAAAAGTAACGCCTCACTATGCAATGAAAAAAGCCTGGATCCTTGAGAAGGAAATACTTTTTTGGAGTTTGTTACTACTAGGTGCTTCTGTTGTCATGACTAAAAAGAACCTAGTTACCGTGAACATGCATTCTTTGATTTTGAAATCTATATTTCCACTGGTGAAGGGACTGTGGTGGTATGCGAGTAGTTACGTACTCTTCTTACTACTACTGCCTCCGCTGAGGATTGGCCTCCAAGCATTAAATCAGAGCATTCATAAGTACTTGTCTGTTCTCGTGATAGGAGTTTGGGGCATAGTCGCTCTTTTCCCACGGCTTGGATCTATTAATACTGCAAATGGCGCTTTTGGCATGGCTCTGTGTTTGGTGCTTATCGCATATTACAAATGGTATATGAAACCGATTTCTTCACGTAGCCTTGTTTGTACTCTGTCTGGATGTATAGCAGCGGTAATCGCTTGGTGGGCATGCATTAAGCTGGTTGGCGCAGAACTGCATATTAGCTCAGCTTACATGGTATATCTTACGCAGGGATGGCCATCCTTATTCCCCTGCATAATCAGTTTCTGCATATTCATTCTGTTTTCAAGGCTGCATTTTTCAAATTGTTTGGTGAACAAGATTGCTTCATGCACTTTTGGGATTTACCTAATCCATACATACCCATTAGTAAACGATCTAATTTGGAAAAGCAATATCGTTCCAGTACGAATGTCCAGTAATCCATTTTTTATTATGGTTTATGCTTTACTTATCTTTGCAATATGTGCGCTGCTTGAATTTGCGAGGCAGAGTCTTTTTTCTTTTATTTTTGGAAAGAATGATGGGAAAACCTTTGACACTCTTATTGATAAGATGGCTAGATTACAACAATAATTGTTGTATTTTTTAATATTATAGATAATTTTAATCTAGATTTCGAAAGGGTCTATATTATGAACAGGAAATTGATACTGTTAAATCTTTTGACAAAACGAGATGGTGTGCAGAGAGCCGAATTCCTTCGGAAAAATAAAGTGTTCTACGAAATGGGTGAACATTGTTATTGGCATCCAAGAACGATACCAAGTGAGCCGTATCTATTAAAGATTCACAATAATGTTGTTGTTGCCGCTGGTGTTTCCTTCCATACGCATGATGTTTTGGAATTTATGTTTAGTCATATTGGGGGGGGGGGCGACAGCAATATATAGGATCGATTGAGATATGCGACAATGTTTTCATAGGTGCAAACAGTAATATTATGTATAACGTCAAAATTGGTCCCAACGCTGTCATTGCTGCCGGCTCTGTTGTCGTGAAAGATGTTGCTCCTGGCACGGTTGTTGGGGGAAATCCCGCGAAGGTGATTGGAAATTTTGATGACTTAATGAAGCGGAGAGTGAGCCTTCCTTTTCCGGTTAAGGAGAATCGAGAAGAGGTACTTCATTATTTCTGGGGAATGGATTTGACTTCTAAGGATTGAAATTCATAGTCTAAGAATTTCAAACTTTTTCAAGATCCTTTTAGGTACTCGTATGAATCTATACTTTAAGTATTCATACTATTTTTACTTTATATTGTTGAATTTGAACCGTATAAAGTGTGGAACATTGAACGTATCTTTTGCTTAAAACTGAATAGAGTTGGGGGCCCGATTCCGTTTGTGTATGGAACCGGGCCC
>ERZ773178.1921-NODE-1921-length-20550-cov-4.268505_pt1 | contig 20550 bp, 19 predicted proteins | sample MGYA00580533_ERZ773178 | MGnify/ENA primary metagenome ERZ773178 (study PRJEB29015, sample SAMEA2737859) | human gut metagenome | biome: human gut; feature: human-associated habitat; material: faeces | place: China | collected 2012 ...
CGTGTGTTCGTGACCTTCCACACGTAAAACAAAACTAAAGGAGAATTGAAAAATGAAAAACAAAAATCTTAGTTTCATGACCCAGGCAGCCATGATCGCTGCGATCTACGTGGTGTTGACTTACATTTTTGCACCATTTTCTTTCGGAGAAGTACAGGTTCGTATCTCCGAGGCACTCACTATTTTACCAATATTTACACCAGCTGCTATTCCGGGACTCTTTGCCGGATGTCTGATCGGTAATATTCTGGGCGGTGCGATCCTTCCGGATATTGTATTTGGCAGTATTGCAACATTGATCGGTGCATTTTTTACATGGAAACTGCGTGAGCAGAAACCAGTTGTCGCAACATTTCCACCAATCATTTCGAATATCATCATCGTTCCGTTCGTACTGCGTTACGGTTATGGTGTAACACTTCCTATTCCGTTTATGATGCTGACAGTCGGAATTGGTGAGGTGATTTCCTGCACCGTTCTTGGTCTGATCGTGTATGGGGCATTGAAGAAATATAAGAGTACGCTTTTCCGTACAGCCTAAAAAAGTGGCGTGTGAAAAAACAAAAGTTTTTTCACACGCCCTTTTTTATTATTCATTCTGTATTCTCTATTATCCAATATACGTATTACCGCTTCCGGACGTCATCTGATCCATCTCTTCATACTTCACGCTGTGTCTTGTACTGTCATTCAGATCTTCATACACAACATTCGTATCGCTGTATCCCACCAGAATGACGGCATTCTGCGAATCCAGCATTGCAATGACCGGACGGCCCTGGTTGATGATGTACAGAATCTCTTCCGTCGTACATCCTGTCAGGTCGTAAGCCTCGCCGTTATTGACATCTTTTAAGATATCAATCGGTTTTTCCTGATTCTTCAGGCGGTCTTTGATTGTATTTAACACATCATCTTTATCAGTGATCGAATATTGCAGATTGCGGTTACCGCGCTCCCATACATAATTCTGGGATGAATCGACTACCACACCATTGTAATCATTTGCTTTCTTGATCGCGTCTCCGGCCTTTGTATATACGCCCTGTATATCACCATGTCCATAGACATAATATTTCTCCGGTGCGTCTTTATCGGAAAATGTGATTGTCTGTGGTCTTTCGAACAGAATCTGTTTTGGCTTGAGCACTTTTGGTTCTTTGTCTGCGATTCCGTCGTTATACGTCAGTCTTACCTGTGTCTGTTTCAGGTCTGTTGCATAAGTTTCCAGTGCAATATTGCTCTTGGTCTTCTGTTCATTATTCGTAATATAATCCGGTGCTGTTGCTGTATAAGTATCTCCGTCTTTCGATGCACGTTCCAGCGTGATCATATCTTCATCGAATGATGCACTCAGAATATAAATGCCGTCTGTCTGATATTTTTTGATCACTTTTCCTTTTTGATTCCGGATCTCCAGTTTGTACATTGGAACGGTTGCCTCTCCGGATACGGTATTTCCTATATCCTCTGTCTTGGCAACTCCATATACAAAATCACTTCTGACAAATCCAAGTGGGCGGATGCATTCTCCTTTTCCGCAGGTTACTTTCTGCTTCTTTCCTGTCTCTACATTCAGGATTGTCACTTTTGTTGCGGTCTCAAGATCTCCGTTTGCCTGATATGCGATCAGACTTCCGTCTTCCGACACAACATACTGCTGTGCATCCAGTCCTTTGACCAGTGCTTTCTTCTCGGCATCTTCGACGCTATACTGATAAAGGGTGCCGTCTACCATTGTGTACAGCATATCCGTTTTCGCATCGTAATATGACATCTCTCCGAGTTCACTTTCTGCCTGTGCATATGATTTATTTGTGGAAATAAATACTTTCTCTTCCACTGAATTCTTCTCTATATCATAATAATAGACAGCTACTCCCACTTCTCCTTCGTGCTCGCCGCGGTCCATATAACCGGACACCAGGAAGGTTGTATTGCCTTTGGCATCTACCTTAAGAAGCTTGATCTTATGATCTGACACCATATTTCTCACATCTGTATTCTCCGCATCTGCGAAACCAAATACCAGTGAAATCTCGTCTGAATCTTTGTTATAATTCCAGAGTTCATTTGCCTCTACAAATGATACGATCGTACCATCTTTATTCACCTTATAAGACAGATTTGCAGGCGCGATGCCGAGGATGATTCCTTTCTCATTCAGAACCTTCTGTGTCGCGTCGAAGATCTGTTCCATTGTCCGATCGTAATCCAGAAGATAGGTTTTCTTGGCATCTGCAATATATCTTACGCGGAAAAACTCTTTGACCGCATAGCGGTCTGCCTCATTCTCTTCTCCTTTGCAGCTTACCCGGTATTGCAGCTGTACCGACATACAGGTACTGTTCAGTTCCTTGATGCTCCAGCGTTCTCCCTGTTCTACCTGTGGTTTCAGACTGCCCCATGTGACCTGTTCATAATTCGAATTAATCGTCACGTGCTGAAGTGTGGTGTTGTCCGCATCATCAGTCGGTTCAAGCGCTGCTCCGACGCCTGCATTTTCCACCTTGCCAAGTGCATTTTCATGATAATCGCTGATGTAATTCAGGCATTCTGTAACATGTGCATCTTCATCACTGACGATACGGGTATAGAAATATACCGGATCCGCACCATTTCTGTTCAGGCGGACTTCCAGGATCCGCTCTTCATCCAGTACTTTTTTCCCGCTCAGATCCAGGGTAAATCCTTTTCCCACCTTTTTAATCTTCTTATGTTCCAGCTGGCTTGTACCGTCCATCGTATAGACTTTGTAGCTGGCTCCCGTGAATTTATTCCCATATGCTTCTACGTTTACATCCAGGCTCTGGTTCGCTACCGGTGTGATCGTGTTGTGCATAGAGGATATATCCATGCGTTTTGCATAACCTGTCAGTGTATTGATCTTATATTCTCCATAAGAAAATGATATCTGTGGAAATGTTGCGGCTCCCATATCGGCCGTCATATTGTCATTCCCCTTATTTGTCACGTAGCTGAATATAATGACAGCCACGATAAATACTGCAGTCAGGATTCCTGCATTCTTTAACCTTTTTTTTAAAGTCAATGTCATTTATACTCCCTCTTTATCCTCTTTCTCCGGATGATCTTTCTCTGAATTTGCGAACTCCGTGGCGAACCCGTCCAACAGACGTCCCAGTGCCGGTGATACCCGGAGTGCTGCTTCACATCTCTTGATGGAAGCCTCTATATTATTGTCTTCTTTGGCATGCCGCTTCTTTACTGCACGTATCAGGATATTCTTTGGTGTATGCTCCATATCTATAAATTCCAGTATCTGCGCTTCATACCCCTCACGCTCCAGATACTGTGCTCTTAAGCCATCTGTGATAAGTGCTGCCATACGTTCTTTCAGAAGCCCGTATTTTAATATTGGTTCTAATATCTCATTTTTTATCTGACGGTTCAGTTCATGCTGGCAGCATGGTACCGATAAGATCACTTTCGCATCCCATCCCACGGCTTTTGCCAACGCATAATCGGTTGCGGTATCGCAGGCATGCAGGGTTACCACCATATCTACCTTATTGACACCGGCATAATCCGCAATGTCACCCTCCAGAAATCTCAGCTTTTCATAGCCATATTTTTCACTTAATTCATTACAATGACGGATCACATCTTTCTTCAGATCCAGTCCTATGATTCTTATGTCATATTCTTTCAATTCATGCAGATAATAATACATGGCAAATGTGAGATAAGATTTACCACAGCCAAAATCCAGGATTGTAAGTTCTCTTCCCTTATCAAGCTCCGGCAATATATCCTCGATAAATTCCAGGAACCGGTTGATCTGCCGGAATTTGTCGAATTTCGCATGCACGATCTTTCCATCCTGTGTCATAACACCAAGATCCTGAAGAAATGGTACCGGGACTCCCTCTTCCAGTACATACTTCTTCTTGCGGTCGTGGCTCATATTGATCTGCTTCTTTTCGCCTTTTTTCATCTTGCTTTTTATTGTTACTTTTCCCTTTTTGCTTACAAGAATTGTATAAGCTGCTCTTTGTGTCTCCATCTGCATCTGGCGCATATTTTCCATATACTTAAGAAGTATTTCACAAGCTTTTTTCTCCTCCACATTCTCGTGAAACGCCTGATTATTCCGGAATGACTCGAGCTGAAAATAAAGGACATCTTTTTTCAGGATCGGTCTTACTTTCACTTTTTGTACACCGTCTTTATTCTTCGGGTTACTCAGCGTTGCTGATATAAATTCTATATTTAAATTTTCCTGTAATAATTTGCTTAATTCATTCATAATATTATATTCTACTGTTTTTTAGACAGGAGCGCAAGTAGCGTAAATGGCAATTTTATTAATGGTTCCGTAGGATTTGCGAAAAAGGGACAACGGTAAATACAGTTTGAGCCGGAGGATTTTAAAAAATCCTCCGGCCCAGACTATGAAATCGGAAATTTTATCGTTACTTTAAACAAATCTCCATCCAGATACAATTCAAATGTCCCGCCCTGCATTTCTGTCAGCGACTGTGCGATAGACAGTCCAAGTCCGCTGCCTTCCGTACTTCTTGATACATCTCCGCGTATGAAACGTTCCGTCAGTTCGTCAGCTGAGATATTTAGCGGCTGCTCGGATACATTCTTAAGGCTGAAATATGCCATACCATCTTTCTTTTCAAGATCAGCATAGACTCTTGTTCCTTGCATTGCGTATTTTGCCGCATTGTTGTATATATTAGACAGCACTCTCCACAACCGTCTTCCGTCTGCGCGGATTACAACCTCCTCATTCGGAAGGTTCATCACTTCCTCCAGATCACGCGCCTTGAATTTTTCTTCAAACTCTCCGCTCGTCTGCTGGATCATTTCTACCAGATTCAGATTCATGAACTCCAGTGTGATATTGCCGGAGCTTACTTTTGAAGCTTCCACCACATCTTCCGTCAGTGTCTTAAGCCGCTGTGATTTCTGTTCCAGCACTTCAATGTAGCGTTGGATCTTCGGATCCTTAAGGTCCTCCTGCTTTAACAATTCCACATAATTAATGATAGATGTAAGCGGCGTCTTAATATCATGCGATACATTCGTGATAAGATCTGTCTTCAGGCGTTCACTTTTCATGCTCTTTGCGAGCGCCGCTTCCAGACCTTCGCCGATGGAATTCACCTTTTCTGCAATTTCTTTATGCTCTGCCAGCAATCCATTTACCGGGATCTGATAATCCACTTCCCCGCCGGCGATCTTCTCGATCCCGGTCTTGATCTTTCCGGTTCCTTTCGCTTTCTGTACCATCCAGATAAATGCTGCAACATCTATGATCAACAGAATGACCGCCCATAACCGGTTGCTGATCCAGATACTACTTCCCGCTGATCCAAATACGTACGTAAGCCAGTGGATCATGAAGAAGATTGCAAATCCCATAATAGATTTCCACAGATGACGGATATTCTGGAACATTTCTTTTACGAAGATCAAAAGCCATCTGAGCACACTGTTCTTCCATACTGTTCCCGCCTTGATTCTTCTCACCAGACTCAAATATCCGAAAAGAAACATTGCGCAGGTATACAATGCCTCCACACTTCCAACCACTATTCCCGGCAGATACGACTCCACATTCTCCATATAGATCGTCTCTCCACTTGCATTCTGCCATGTAAATGCCCCGGCCTTTACTCCTACCAGCGCAACCACCGCCCAGAGTAACAGCACACTTGCAGCTGCCAGTTCTGTCTTAATGTGATCAAATTTCATAAGATACACTTCTTCGTCTTCTTTAACTTTTCCGGCTCCGATCGTAAGAAATACAAGAATGACAAGATATGCCGCTACAGCCGCCATTCCCAGTATTCCGGCCACTTTGGCTCCGGCCCCGTACCTTGTAAAGATCTCATTCTGTTCATAAAAATTATCTTTTACAGGATAATCCGTATCTACAACAGAGACATATATATAATCTGACGCATCGACATAACCGGCCACTGTTTCCTGCCACTTCTGTGCCATCGAATCCCCTTTACCGGCTTTTTCAATATTGCTTTCATAATCTGCAAGCTTTGGTCTTACGATTACATATTTTCCTGATTTTTTCATTTTTTTCAGGTTCTCTTTGTAATTGTCAAAGTTCTGATATTTTTTCTTATTCGTAATGACTGTCTTGTTGTCCAGATTAACATACAGATACGTTATGTTCGTATTGCCTTCCTGATACTGATTCTGAGCTACCGCATAATTATCAACGTCAGAATAGATCGTTTCGGCTGAATTATTTATCATTCTGTACGCTTCATTCAGCTTGCCATTCCATTCTTTTGAATTGTTCACAAGCTGAAGTACCGTCTCTCCATTTACCGTCTTATAATCCCCGACAACTCTTTCACCATCATAATTCCAGCAATTGATATAGGCAATCTTTCCATCGATATCCTGAAGCCCCCGGAATCTGGATTCCCCACTGTTGCTCTCCTGATACTCTCCCTGCTTTAGTTCTGTCAAAATATCATCCGCAGAACTGTCTCCGGTAATTACAAATGACAGCTCTCCGTAATCGATCATCTGTTTAAAATCTTTGTAATGGAAATAATGATAAGTTCCGTCTGAACGTTTACATACGATAATACCGTCCTGTTTATCTAATTTGCTCCTGGCCGCATCATAATCCGTCATCGATTCCGAGATTAATTTTCCCCAGGAATACAGATCTCCCAGACGGAACGACAGGCCTGTTTCATCTTTTCCTGTTATCTCACCGGTATCTTCGTATTTTGCCACATCTACGATCTTATCCGGATCATATTTGCCATCTGTATCATATAAGGTCTGATACCGGATCTCATCCAGTATATTATAATTTGCATTCGCCACGGAATCGGCAAATGCATTGCTTTCTTCATAACTCTTCGCCGCATCCACAGTGAACAGTTCCTGTGTCAGTATCGGATAACGTGTTACCCACAGTAAACATAATACTCCGATAACGGCCAGTACGTGTGCCCCCACTATCAAAAACAATTTTGCTTTGGGCATTCGGTACCATTTCTTCATATATACCCCTTCCTAAAGCTTTTCTATCTTATATCCGACACCCCAGACCACCTTCAGATACCTTGGTTCCTTTGGATTAATCTCGATCTTCTCTCTGATATGACGGATATGTACAGCTACCGTATTATCTACTCCGATAGCATCTTCATTCCAGATACTTTCGTATATCTGGTCAATAGAAAATACTTTCCCCTGATTTTTTACCAGTAACAATAAAATGTTGTATTCGATCGGTGTCAGTTTCACCGGCTCTCCGTCAACCGTAATTTCTTTCTGATCGTCATCGATCATAAGTCCTCCCACGGTATAAACTGCCTGATTCTCTTTTTCCACTGTACTTCCAAGCTGTGTATATCTGCGAAGCTGTGATTTTACCCTTGCAGTCAGTTCCAGTGGATTAAATGGCTTGGTCATATAATCATCGGCTCCTACATTCAGTCCGAGGATCTTATCGGCATCCTCTGACTTTGCAGACAGAATAATGATCGGCATATTCTGTTTTTCCCGGATTTTTAACGTTGCGCGGATTCCATCCAATCTTGGCATCATCACATCAATGATCAGAAGATCCACTTTATGCTTATCCAAAAGCTTCAATGCTTCCTCACCGTCGTAAGCTTTTAATACTTTATATCCTTCCTGCGACAAATAGATTTCTATCGCCTCTACGATTTCTTTATCATCATCACATACCAGTATGTTGTACATAATTCATCACCTCCCTTATAATATACAAGAATACCAGCCAATTTTTAAGTACTGCTTCTGTAATTTCTTAAGATATTATGAAATTATTCCTTTCCGCCCACTTTATCAGAGATATGCAGAGTGTTAATATTTCGTCAAAAAATAATAAACTATATTTTTCTTAAGCAGATTTTTTATATAATAGATATGGATATCTTTTTAATATTTTTTCATACTGCAAACATTTCTTTTTTAACTGTTACATTTTAAATATTAAAAATTAACTTAGAAAGAAGATGAAAGTATTATGCATGAACCAGAAATAGAATATCTTATCCGGTCTCTTGGCATTGGCGCTACTTATCGGGGATATGCATATTTAATTTATGGGACACGCCTTTGTCTGTCTGATGAAAATTACCTCCTTTTCGTCAGTAAGTATCTTTATCCAGACATTGCACGTCATTATAATACTACCAGCTATAGCGTTGAACGGAATATCCGCACCGTTATAAAGGTCTGTTGGGAGCATGGCAATAAATCCCTCCTCGAAAAGATTGCTTTGCGTCCACTGCATCTTAAGCCGACATCCAGTGAATTTTTTGATATAATAACTGCTCATTTACGAAAAACTGCCATTTCTGCCTCTGATCTTGTTTCTGTTTAGATTCTGTTTTTATATGCTTCATTTTTACTTAAGATTTTTTCGAATTCTTTTATGCTTTTAACATATTTTAGACATATTTTCCATTTATACTAAATGTCAGATAGTTGATGAACAACAACTATCACCCCCCTCATAAAGTAACACACCGAAATCACTCTTCGGTGTACACTTTACTCTCATTCCTTTAGTAATTATAACAACAACAAAAAACTCTCCGTTCCGGAGAGTTTTTTGTTGCGCTTTTTTAATAAAACAGATCACAAGCCACACTGTTTACATATTCTTGTTAAAATACAACGACAAGCAACATCTTAAACTGCTCTTTTCCGTGCACTGCATGCGGATGCTTTGCCGGCATAATAATTGATTCCCCTTCATGTAACTCATATTTTTCGCCATTGATCGTAATCTCACCTACTCCGTCAAGACAGGTTACAAATGCATCCCCGCCTGATTCATGTGTACTGATCTCTTCTCCTTTGTCAAAAGAGAATAATGTAACACTTAATGCATCGTTCTGCGCCAGTGTTTTGCTGACTACCTGTCCTTCCTGGTAAGCTACCTGATCTTTTAATACTAATACTTCTGCTTTACTGATATTTTTGATCATACTCATATCTATTAGTCCTTTCTTTTATCCTATTTGTTATTGTATTCCTCAATAACATTTTTCCCTTGTCTCTTACTATAATACTTTTTTCGTTCTAAAATGTGGTTTTAACAACAAATATCACATTTTTATAAAATGAACATACTTTGTACACATTTTTTGATTATAATAGAAAAAGATAGTTGGATAACAACTATCGCCCCCCTCATAAAGTAAAGGCCACCAGAAGGTCACTTCTGGCGGTCCATTTTACCGGTAATTTCTGCGGATGCTTTTATGGCTCCGCTTTTTTTAATTGTTCATACCAGGCAGTCGTCTGGTCTTTATCCTTATTATTCATGAATACCGTATATTTCTTTGTCTTAATCTGTATGACTTCTGATTGTTCCAGCCACACATACATCCGGCATTTTCCCGATTCTGCTCCGTCAAATTTTCCAAGCAACTGTTTTTCATCAGCCGAACCATTGGTTTTACTAAAATGTTCCTTCGGAAGCCCATTTTTTAATAATTTTACGGATTTTATATCCTCTTTTTCTCCGTATTGGTGTAACCGGATGTGATCTTAAAACTGCTGCCATCTGTCGGACGGTTGGAAGAAGTTCGCCTTCTTCAAATTCTCCTTTTCCAATACCCTTTACGATCTGGTTGCGGAGCTGGAGGTAAATTGGAATTTCAGATTTCATATCTTGCATACTTTGGTATAAAAAATCCGCACAGACACTGAAAATCTTAACATTTCCTCAATTTGTGCGGATTTTTCTTCCACATTTTATTCATTTAACAGTTTTATCTGCGATTTTTTTCCTCGATCCACGCCAGGATATCCTGATACACATTCTGACGGTCTACTTCATTCAATATCTCATGACGGTCGCCCTTATACAGATGGATCGACACATCTTTTATCCCGGCATCTTTATATTTCTCATAGACTCTGATCACATTCTTTCCGAAAGCCCCTACCGGGTCATCGGATCCTGCCGTAAAGAGCACCGGAAGCGTCTTCGGAATCCGTTTCATACTTCCCTTCCGTACCAGAACCTTCATACCGGTAAACATCTGATAATAGGCTCCCAGTGTAAATGTATAGGAACACAGCGGATCCCGCACATATTCATCCCTTTTCTTCTTGTCGGATGTGATCCATTCCTTCGATGTCTCACCAGGTTCAAATTTCTTATTGAAACCTCCAAAGCTCAGATTATCCACAAATGTACTTCTGTATTTCCATCCTTTGAACGCTGCGATGATCCTGCAGATCATCCTTCCCGCACAAAGCGTCAGCATTCCCTGATGACCGGTTCCCATAATGACAACTCCCGCAAGGCCTTCCGCATACATCGTCAGATACTGTCTCAACAGGAATGACCCCATACTGTGCCCCAGCATAAAATACGGCACATCCGGATATTTTTTCCGTGTCATCTCCTGCAGCTGATAAATATCTCCGATCACATACTGATTCCCTTTCCGTTCATCAAAATATCCCAGATCAGCTTCTGTCTGTATGGATTTCCCATGTCCCAGATGATCATGTCCGACTACATAATATCCGTGCTCCGACATAAATTCGGCAAATTCATCATAACGGTCAATATACTCCACCATTCCATGACATATCTGTAAGACACCTTTTATCTCTCTATCCGGAAGCCATTCGATCGCATGGATCTTTGTCACGGAATCTCTGGATGTATAATAAAATTCATGCTTCATCATCTTTCATCCATTCTGACATACTCTTTGTATTCGGCCAACGGTTTGTACGCCGGACGAATGATCTTATCTACATTCTTAAGCTCTTCCAGACGGTGTGCACTCCATCCGACGATACGCGCTGCCGCAAAGATCGGTGTATAAAGTGACGGTGGAAGATCCAGCATACTATATACAAGTCCGCTGTAGAAATCGACATTCGCATTTACACCTTTGTATATCTTACGCTTTTCTGCGATGACCTCCGGTGCCATGTGCTCTACCTTTTCATACAGTGCATATTCCTTCTCACAGCCCTTTTCTCTTGCAAGCTGCTTAACGAACTTCTTAAAAATATCGGCTCTCGGGTCAGATACGGAATAGATTGCATGCCCCATTCCGTAGATCAGTCCTTTCCGGTCAAATGCCTTCTTATCCAACAAATCGGTCAGATACCGGCGTACCTCATCATCATCTTCCCAGTCACTGACTTTTTCCATCATATCGTCAAACATCTGGGTTACTTTGACATTTGCTCCCCCGTGCTTTGGTCCTTTTAAGGATGCCATAGCAGCCACGATCGTCGAATACGTATCCGTTCCGGATGATGTTACCACATGCGTTGTAAATGTAGAATTGTTACCGCCGCCGTGATCCATATGAAGGACAAGTGCCATATCCAGGATCTTTGCCTCTAATTTCGTATATTCCTTATTCTCACGCAGCATCATCAGTATATTCTCTGCTGTTGATAATTCCGGTGACGGTGCATAGATGAAGAGATCTTCTCCCATACGGTAATTATATGCATGATAACCATAGACCATCAGCATCGGGAACTGACTGATCAGATTCAGGCACTGACGCAGTACATTTGGAATCGACGTATCGTCTGCATGAGGATCATACGTGTACAGGCTTAAGATCGATCTCGACAGGCTGTTCATCATGTCACGGCTTGGCGCTTTCATGATCACATCACGGACAAATGTCGGCGGCAATGTCCGTCTTTCCACCAGTGTCTCATGAAATGTCTGCAGCTGCGTCTTATCCGGAAGTTCACCGAATAACAGCAGATAGGCGATTTCCTCAAATCCATAGTGCTTATCTTTCAGAAACCCCTGCACCAGATCTTTGATATTGTAGCCGCGATAGTAAAGATTTCCTGCACATGGCACTTCCTCTCCGTTCACGATCTTCTTCGCACATACATCGGAAATATTCGTAAGTCCCGCAAGGACACCTTTTCCGTTCAGGTCACGGAGTCCCCGTTTGACTTCGTACTTCGTATACAGCTCTTTGTCTATCGCATTGTTCTTCTCGCAAAGTTCTGCAAAATGGCTGATTTCCGGTGTTACCTCAAATAGTGTCTGCCCTTCTTTTCTGTCCATCGTCATCATCCTTTCTTATATGGAGATAATAAATCACTCAATCTTGCGAATTCTTCCAGTGTCAGTGTCTCACCTCTCACACTTGCACCCTTTCCAAGTGCATCAATCGCTGCTTCCACTTCTTCTTTTGTAAAATCTAATGTCGCCGCATTCTTCAGACCGTTCGCCAGTGTCTTCCTTCTCTGGTTGAAAGATGCACGGATGATGTTGAACATCAGCTTCTCATCCTGCACCTGTACCGGTTTCTCCTGATGACAGGTCAAGCGTATAACCGCTGATCCTACCTTCGGTCTCGGCATGAAACAATTCGGCGGAACATTTGCCACAATATACGGGTCGGCATAATACTGTACTGCTAATGACAGTGCGCCATAGTCCTTATTACCCGGTCCGGTCTGCATACGGTCCGCAACTTCTTTCTGCACCATGACAGTGATACTCTCTACCGGAACCTCATTTTCAAAAAGTCCCATGATGATCGGCGTCGTAATATAATATGGCAGGTTCGCCACCACTTTGACCGGCTTTCCGTTGTTCTCTTCGTCTGCAAGCTTCTTAAGATCCAGCTTCAATACATCTTCATTGATGACACGTACATTGTCATATCCGCTTAATGTATCCTCCAGGATCGGGATCAGATTCTTATCGATCTCAACTGCGATCACCTTTCCTGCCGCCTGTGCCAGATATTGCGTCATCGTACCGATTCCCGGTCCGATCTCCAGTACCATATCATCCTCCGTGATATTCGCCGACTGTATGATCTTATCTAATACATGTGTATCGATCAGGAAATTCTGACCGAATTTTTTCTGAAATGAAAAATTATATTTCTGCAGAACCTCGATGGTATTCTGCGGATTTCCTAACGTTGGTTCCTTCATGATTCCTCCCACGTATGAACTTATTTCCTAACTTTCCACTACAATTCAGGTCTTTTCAGACATACTCTGGTGTGTAAACTGTAGCGATTATTCTTCATTATACAATAATTTTACGGGGATTAATAGCAATAAAAATAAAATATGTATAAATATATAAATGGGAACACACACAATTTTAGTTTCCATACCAAAGGAACTCATATCCACTTAATCTTATATCTTTCAATTCTGTCTTTTCACCCGTCAACAGATTACGGTACATCCCTTTTTCCTGCATCCATGCTGTCTTCTCCTGATTGCTGAAGTTGAATATTCCAAAGAATCTTCTCCCTTTATATTCCCGCAATACACACAGGATACTGTCGTCATGTACATCATATGTATACACATCTGCATCTTTATCAAATGTTATCTCCTGTCTGCGGATCTTTTCCAACCGGTCAAGTGTCTGGAATATGTTTCCCTGAACCGTTGTGACATCTTCCTTATCCTCAGCGAGTTCCCACGGTAACTTTCCCCGGTGGATATATCTTGAATCAGCACATTTTTCCGGATCGTTCTTATAACTATAATCGTTCACCTGTCCCAGGTCGTTGCCATAGTCGTCACATTATAAAACATATGACATTCCGGCTTTTCAACCGTTCCAAAATACGGCACAACTTTTTCGGGTTCCATTACAACCTCTCCCAGAAGCAAAACACCCGGGCATACAATTTCTGCTATCATGCGCATCATACGGACAATTGTATACACCTGTTTCAGATTTCTACATGTAGTTCCAAGTTCTTTCCAGATATACGGCACCGCATCGATTCGTACAATATCTATCCCCTGATTTGTCAGATACAGAAAGTTATATATCATCTCATTAAATACTCTCGGATTACGATAATTCAGATCCCACTGATACGGATAAAATGTTGTCATCACCTAATGACCGGTTTCCGGAAGATACTGTCTTTTCTCTTTTTTCCATTTTCTTTTGTTCCTTCCTCTAAAGAATCTTCCTATGTATTATTTTCCTGTAAAAAATACAGAAGAAACTGCTTGTCAGCAGCTTCTCCTGCATTTACAGGTTCTTGTATTCTATTCTTCTCCCACCAGATGCATCTGGTACGCCTTGAATTCTCCCATCTCTACAGGCATCGGGATTCCTGCTTCCATAAGTGCTGCGCCATTATAAGTCTTTCCTGTTTCCGTATCACGATAAACCGCACTGCATTTCAATCCCTGAAGGTTTACATAATTCACAGTCATATTTCCATGAATCTCCTGCATCACTACATTCAGCAGTACTTCTTTCTGATCTTCTGATACGAATGCCCATGCTGCATATTCTTCCTTCGACGGATCAGACAAACGGTAATAAAGTCCCGTCTGGATCAGCGGTGCGAACTTCCGATATTCTTCTACCTGTGACCGGATCTCTTCTTTTTCTTCTTCAGAAAGTTTTCCGAGATTCAGTTCATATCCAAATGTTCCAGCCATTGCCACTACTCCTCTGGTATGCAGAGATGTAATTCTTCCTGTCTGATGATTCGGTACTGCCGATACATGTGAACCTACAGCGGATATCGGATAGCCAAACGATGTACCATACTGGATCTGTAATCTGTCCAATGCATCTGTATTATCACTGCACCAGATCTGTGGCGTATAATACATCATTCCGGCGTCAAATCTTCCGCCGCCGCCACTGCATCCTTCGATCAGCAGATCTGGATATCTGGTTACGATTCTTTCCAGAAAGTCATACAGACCAATAACATAATCATACATAACCCTGCCCTGATCTTTCGTTCCCCTCGAAAATACATCCATCAGACTACGGTTCATATCCCATTTCACATACTCAATATTTCCCTGGTCCAATACTTTGCAGATCTGATCAAATATATGGTCTACAACTTCCTTTCTGGAGAAATCCAACACCAGTTGGTTTCTTGCATGAACCGGATTTCTTCCTGGGATTGTAAGTGCCCAATCCGGATGTTCTCTGTACAGATCACTGTCTTCTGAGATCATCTCCGGCTCTATCCAGATTCCGAATTTTACCCCAAGATCATTGATCTTCTGTATCAGACTTCCCAGTGTTCCGCCAAGCTTCTTCTCATTAACAAACCAGTCACCAAGACCGCTGTTATCATCATCACGTTTTCCAAACCATCCGTCATCCAGCACCAGCATATCAATGCCTACATTCTTTGCTTCTTTTGCCAGTTCATATAAGGTATCGCCGTCAAAATCAAAGTACGCTGCTTCCCAGCTGTTCACCAGGATCGGACGGATACTTTCTTTATACTTTCCTCTGCAGATATGCTGTCTGATACAGCGGTGCAGATTCTGCGAAAGCTGGTTCATTCCACTTCCCGAGAATGACAGGAGCACTTCCGGTGTATAAAACACCGATCCTGTTTCAAGCGGATAAGAAAACATCTCATCCTGCAGGCCAAGAAGTGCACGTGTCTGACCGAACTGGTCTTTCAATGCCTCTCCCTTAAAATTCCCACTATACACAAATGACATTGCATAGCAGTTTCCGCAGCTGTCTGTTGTATGTTCATCTGCAAGGATCATCATCGGATTATACTGATGGCTTGAAGTTCCTCTTACACTTCCGATCACATGGCTTCCATGCGTAACTGGTTCTCTCTGCATCCTTCTTTCCATCGCATGTCTTCCGTAAAATGTCAGAAGATCATATTTACCATAAAGAAAATCAAGACACGCAGACTGTGCTTTCTGGATAAAAATCTTTCCATCACCATGATAAGCAATCTTTGCACTTCTGGTGATCACATCATAGTCCGGAAGTACACCATACAGAAGTGTTACTTCTACTCCTGTAACCACATCTTCCATTGTAATCTCAAGTGTCTGACTTTCTGTCTCTTCCGCATAGACTGCCGGAAGTCCCGGAATCTTATATTTCCCATTAGAAATCTGATGTGAACGGTATCGAAGATCACACGCTGTACTTCCGTCTGCATTTTCAATTATCAGAGCCACACTTCTGTAATCCCCGATTCCGTAACACGGATACTCCTGAGGAAGTGCATCCATCGAATAGGTTCTGTCACTTCCGGCATCATACGGATTGCCTGAAAATCCTCTGTCATAATATGTCAGAAGATAATCCATACAGCTTCCATCTGTCTTCTTTCCATAATACAGATGAAGAAGGAATCCAAAACGGTCTACCTGCATCTGATATGTTGTATTTTTTGTCTGTATTGTAAATGTCCTGTCTGCTTCACAGTAAACAATTCCCATTTCTTTGTCTCCTTTTTATGTCTCAAGTTCTATTTGCATTCCGATTATTTTACGGCTCCATTCACCACGCCATTCAGAATATGTTTCTGACAGATCAGATAAAAGATCAGGATTGGCAGAAGTGCCAGCAGGTACGAAGCAAATGCCAGATTGTAGTTCGTTCCAAACTGTGTCTGGAAATTAAGCTGTGCAAGCGGCAATGTATTCTTTCCGGTTCCTGACATGATAACCAACGGTGTCATTACATCATTCCATGTTCCGAGTGCTGTCAGAACCGCTACTGTCGCATGCATTGGTTTCATAATTGGAAAGATAATTTTCCAATAAGTTGTCCATGTACTTGCTCCGTCCACACATGCTGCTTCTTCCAGTGCCATCGGAATATTCGTCAGATATCCGGAATACAAAAGCACATTCATCGGCATATAAAAGACCAGATATAAGATAATAACTCCGGCTCTGTTCGCAAGTCCCATCTGCGCCGTCTGTTTTACCACCGGCATCATCAGGATTGCAAATGGTACGAACATACCGCTGACAACGTAAAAATAAATGAATTTATAAAATTTGCTATGTGCCTTATTTCGTGCAATTGCATATCCAAGCAGTGAGTGGATCAGAATGGCAAACACTACCGTCACGATCGTGATCAGCAGGCTGTTTCCCAGTGAATTCCAGAAATCCGTTACTTTCATTGCCTCTGCAAAATTACTCAGGCTGAAATGCTTTGGAAGCGATAATATTCCCGCAATATCATTTGTCATCTCCGAAGGCTTCTTCAGTGCAATGACAACGGTCATATATAACGGAAATATGACAGTGATCACCCCTGCGATCAAAAGAATCGTTACAGGCCAGTTTATTCTTTCTTTCCCAACTTTTTTCATTACAACTGTTCCTCCTTCTTACCGGTGATAGTCAACTGCATTACCGAAATCACTACAATCACAATAAAGAAAATAACTGCATTTGCGCTTTGGAATCCAAACTGTCCGCCACTCATACCATTGTTATAAATCAGATAAGAAATGGATTCTGTACTCTGTGCCGGACCTCCTTTGGTCAACGCCATGATCTGATCAAATACCATCAGGAAGTTTTTCACACTCAGAACCATATTGATAGAGAAAAATGGAATGATCAGTGGAAATGTCAGGTTCCTGAACTTCTTCCATCCTGTAGCACCATCAATGGCACCTGCTTCATATACATCCTCCGGAACCGTCTGAAGTCCTGAAATATAAATGATTGTGTTCATTGCTATCGACTGCCATGCACACACGATCACAATCGCGATCCACGCAAGATTTGTATTAGAAAGCATACTGGAACTAAATGTCTTACTTCCGATCATTTTTCCAAATACAGGGAGGATATACGTAAAGAAATAGTTGAAAATGTATCCTACCACCAGTGCTCCCAGTACATTCGGGATAAAATATGCACCCCTGAGTCCGCTTTTGAACTTGATCTTACTATTTAGTCCGAGTGCCATCAGAAGACTCAATACATTTGTCAAAATTGTCGCCGCAATTGCCAACTTAAATGTAAAGATATATGAGCCTCCGACTCTGGAATCGGTAAACAGGTCTATATAATTGCGAAGCCCTACCCAGTCGTAACTTCCGTATCCTTTAAAATTGGTAAAACTGTAGATGACACCTTTGATCAGCGGCAGCGTATTGAAGCAGAAAAATAATGCAACAATCGGAATCGTGATCAGAAGAAATGTCCGCTTTCTATCATTTAATTTATTCTTTTTCATCATACTAACTCCTTGAATTTCCGTATTACCAGTAACTTTTTTCTCTTAGTTATTATGAGATTTCTCGTAATCCTCAACTTTACGGATAATATCACGATTATATCTTACCCAGTCTGTATCAAATTTCTTAAGAAATGCCTTGCTGTCTTTTTTCATCAGGAATGTCTGGATCTGTGCGTCTACCGCCATTTCCGATGGATAATAATGATCCTGGTAGTCAGACATTTTTCCTTCTTTTATATATTCTTTCATTCCTTCAAGGGTTGATGGCAGTTCAAAATCTCCTTCTTTACAAGGAACCGCCTTCTGCGCATCCAGATATGCCTGTACATTCTCATCTTCCAGGAGAAAATCTAACACTTCATATGCTGCCTCTTTATTTTTGCAGTCTTGCATTACGCAGAACTGAAGATCTATTCCTGAATTCAACGTATTTTCTTCCTTGTTATTACTTGCCGGCATTACAAATGAATCGATCTCCATATCCGGATTCACCGTCTGGATCTGTGGAATTGCGTAACTTCCGATTGTATACATTGCAGATTCACCTTTTGCAAATGCTGTACATGCTCCGTTGTAATCATATGCAAACGGGTCATCCGGTCCATATGGAAGCAGCTCCAGCATACGTTCTGCCACTTCTTTATATTCCTTCGAAAATGTTGTCTTTCCGCGGTTCACCTGTGCACACACATCGGCAGGAGCGAGATCTACCGCAACCGCATTCCACGGTGCAAGACAAGTCCATGTATCTTTAAATCCAAAATAAAATGGCTGGATTCCTGCATTCTGTATCTCCTGACACAGGCTCATGAGTTCATCCCATGTAGTTGGTATTTTCCATCCATGTTCTTCGAACATTTCCTTGTTGTAAAGAATTCCTGCTGCATTTGCAACGTATGGTACCGCATAAGTTCCTTTTTCCGGAACAAATTCCAGATTTTTATCAATTTCTTTATATGCCTCTTTAATATCTTCCAGACCCTTATAGTCGGAAATATCCATCAACATGTCAGAATCGATAAAGTTTGAATAGTTCACGTCTCCTCCGATTCCAATAATATCCGGATTATCCTCCCGGATAAATCTCGTCTTCAAAACAGTCATTGCATCATTCGGAGATTCAATTGTAAGATGAATATCATCATGTGTACGGTTGAATTCTTCTTCTATTTTCTCAAAAGTTTTTACTGCTTCCGGCTTATACTGCACAAGTTCTATTTCTGTCTTTCCTGTCTCTTTTTTCTGCCCGCATCCCTGCAGCGTCATAGCCCCAGCCATCGTAAGAACCAGTCCGGCACTTACCAGTTTCCTGTACTTCCTATGCATGTTTTTCAAACTCCTTTTGTTCCGTTCCTTCCTGATTTTGAACCTTTCCCGGGATATTTTCTTGTTTTCATCGTCAGGTTTTTGCTTTTCATTTATTACAAATGAATTGTAACATATCATAATGCGTCTATAAATATCTTGATTTTATATGTTTTATAGTAAAATGCAACTTTTCCCGTTATATATTGAAGTCATCTAGCATTTTGGTATATACTGATGAAAAAGGAGGTGTCGTATGAGTGACATTTTATTTTCTGTTTTTCCAAATGAGAATTTTGTAGATATCGGTTTGTATCAGTACGGCTGGGAACAGTGTGAACCTTCACATTCTTTCGGACCTGCTGCCAGAAATCATTATGTCTTTCATTATGTAATATCCGGCACCGGTACCTTAATGGCCAATGATTCTTCTGATAACACGATAAAATATCAAGTAAAAAGCGGACAGGGTTTTATGTTATTTCCTAATCAGATCAATACTTATATTGCAGATCAGGATCTGCCATGGGAATATACCTGGGTTGAATTTGACGGACTCCGCGCTAAAGAGATTGTTTCTACCGCCGGACTCAGTCCCGATCATCCGGTCTATCACGCCGGTTCAAAAGACCTTCGCAATGAAATGATGAACGAAATGCTATATATTGCCCGGCATCCGGGTTCTTCTTCCGAGTCGCCATTTCATATGATCGGCCATTTATATCTGTTTTTAGATTATTTCATGCGTTCCGCTGCTACCGTGCGCATGAATCAGAGTGGAAAGATCAGGGATTTTTACATAAAAGAAGCTTTATCTTATATTGAACAGAATTTCCAGAACAATATTACGATTGAAGATATTGCAGCCTTTTGCGGTCTGAACCGGAGTTATTTTGGGAAAATATTTCACGATACCATCGGAAAATCGCCACAGGAATTTCTGATCAGTTACCGTATGACAAAAGCTGCCGAACTTTTGAAGTTAACATCTCTGTCTGTTGCTGATATCGGGAATGCTGTAGGATATCCAAATCAGTTACATTTTTCCAGAGCATTTAAGAATGTTTATGGGACTTCGCCAAGAAGCTGGCGGAATACTAATAAGTTGGAACCCGATTAATCTCTTGTATACTATAGTATGACAAAAGGACGTATGAAAAAACTTTCGTTTTTTCATACGTCCTTCCTGTTTTCATATTCACACTATCCACAAATCTTATCGATCCATGCGAATAACTCTTCCA
>ERZ773178.1924-NODE-1924-length-20530-cov-18.366789_pt1 | contig 20530 bp, 15 predicted proteins | sample MGYA00580533_ERZ773178 | MGnify/ENA primary metagenome ERZ773178 (study PRJEB29015, sample SAMEA2737859) | human gut metagenome | biome: human gut; feature: human-associated habitat; material: faeces | place: China | collected 2012 ...
CGCTACCCAACCAATAGTTACGTTCTACGCAGCAGTCTTGTGCAGACAAGTTCATCTCTCCATACTTGGCAGATAACTCAGTCGAGAAGATGGAGTTGAAACGATAGCCCCCATATAAGCCAGCAGCCCAACCGAGGTGCGTCTTGTCATGTCCGAAACTTGAGAAAGTAGAGAAACCGAAAGGCATTCCACCCTCAATACCGACGTACCAGCCATGCGATGGGGCAAGTACATTTTTTCCTTCTTCAGCTTTCATTGTGGAAAGCGGAAGCACTGATGCAAGTATTGCAATCAGCAATCTAATCCGTATTGTCAAATAATTTGCCATATTATTTCGTTTATATTAAATCGTAAAGATAAAAATAAGGAGTATTCTCCTAATAATCAAAATGGGTGACTACTATGAAGCCTTTTGTTTCATTTGAACCGAAACTCACTCTAAGAAATACAAGAGGTTTGTCAGGGAAATTAAAATGAAAGCCAACAGAAGAAAGATATAAAAGCGTTCTCTCTTGATGAAGTCACGAAAGCTATAGCGAGCCTTCCAATGATTCTCAAGATACATCCTGTACTCATGTATCATGGCATATCCGAAGATAATACAAGATATGAGTACAAACACCCCGATGATGATCAGGGCTAATTCAATCCTTGGCATTGTTTCTAACATTTCTTTCATGGCACAAAGATAGTGTTTTTCATCAAAAAAAGGTGTCGCATTCCCCTGTCAATGTGTCTACTTCCTATGTTTTAGGTGTCTACTTCGTAGGAAGTAGACACCCATTTTAACGATTTATTCCTTTTTATTATGCGTTTTTCTGGTATTTTCTTCTCGCCATTCGGTAGGCGTACAACCTTCCTTTGACTTGAATATCCGGTACAGATAGGTACGGGCAGAGAAGCCACACTCGGCAGAAATAATGTCATTACTATAGTCTGGAAATTCCAACATCATCTTCTTTGCCGCATTGAAACGTATATCACCAAGCCATATTCTGAATGTAGTTTTCAGATACTGGTCGAAGAATACTGATAACTCATCCTTGGAGATACAAAGTGTGCGAGAGAGGGTAAGCATATTCACAGTACTGTCCTTATATCCTAAATTCGCACACCATGCATCAAGACTTTTCTGGATGAAATCTCTGCGCTCATCGGAAAGTGGTTGTAAAGATTCTGTTCTGCTATCAGCAGAGGTCTGCTGTTTAGCAGAAAGTGCCCCCCCATACCTATATTTTGTTCCCACCAAGGCATCATTTTCCACTTCTTTATCCAAGAGTTCTTCGGTAGGAATATAACTGCTGCCGAGAGCTATAAATGTAAGATTGAAGAACAACAAGGCAAGCAATACGGCAGGACCTACTATATATAATAAGGTGGTAGAAAAGATGGCAACTGGCATAGCGAGAACAGCGAGCCATAGAATGATTACACTGGCTCGGGAATATCTCACGTAAGGCAACAAATCCGTTGCAGCCATTGTCTCCAACATATTTTTACGCCTAATCATCTCCTGAATAATCATGTATATGCAATAGAAAACACTTACGCAAAACAGAGTCAGCATCAGATAAAGCCCCTCTCTGATATACAGGCTATGATGAAGACTGATACCCACGCAAAAGACCACAATGATGGCAGCATAAATACCACTGCACATCAGTATCATCTTTCTGAGGTTAGCACGGGTGGTTTCTATGTTGTAGATTCCTATGGAGATGAGCGAGAAGCAGGGGGTATAGAGGAGGATGTTGATGACCGCCCCTAAATCATCGTGCATAGCACGGAACCCGAAAGTCATCTGCAGCACATATTGTATCGCCAGTCCTATCAGGGCAGCAACAATCATCCATCGAGAACGCTCATACCGCTTGTTCTCCCATCTTACATGCAGATGAGAGAGTGCTACGATGAAGGCATTGATGAGCATGAATATAAAACATGCAAACTGAAGTAGAAATAATGAATCCATACGCTTCTTATCTTTTGTTTACTTTCTTGTATTTTTGATTACTTGCTGTAGGATTATCTGGATTAGTCATCTGCAAATATCCTGCTGCAACAAGGGAGGTGATGTAACGCTCTCGGTTCTTGGAATGCATGCTGACTCCAATTCTGTCAAGTATCTCTTTGGTGGTTCGAGGAACAGAACAGAAATTTACTATGTCCCTTTGCTTGTTAGACAATGACACTTTGGGAGTGTCAGAGTGTCTAAGTCGAGTGTCTAAGTCGTTCTCAGAAGTGTCTAAGTCGGTGTCAGAGTGTCTAAGTCCGGTGTCTAAGTCGGTGTTAGAGTATCTAAGTCCAGTATCTAAGTCTTCGACTTGGTTACTTTTATCATGGACTTCGTTACCAACTTGGTTACCTTCTCCTCTCCAAGCCGTGATGACAAATTCCTGCGCCTTGTCATTATTCATAAACGTGACATTGATATCTTCGTCCAGTGCACGAGTGATGCCGCTACCTACACCAGTGTATGGCAGCAAGTATATGGCATTGTTAAAAAGGAACATATTGCGAGGCATGGAAGTTCCTGCCTTGATGTCATCAATAGTGAGTCCGTTAGGCAATGCACCAGGACTGTGAATCTCAACACGATTGTCGAAAATGAAAATGCGAACAGGGGCTTTCATGTTCAGCGAACGGTGTACAAGGCTGTTTACCGTGAACTCAACCAAACTGGTATAAGGTATTTCTAACTTACCCATACTGTTGAATTCATCTCCTACTTGCACATTATGCAGGTTACGAGTGAAGAAATCCATGATCGTGTCATATTGGTGAAGCAGATTTCCCTCCATATCTGCATCATTCACCTTGTCACGGAAAACCTTGCCGCCGATGCTGTTGCCAGCAAAACAGATGCACTTGGCAGTCATCATTGGCATCCAGCGCTGGGTGTATTTGCCAAACAGAAGCATGGCAGCAACGGTCAGTGAACCATCAGGACGGATAAATCGCAGATTGCGAAGTATCTTCTCACAGTCATGCCCCTTAGCGATGGCAGAGCATATCATATCAAGTGATGCTTCATTAAAAGCGTCACCTGTCAAGCCTTTCTTCTCCAAAACTCTTTCAAAACGGTTGCCAAGAAACTGCTTGATGGTCGTTGCATCAAGGTCGTTGACAGTTGCATCCCTAACACCAGCCTCGTCTGGAGCAAAACTACCGCAGTCGGTCATCATTTCTGCAAGTTCAGCATTATCGAACACTTTACGCTTGTCGGCACCATTCTTCACCCATACGATTCCTTTATTATCATGATAAGGCTTGTTGAGTCCTTCCTTCACTGTAGCAATAACCAAGTTTCCATCCTCAACTTCTATAGTATCTATCTTTATCAGAATGGATGGCACTACGTTTTCTGAAGCAATGTCACTCAATAAGTTGGTAGTTTCTTGTACCTCAGAATACGACAAGGCATTGATCTCTCCGGTCTTATCCTTTATACCAACTACCAACTTTCCACCATGTGAATTACTGAACGCCACTAACTCACAGGCAATATCATATTTGTCGAGAATGCGTTCCTTGAACTGCACCCCCGATACCTCGCCAGCGTTTATCTGTTTCAATATATCGTCCATCATTCTTTGATACATTCTTTGTTCAACAAATCGTTTACATCCACTTTTAGCAAATCAGAAATCCGTATTAAGGTTTCCAAATCTGGTTGGCAAGGTAGGTTACTGCCAACATTATCTTCAATCTGTTTACATCTTTCTTTGCCATACATTATTATAAAATAAGTAAATACGCTTGCAAAAGTACGATAATAATTTCAGAAAAAAGAACAATAGCCTCAAAATGTTTACGTCTCGTATCTCTGATAGATAGAAATCTGTATTTCGGAGTTACAAGTAGTGTCTTACTTGAACATCATTGTCGTTTCTCGGGGGCACAAAAGTGCTCTTGCCCGGGCGCAAAAGTGCCCTTACCTTGGCACAATAGTGCCCTTCCTTAGGCACTTTTCGACTTTAGCGAGACAAGAATATCTGCTTGGCGTTTTGTTCTCTGATTTCCTTATTATAGAAAATGTTTGTATTGGTTTTTATATAAAAATAGCGGTGGTAGATGTTTGGAAAAATCTTTATAGTAGAGAAAAATTAAAATCGAAATACGATTTTACCCTTCACCCTTCATCTTTTCGCCCGGAATGCTGATAAACACAGAGGATTTGAGGATGAAAGGTAAAATTCAACCCTTCACCACCCTTCACCGTCCTTCATCTTTTTTGCCGTTTTTAGCCCTTTATTAGCTACGATTGACTGGTTATTCGTTAGATTTGAAATTTAGTTGGTTATGAAAAATATATACATGTTATTTTTGATTTAGCTTCATCTTATGGGTCTATACAGTCGTCTATTAAGACTAGAGCTTACCTTAATAGACGACCAATTTCAGCCTTCATAGTAGGTTTTTAGGCTAAATGCGTCTTTTAGATTGAGATGAAGGGTGGTGAAGGGTGATTTTAAGTTATTGTGCTTGTAAGTACTTGTTTATCAGATGTTTATGCTGATAGGGTGAAGGGTGAATGGCTTTTCTCGTTTCGCTTTTCAAATTTCCGTTTTTGTAGCATTTCCCGCTATTTCGGTATAAAGATTTGGGGATTCTTCTGATATTTGATCAAAAAAAATTGGGGATTCTTCTGGTATTTGACCAAAAAGATTTGGGGATTCTTCTTGTATTTAGTCAAAAAGATTTGGGGATTCTTCTGTTTTTTAACCAAAAAGATTTGGGGATTTAGGATAAATATCGTAAATTTGCACCCATCAAACAGAATAGATTATGGGAAAAGTTTTTAAGCGCAAACTATATGATAAAATGCTTAACTGGAAGCAGACCAGAGACGGTTCTACAGCACTTCTCGTCAAGGGAGCACGTCGTGTAGGAAAATCCACAATAGCCGAGGAATTTGCAAAAAACGAGTACAAAAGCTATATACTCGTCGACTTTGCTGATGCACCAACAGCCTTGTGGGAAGCTATTGACAACATCTCTGACCGCAATCATTTTTTCATGCAACTTCAATTTATATATGGTGTAAGATTATACGAACGAAAATCTGTAATTATTTTCGATGAGGTTCAAAAGTGTCCCAAGGTTCGTGAGGCCATTAAATATTTGGTTAAAGATCGCAGATATGACTATATTGAGACAGGGTCATTGCTTTCTATCCGGAAGAACACCAAGGACATCGTGATACCAAGTGAGGAAACAAGACTTACGATGTATCCTATGGACTATGAGGAGTTTCGTTGGGCCTTGAATGATAATGTTACAATTGATATGCTTAGAGAATGTTTCAACAGTAAACGTTCTTTAGGTGATGCGACTATGAGGAAGCTTCTTCGTGACTTTAGGCTGTATATGTTAGTTGGGGGCATGCCGCAAGCTGTCAATACTTATTTGGAAACAAATAACTTGACAGAGGTTGATAACAAGAAGAGAGAAATCCTGGATATATATATAGATGATTTTTTGAAGATAGACCCATCAGGTAAGATATCCAAGATGTTTAGCGCAATACCCGCCCAACTTAGTAAAAATGCCAGCCGATACCAACAAACCAGCATCTTAGGGAAAAATGAATCCTCGGAAACAATCGCCGAGTTTTTGCGCGACATGGAAGATAGCCTTACCGTGAATTTCGCTCACCACTCAGACAATCCTAGTGTGGGACTTCCTGCACATACGGACTACGACCAGTACAAGATGTTTATGGGAGATACCGGGCTTTTTGTCACGCTGGCCTTTTGGGATAAAGATGTAACCGAGAATATCATCTATCAGAAGCTTCTTAGTGACAAGTTATCAGCAGACTTGGGGTACGTATATGAAAATGTTGTAGCCCAATTACTTGTGGCAACAGGCAACAGGCTTTTCTACCATACATGGCGTTCCAAGACGTCAAACCACAATTACGAGGTTGATTTTTTACTATCACGTGGAAGCAAGCTGTGGCCGCTTGAGGTGAAATCTTCTGGCTATCAGACACACAAGTCGTTGGATGAATTTTGCAAAAAATATTCAGAGCATATAAGTAACAGGTACTTGATATATACCAAGGATCTTAAAAAGGATAAAGAAACAATACTTCTACCTGTTTTCATGACCATGTTCTTGTAAAAAGTAAGCGGCTCCGCATTTATAAGAGGGTGTATCAAAACAAAATCGTTTGATACACCCTCTTTTAGGTTGAGCCTGAAATCAGGCTTATATTTTCATATAGCAGTATTCTGCTTTAATCCCAGCTGTCATTCCAGCTGCCGTTATATTCTTTTGAGCCAGTTATTTCATCTGGAAGTTCTTCATCTTTTCCTTCTTCCTTGATGCCCGGTGTTATCGAACCATCAGGCGACCATAGCTTATCATTGCCGGAACCTGCGAGGAAACTATCCTGCAGATCGCAGACTGTAATCTTGATAGCCGGGGTTATATATTCTTTCTTATTCATAATATCTATTTTTTTTTAAAATTCTTTTACAATTCATTGATTTTAAAATCACTTTTTATTTCACAACCACCTTCTTGCCATTCACGATGTAGATGCCTGGCTGAACGCCGAGCATATTATCTACTCGCTGACCATTCAGGTTATACACCTTGGTGCTGCCTGTGGTGTTGACCATTGAAGGCATGTTGATACCTGTAGTCTCACCATTGCCGAAACCGAAGCTAAGGAGCTTGGCATTTCCTGTAGCAGAACCACTCCAAGTAGGAGCGAGCCAGCAGCGGTAGCCCTTCATCCAATGGTTGGGCTTGGTGAGGTAGTAGAGGGCACCATTGTTCCAGATATAATTACCAGCCTCAAGATTCTGGTGATTATCATAACTACCGATAAACTTCAAGTCAGTCATTCCCCACTTTGTGGTGATTGCCTGATCTACAGGGAAATTCTGCTCAATAGGATTGGTAGCCTTGGTTTCATCGTATGTGAAGGTAACGCCACCTGGAGCGAGCGAATTATCTACTTTGTAAATATCACCGCTGATAGTTCCTGCATCAATGGTTATGGCGCCTTTTAGCGCAGTCTTTGTTATATATATAATATAAGGTGTATTGGCTGCGAGATATGCACTATTGGCATTATTCTTATCTTCCTCTACCAGACTGAATCCGATAACCAAGTTGCCGTTTGAATCATATACTTTGTTTGCCTTAGCTAACTTGGCATCTGAACCAAATGCTTCATCAAATTGTGCTTTGGTCAAGTTCACTGGCATGATGAGCGAGTTCCATTCATTTTTCACGAAAGAACGCTGGAAATACATCGTCAGATTTTCCTTGTATTTCTTCTGGCTCTTCTCGCTGAGATGTACGGTCTCCTGGAAAACGAGGTCCTGCTTGCAGTCTTCTGCGAGTTCATCATCATCAGGTGTTCCATCTCCATCCTTGTCGTTACGCAGATAAAGTCCATATACTGCCAGTGCATCAAGAAGTTTTATACCTTCGCCTTGTGTTATCGCCACCTCATCGTAATCTGACTTCGGATTGATAAAGATGTAGCCCTTATCGCCCAAGGTAAGGATATTGGTTCCGAGTATGCTCCAATTGCTAAATGTTTCTACAGGCTCTTTATCACCCTTATTAAAAGTTTTCACAACGAGTGCATTAACCACATCAGCATTTAAGCCAAAGGCTTTTTTGTCCACAACAACTACGAGCTGCTTATTGCGCGTTGCGGTAACACCTAATTTTATGGCGAGAACCGAACCTCCCACAGCATTCACTCCTCCAGGGAAAATAGTTGTGTTGTCTGGGTCACTATCAATACAGTTGGTAATGTCTTTCAGACCATTGCCCAAATTTGCTACTGCGATAGACTGAGTTCTTTCTTGGTTGATAGTGGCATTGGTATTGTCGAACGATATGGCTTCAGCATGCTCCAATGGGTCGTCGAGAACGGCATTCGCATCGGCTGTATAAGCATAGTAGATGTTCATCACGCTGAGCTTTGCACCTAACACACCAGAAGTATAGAGGCGGATCTCGTCAAAGATAGTACCTGCAGGTACCTTGATAGAAAATCTAACCTTATGTGTATCCTGACTGCCAATCAGATTGGCTGCGATGGCAGATGAAGCAATGCCGCCTTCTACCTTTTCACCATTATTGTAAAGTCTGACGTTAAACATATCGAGTACGTCTGCATTCAGGGCAGTTTTGGTTGTTACTACGAAACCAACCTGGCGTTCGCCGCTTGTTTCATCAGAGATTTTACCATTCTTTTTCTTAACGCCACAAATATAAGCATCTCCGATAGTAACACCTCCGAAATAAGAGGCATAACTGTTGAGCTTAGACGAAATGATGTTGGATGAGTTCTTGACGAAAGACAGAAGGTTGATACCTGCGCTTGTGCCTCCACCTAATTCATATATAGGATTTGCAGGATCGGCATTATAGAGCACAGTTTCCTTCTTCTTATCTTCAGGCTTCTGCTCGGTAGAGCCGCCATAGTTGATAGTGATGGTTTGTGAACATTTCTTCTCGCATGCAAGGTTCGTCAGTTTCATTTTTACAGTCACTTTCTCGCCTGTACCATTCTTGTAGCTATCTGTTTCGCTGAAGTCGAGCGTGTTGTTGGTTGAGTCGAATGTAACTCCATTTGGTAAAGGTTCTGCTGGGTCCCATCTTACATTTGGGAAGTTTTCCTCATCCCATTTGAGTTGATAATGAGAGTCGCAGTTGCAGAGGTCGAGACTGGCAGTAGGATTCATCTCGCATTGATGGCCTGCTGTGATTGGCTTAGGAATGATGAAGGCATAGTTGGCGGTGACACCATTAGCTACTTCCACTCCCATTGTTCTGAATTTGATGCCTGAGAAATCAACAGGAGCCTTAATGGATACTTTCTTTTGATTACCAGCTATAGAAACAGACAGCACGGTTGTTTCTATAGCTTTTTTGTAAATCTCGTTGCCATTCTTGTCAAGAAGATAAATGACAGGGGTTACGCCTGCACCAATCAGAGCTCCATCGCTATACACAAAGCCAGCTTCTGTTCCTGCAGGGAATGTTTCTGTGCTCTTTCCATTATTAGCAATGACTTGTGCATAACCAGAAGAGCCAAGCTGCAAGAGTGCAGAAATTACAATACCATTTGTGAGATCATCATCTATAAGATCTCTGTTAAAGTAATTAAGGTCATGTATTAATGTTGGAACTGAATGTGTGCTTGATTTAGCATTTAATGTAATGTTTTTGTCGTATTGTTGGATTTTTGGATTTGTCAGCGTATATTCTGCATCACCCACGAACGCATAGTAAATCTTCAGACCTTTCACAACATCTACTTTGATGCCATCCTGACCAACAAGTGCAATCTCATCATAATCTTGATCTGGTTGCTCTGATGCAATAATATCTACGGCATTATTTCCTAAATCAATATTACCAACAGAAAGATTGAGTACAGTAAAACCAAGCTGTTCTACTGGAGAAGTCTTGAGAATTTTACCATCTCTATAGAAGCGAATATGGTAGTTGTCTTTCAATACTTCGAGTTTCAATACATTACTTTCTCCCGAAATCTTGAAACCTGCCTTTGTGTCTTTGTCGATGTAGTGCTTCATGTCTTTCACGGCTACAATTGGTGAACCGGCAATGAGAGTTACATTTGCAAGACTTGGGATTGCGTAATAGTTGGTAAGATTCTCATCACATAAGTAGGAGAGATTCTTGGAACCTGAACCCACGGAAATGCCATCAGCCAGGCGGCTTACCATACAGTTATGGCCTACGAGTGCCATACGTGATTTCAACGTGGTGCGGTTTGGTGTTGCACCCTCTTGTCTCTTGTCGTAGTAGGTGTTTGCCTGACCTACTGCCTTCAAAGGAAGCAACATAAAGATAACGGCTACCAGCACGGCAGCTTTAAAAATTTTGATTTTCATAAGACAAATAAATGAGTTATACTTAATATCTAAATTATATTGGAATTACTTAGAGAGTATTAAAATTTTTACTTATAACAGAATGGAACGTTTAAAATGTTAGAAATGGTCGTGCTATCCCTGCCTCTGCCTTATGACAGAAGATAAAAAGGGATATTTATCTAATAAAACTAACCTCCAGAAAACGGAATTTTGATAGATTTAGGGAAAATTAAAATCTTGGTATTTAAGATTAGGGGACTTTAAATGTTGAAGAGCGAAATTACCCCCCCACAATTAGAAATCTCTATCAAGAGATGGTTACTATTTTTTCTCATCATTTTCATGATCTAATGTTTTTATCCTTGAATTATACAATCTTTTTATACAACTCTTATGATAAGAGTTTACCTGTTGTAATTTCGGATGCAAAATTACATCCTTTTTGAGAATAAATATGTTTCAAAATGGTTAAGATTTGCAAATAGAATGATTTTTGTAGAACTTTTATGACTGAAAAAAAGTGCTAATATATGGATTTGCAACTTCGAGAAAGCAAATCGTGGAGTATTTGGAGATTCTCTTTCACAAGAAAGCGAGCTATGCATATCAATATTGCAAAGGTAATATTTTCTATTGAAAATACAACCTATTCTCTCTTTTTTTCAACAACGTTAGCCTCTCCTGAAATGATTATATAACGAAAAAAGCAGGAACCTCCTCCCAGAGATTCCTGCTTTATGGTTGTTATTGAAAAAGTATTGTTGTAAAGTCCTAAGATTAAGAGTAGCGGATAATCTGACCTGGAGTCAGCTTCTTATCCTTCTTGTAACCGTTGAGGCGGCAAATCTGATCTACTGTTACACCACGCTTCTCGGCGATGGAATTCAGAGTCTCACCATACTTAACCTTGTGATAAAGCTTCTCGCCACCAGCGTTGGCATTGTATCTGCCCACTTCGCCACCATTAACCTGCTCACGGGTGTAACCACCATTACCAATCTTGCCACGAGCTGCATTGGCAGCTGCTGACTCACGCTCGTAAGAGTCGCAACGGAAATCGTAAAAATCGCCAGTAACGTCCTGATTGCGGAAGTCGAACATCAACGCTGGGTTGAGGGCTACACCGCAAAGACGAGTCTCGAAGTGAAGGTGAGAACCGGTACTACGACCTGTATTACCTCCCAAACCAATCACATCGCCTGCTCTTACCTCCTCGTTCTCAGAAACGAGCTGCTTAGAGAGGTGACCGTAGATGGTCTCCAAACCATTATAGTGACGGATTACGATGTACTTACCATAACCACCACCTTCATATCTTACGATGCGAACTTTGCCTGAGAAGGCAGCGCGGATTGTGTCGCCAATATAAACCTTGATGTCCATACCTTTATGTTGGCGGCCAAAGCTTGCACGGTAACCGAAGTTACTTGTGACAACGCGACTTGGAGTTGGCATGCAGAAATGACGGAGGTCGATACGGAAGTGCTCAGGAAGCGCAGTCCGGCGGTGAGCATACTTGTTGGAGAAATCCTGATACAGCTCTGCTGAAGGATTCTCTCTATCTTCCATCATTCGATAATGAGATACTGCTAATGTGTCTATCGACTTCATGCGATGGTCAACTGGTGCCTGACGGGCAAGCAAGTCTTGACCAAATGACGGCACGGTTGTTAACGCCAACAATGCCACTACGGAAATCTTCTTTATTTTCTTTTTAAAACTCATACTTTTTAATTAATATTCTTTTTTAGGTTCGTCACCATTGAAATGAAATCATAAATGAAATTCCACTACAAAACACCTAAGTAAAAACCCCTTATGTGCGTGACTTTGTTAAATAGACTTTGCAAATATATGAAAAATATTCCAGTCTGCCAAGGCCATTAACACGAATAAGGGGATATTTAACGCGAAAAGTTGATGTTTAACTTTTGTTAAGAAGAAACGGATTTTGATTTAAATCAATTTTGCAGTATTTCGTTTTTGCAAAATTATGCAGGTTTCGTACGAAAGTATTTGCATTTTCTATTGAAATTACTTTCGTTTCCTCATGAAGCCTGTTTCATTCCTTTATGAAGCCTGTTTCATTCCTTTATGAAGCCTGTTTCATTCCCTCATGAAGCCTTTATCGTTTTTTCACGATAAATTCTGTGCTTTTTCTTTCAGCATTCGCAGCAGGGTGACGGCTGGAGAGTGACCCATAAAGATGATTCGCTTGACTTCCGGACTTGTAAAGCGGAGGCATTTCTGATAGGCCTGATACAGTTCACTGAGATTGATGGTGAACTCCTTGCCGGAACTTTCCCGGATGCCTATCAACATCTTGGCTGTGAGGTGGATACGGATGTATCGGATGCCTGTAGCTGTCTCTATCTCCGTGATGCCTTCCAGAAGTTCTCTCATCTGTTCTGGCGTGAGGGGCGGTCTGTCTTCCGTCACCATGGAGCGCTTTCTTCCTCTACGGAGAGGGGCATCTGTGGACTCAGTGCCTTCTGATGTCTGTGTGTCCGTTTCCTGCTTTCCGATTTCTTCTGCATCAAAAAGGAAGCCTTCTTCTATATTGTTTTTCTCCTTCATCTCTTGATTCCTTTTTATCTCTGATTTCTTTCTCAGTTATTCTCTTTTTAATCCCGGTCATGGTTTCCCCTAACTGATTGCAGCCCAATTGATATGGGTTTTCTTCATTTCTTTCAGTCGGTTCCAGAGCAGGGCATTCTGAGGCAGGTTGCAATGTGGGTCGGCATCGATGATGGTCTGTGCTTCTGTGCGTGCCAACTGTACAATCTGTCCGTCTCTTGCAATATTGGCTATCTTCAGGTCGAAAGCCATTCCGCTCTGTTGGGTTCCTTCCAAATCGCCCGGTCCTCTGAACTTGAGATCGGCTTCGGCGATGCGGAATCCATCGTTCGTATCACACATGATATCAATGCGTTTGCGGGTTTCCTCCGACAACTTATAGCTGGTGACGAGGATGCAGTAACTCTGGTCGCAACCTCGTCCCACTCTGCCTCTGAGCTGGTGGAGTTGGGCAAGTCCGAAGCGCTGTGCATCGAGGATAACCATCACGGAGGCATTGGGCACATTCACACCCACTTCTATCACGGTGGTGGCTACCAATATCTGCGTCTCGCCCTTCACGAAATGCTCCATTTCTTCTTCCTTCTCTGCCGGTTTCATCTGTCCGTGTACCTTGCTGAGGCGGAACTCCGGGAAGGCTTCCTTCAGCGTTTCAAATCCTTCCTCTAAGTTCTTGAGGTCGCTCTTTTCGCTCTCCTTGATTAGCGGGAAGACGATATAAACCTGTCTGCCCATATTGATCTGGCGGCGGATGCTCTGGTAGAGGCTGGTCAACTGGTTGTCAAACTTATGCAAAGTCTGGATGGGTTTTCTACCTGGCGGAAGTTCGTCTATCACACTCACGTCGAGATCGCCATAGATGGTCATCGCCAAGGTTCTCGGGATAGGCGTGGCGGTCATCACCAATACATGAGGCGGATTCTCGCTCTTTGCCCATAGGCGGGCACGCTGGGCAACTCCGAAGCGATGCTGCTCGTCGATGACTGCTACGCCGAGATGGGCGAACATCACGGGGTCTTCGAGGATGGCATGTGTGCCCACCAATATCTGGACATCTCCACGAATCAGAGCATCGAGCACTTCCTTGCGCTTCTTTCCCTTCACCATACCCGTGAGCAGTTCCACCCGGATGTCCATCCCCTTGAGAAATTCACGGATGGTCTGCAAGTGCTGTTCGGCAAGGATTTCGGTAGGAGCCATCAGACAGGCCTGATAACCGTTGTCGAGGGCGATGAGCATGGTCATCAGCGCCACGAGGGTTTTACCAGAACCCACGTCGCCCTGCAGCAACCGGTTCATCTGTCGGCCGCTGCACATATCGGCACGGATTTCATGCATCACCCGTTTCTGTGCGCCCGTGAGTTCGAAAGGAAGATGGTGGGCATAGAAATCATGGAAGATGTCGCCGATGCGGTTGAAGATGTAGCCACGGTATTTGCGCCGCTGGTCGCTCGCGTACCTTAATATATTAAGTTGCACATAGAAGAGTTCCTCAAACTTGAGTCGCACCTGTGCTTTCTGCATCTCCTGATGGGTATGCGGATAGTGGATGAAGCGGAAGGCTTCATCGCGGGAAATCAGATGCAGGCGGGAGGTGATGGAGTCGGGTAATGTCTCGGGCAATTGAGGAAGCAGTCCTACCAAGGTCTTGGTGAGCTTCTCAATGGTGCGGGAGGAGAATCCGTACTTCTTCATCTTTTCAGTGGTATTATAGAAAGGTTGCATTCCCATTTCTGAAATCTGCAGGTTGCTGGCATCATCCATGTCTGGATGGGCAAACTGATAGCGGCCGCCAAAGAGGGCTGGTTTGCCGAAGACGATGTATTCGGTACCTACATGATAGGTCTTGAGAATGTACTGGGAACTGCGGAACCAGACTAAATCGACCACACCGAAGCCATCGGAGAAATGGGCAACAAGACGCTTGTTGCGTTTGCCAGTATCAAACTCCTCGTAACTGAGTATTCGGCCTTTGATCTGGACATAAGGCATGTCGGGGGTGAGTTCGCTGATGTGGAAAATCCTCGAACGATCTACATATTTATAAGGGTAGTATTCCAGCAAGTCACCATAGGAGCTGATACCGAGCTCCTTGCTCAGTATCTCTTTCTTTTTGGGTCCTACGCCGGGCAGGAACATGATGTCTTGGTCTAAAATACTACTCATATTTTTACGTGAAGAGAGAAGAATTCTCTTGTTCTTATTCTGATAACAATGCTTCAGCGATCTTGATGTCGAATGGGGTGGTGATCTTGATGTTCTCTCGATTTCCATCCACCATCGCTACCTGACAGCCGAGACTTTCTACAACGGATGCATCGTCGGTAAACTGTTCCTTGTAACCCTGGTTGAAGGCCTGTTTTGCCAAACTGATGTCAAAGGTCTGTGGAGTCTGCACGATGCGATAATCATCACGGAGCACATTCTTGCCGCCGCCACGCTTGTCAATATATCTTAGGGTTTCAGTCACCGCATAGACAGGGATGGCTGCATATTCCTCGCGTGCCGTCTCGTAGCATTCGCTGATGACGTCGGTAGAGACGAATGGGCGCACACCATCATGGATTCCTACCACACCGTCCTCTCCATCGGGGATGAGTGCAAGTCCGTTTTTCGAAGACTGGAAGCGGGTGTCGCCACCATTGGCAATCTGATGTTTGATATCAAAATGATGCTCCTCGCAGAGCTGGTGCCAGTATTCCTGCTGGTTCTCCGGCAATACCAAGATGATATTCAGATGCTCATCGTATTCATGAAAGCGCTCGATGGTGCGCATCAGGATAGGCTTGCCTGCTACTGGCAAGAACTGCTTGGGAATCTCACTTCCCATGCGGAGACCTTTGCCCCCGGCTACTATAATTACGTAATCCATATTTTTCTTTTTACTTGCTCTTCATGAGATGATCATACATCATTCCGTCCTGCAGGGCAGCCACGGTTTCCTTGCTCACGAAATAACTCAATATCTGGTAGGCATAAGGAAGGGTGGCTGCAGGACCTTCACCTGTAATCACATTGCCGTCTTCCTGGAAGAGGGTGCCTGTATATTCTGTGCTGGCATTGAAATACTGTTCGAAACCAGGATAGCAGGTCGCTTTCTTGCCGTCGAGGATGCCTGTGCTGGCCAATACCATAGGCGCTGCGCAGATGGCACCAACACGTTTGCCTGCCTTGTGCTGGGCGATGAGTGCCTGGCGTACTCCCTCATGCTCATTGAGGTTGGTGCTGCCCGGCATTCCACCAGGAATCATCAGCATATCGGCATCTTCAAAACTCTCAACATCCTCGAAACGGAGGTCGGCCTTGATGGTAACTCCGTGGGAAGTTTCCACAAATTCACTACCGGTAACGCTGACCGTCTTGATATCTACGCCCCCTCTGCGGAGGATGTCAACAGGAGCCAAACCTTCGATTTCCTCGAAGCCATTGGCAAGAAATTCATATACCTTTGCCATAATTTTATCTTTTTTGTTGAATAATTCGATTTATATTATTACCTTTGCAAAAGTAACAATAATAATTGAAATGACAAAACAAATGGCAGAACAACATTTGAAATTTGCAATATTTGGCAATGAATACCAGGCTAAGAAGTCGGTTTCCATCGAAACTATCCTGGCTTTTCTGGAAAAGAAGAAGGCTGAGATCTATGTGGAAAATGCTTATTACGACTTTCTCGTGCGCGACCTCCATCTGGATGTGAAGGTGGCGGGTGTCTTCGAGGATTACAACTTCGATGTGGATTACGTCATCTCCATGGGCGGCGACGGAACCTTCCTTAAGGCTGCCAGTAAGGTGGGGGCGAAGGGGACTCCTATCATCGGTATCAACATGGGCCGATTGGGATTCCTGGCTGATGTGTTGCCAAGCGAAATAGAGACTGCACTGGACAGCCTCTATGCCGGGGAATGCCAGATAGAGGAACATGCGGTTATTCAGGTAGAGGCGAGGGGCGGCGTATTGGCTGGCAATCCTTTTGCCCTCAATGATATTGCCGTTTTGAAGCGTGATGATGCTTCCATGATTTCCATCCGTACTCATGTGGATGGGGAATTTTTGGTTACCTATCAGGCGGATGGTCTGATCGTTACCACGCCTACGGGTTCTACTGCCTATAATCTCTCCAATGGCGGACCTATTATCATCCCGCAGAGTGGAAGTCTCTGTCTTACTCCTGTTGCTCCGCACAGTCTCAATATCCGTCCTATCGTAATCAATGATACGGCTGAAATCCAACTGGACATCGAGAGTCGCAGTCATAATTATCTCGTGGCTATCGATGGTAGAAGTGAGCGCATGACGGAGGAAACCAGTCTCGTCATCCGCAAGGCTGCGCATTCTATCAAAATCGTGAAGCAGCGCAACCAGCGTTATTTCTCTACGCTGAGAGAGAAACTGATGTGGGGCGCTGACCAGAGGGAAAGATGAATTTAAGGGAAGAGTGAAGAGGGAAGAGTGAAGAATTCAAATGCTTAGATGGATGAAGATATTCAAGGTTCCAAAGTTTAAGTATGATGCCAAGACCTTGCTGATTTGGCTTTGGCAGGCATGGCGGGGCAACCAGTTGCAGGCTGTCCTCAATGCTTCCGTGGGTTTGCTCTCGGTGGGAGTGAGTCTGGCACAGGTTTGGGCAGTTAAGCGTGCCATAGATGTTGCTTCTCATGTGGTGGAAGGCGATATCTATTGGGCTGTTGCTCTCATGGGCTTCCTGATTCTTGCCGACTTCGCCCTGAATGTTTCTTCCGTATGGATTCGTAATCTCTTGGGTATCAAGGCGCAAAACCGTATGCAGCAGCGCATGCTCGATCGTATCCTCCGTTCTGAATGGCACGGTAGGGAAAAGATGCATTCGGGAGATGTGCTCAACCGACTGGAGACGGACGTGAGCAATGTGGTGAATTTCCTGACGGAGACCATCCCGAATACGCTGAGCGTATTAGCGATGTTTCTCGGTGCCTTCTTCTATCTTTTCTCGATGGACAAGGTGCTCTCTATCGTTATCGTCATCATGATTCCGATTTTCTTGGCTTTCTCCAAAATCTATGTGGGAAAGATGCGCCAACTGACCCGCCAGGTGCGTGATTCAGACAGTAAGGTGCAGAGTGTGCTGCAGGAAACTATCCAGCATCGTATGCTCATCAAGACCTTGGAGAAGGATGATGCGATGGTGGATAAACTTGAGAATACACAGAAGGAATTGCGTGGACACGTGGTGAAGCGTACGATGTTTAGCGTGTTCAGTAATCTGATAGTCAACTTCGGTTTTGCCTTAGGTTATCTCGTGGCTTTCCTTTGGGCGGCCATTCGTATGAGTGCCGGCAGTCTGAGCTTCGGAGGCATGACGGCTTTCCTGCAGTTGGTCAATAAGATACAGGTTCCGGCAAGAAACCTTACCAAGTTGGTTCCTGCCTTCGTGAGTGTCTTTACGGCAGCAGAGCGACTGATGGAACTGGAGGAAAATCCGCTGGAGGAACAGGGAGAGCCAATCCTGATTCCTTCGCCTTGCGGCATCCGATTGCAGGATGTCTGCTACAGTTATAAGTTGGCTGAGGCTTCTCCAGAGGAAAAAATCTTGTATCAGAACCAGCCATTGGACAAGACGAATATCATCAATCATCTGAGTTTTGATTTCCGTCCGGGCAGCTGTACGGCTATTTTGGGAGAAACGGGTGCAGGAAAAACTACGCTTATCCGTCTGCTTTTGGCCTTGCTCCGTCCTCAGCATGGAAAAGTTGAGATTTATCATTCGTCGAAAAAGCAGGGAGAATTGTCGCCTCGCCACCGTTGCAACTTCGTATATGTTCCTCAGGGCAATACCCTGATGAGTGGAACCATCCGTGATAATCTGAGATTAGGCAAGTTGAATGCAACTGATGAGGAGATGCAGGCAGCCTTGCATACGAGTTGTGCCGACTTTGTGATGGAATTGCCACAAGGTCTCGATACGGTTTGCAGCGAGCAGGGAGGAGGTTTGAGTGAAGGACAGGCACAGCGTATTGCCATAGCCCGAAGTCTGTTGCGCAATCGCAGCATCATGCTTTTTGATGAGGCTACGAGTGCATTGGATCCAGAAACCGAGCGTCAACTCCTTCAGAATATCTTGGCTTCGCATGATAAGACCGTTATCTTCATCACGCATCGCCCTGCCGTAGTAGATTATTGTGATCAGGTATTGAAAATAGAGCGCACCCCGAGATAGAACGTATTTGAAGCAGTCAGTTTTCGTGTAATTATTATTAAAAATCTCGAAAACATTTGGCTATCTCGTTTTTTATTGCGTAATTTGCGTTGCGTAAAAAGCGCAATGGTTATTTGTGTAATGAATAATGATGAGATATGGCAACATTGAACAATCCTTTTGTTGTGTATGGTTATAAAGGAGCAGAGTATTTTTGCGACCGCCAGAAAGAAACCGAGAAGATGATTTCTACGCTGCATAATGAGCGTAACATCACGCTTGTCGCCCCTCGTCGTATGGGTAAGACGGGCTTGATACATCATGTTTTCCATCAGATGGAGGAGCAATATGAAGGGGTGAAATGTTTCTACCTCGATATTTTTGCCACCAAAAACCTGGACCAAATGGTGCAAATCATGGCTTCTGAAATCATCGGAAAACTTGATACGGTTTCTCAATCGGCCCTTCGTAAAGTTCAGGAGTTCTTCAGTAGTTGGCGACCTACTTTGACGATAGATGAACTGACAGGAATTCCTACTTTTTCTTTAGATTTAAAGCCGAGTGAGGGTAAGGAGAGTTTGAAGCGAATATTTGAGTATTTGAAGCAGTCAGGTAAGCGCTGCTACATCGCCATAGATGAGTTTCAGCAGATATTAAACTATCCTGAGGATGGGGTAGAGGCAATGATCCGTTCTTATATCCAGTTTTTGCCGAATGTATATTTCGTATTTTCTGGCAGTCAGCAGCACATGATGCAGGAGATGTTTCTGTCTGCCAACCGTCCTTTCTTCCAGAGTTCTTTGGTGTTGTCTTTGCCTTGTATCGAAGAGCAGGTGTATTTGGAATTTGCCAATCGCCTTCTGTCTTCTCAGCACAGGTCAATAGATGAATCCACCTTTTCTTATATCTATCAGCAGTCGGATTGTGTAACGTGGTATGTGCAGGCAATATTGCATGGCATTTATGAGCATGGTTCTTCTGAGATTACGAAGTCATTGGTAGATGAGGTGGTTCAGGAGTTGATAGATGAACAGGCGATGGCTTATCAGAACTATTGTGCCTGGCTTACGGAGAATCAGCAGTTGCTTCTATTGGCAATAGCTCGAGAGGGACTGGTGAGTTCGCCTTTGAGCCAGCAGTTTATCAGATCCCATCAGCTTCCTGCTACGAGCAGCGTGAAAACTGCGTTGAAGGCATTGGTGGATAAGCAGTTGGTAAGCAAGACTCCTAATGGTTATTTAGTAAGCGACCGCTTCTTTGCGAAGTGGATTTGTATTCAGTATGCATGAGAAGTTCCTGCTATGCCCTTCAAGCGGTCCCTCGGGGATCACGTGATGGGGAACCGATGAACATGAGATGAGCAACCGTTGCTTACGAGGCGGGCAATAAGTGCCCAAACTGAGGGTCGTAATTTGGGCAATGCAACCTTGCTTAATGCGTTTCTTGACTTTATAAAATAGCAAAAGAGGTATTGCCCGAAAACGCTTTTTGGGAATACCTCTTTTAAACCTAAAACAAAACCAACTAACTAATAAAAATTGTATGCCTAAACTAAATGCTATTTATTGTATTCTGCTGTAACATCCTTCACTTTATAGTTCTTTCCTTCCTTGGATGCTTCGATTTCAAAGTAAGCCGTACTGGTGAGACCTTTTATATCTACAGTCTGTGGCTTATCTGTACCATTATTGAATATGACATTCACCAATTCGGCTGCATTATCAATGCTGACTTCCTTGTAGTACCATGTCTTTCCACCAATGGCCTTTGTTTCTGTCATCTTTTCACCAGGCCACTCAACAGATGGAGCTTTCTTCCATGTATAGCAGTATAATGGATTCCATTTCACAGCATCGGCATTCACATAAACCATAAATTTATATGCCTTGAACTT
>ERZ773178.1926-NODE-1926-length-20524-cov-4.685231_pt1 | contig 20524 bp, 18 predicted proteins | sample MGYA00580533_ERZ773178 | MGnify/ENA primary metagenome ERZ773178 (study PRJEB29015, sample SAMEA2737859) | human gut metagenome | biome: human gut; feature: human-associated habitat; material: faeces | place: China | collected 2012 ...
CGCCTTTTCGGGGCTGCCGCCGTGCTCGAGCCAGGAGGAGTTGTGGTAATACTCCAGACGGCTGACGCGGTTGGAGAAGCACAGGGCGGCGGAGATGCGGACCTTGTACTCCGGCTTGTCCTCGCGGTCGCGGCCCTTGCGCTCGGCCTGCCAGAACTGCGGCATGGTGAGCGTCTGCTCGCCCGCGATCTCGTTGACATAATCCAGTATCCCGTTGGGATAGCAGTAGTCGGTCTTCGTGAATTTCCCATCTTCCTCGTTGCGGAAGGTAAAGGTCACGCCCGCATTGACGACGGCCTGGCGCTTGAGGATGTCCTCAAAGTACTCCTTGGGGATATCGATGTCGGTGAAGACCTCGAGATCGGGCTTCCAGCGGAAGACGGAGCCGGTGGCCTTGCGGTCGGTCGGTTCCTTTTTCATTTTGCCGACGAGCTCGCCCTTTTCAAAGTGGAGGGAGTATTTATAGCCGTCGCGGCGGATGGTGGCGTCGAAGTATTCGGACGAATACTGCGTGGCGCAGGAGCCGAGGCCGTTGAGGCCGAGGGAGAATTCGTAGTCGCCGCCGGTATTGTTCTGATATTTGCCGCCCGCGTAGAGCTCGCAGAAGACGAGCTCCCAGTTGTACCGGCCTTCTTTTTCGTTCCAGTCGACCGGACAGCCGCGTCCGAAGTCCTCGACCTCAATGGAATGGTCCTCATAGCGCGTGACGATGACCAGATCGCCGTGCCCCTCGCGCGCCTCGTCAATCGCGTTCGATAAAATTTCAAATACGGCGTGCTCGCAGCCGTCGAGTCCGTCGGAGCCAAAGATGACGGCCGGACGCTTTCTCACCCGGTCCGCGCCCTTGAGCGCGGAGATGCTGTCGTTGCCATAGGCTTGCTGTTTTTTCATTGCGTTTCCTCACCAGTTTTCGTGCGTTTGCTGGGGATAATTACCCATTATATTGATATAAGTATACCGTTTTTCAGCCATGAAGTCAAGTTTCCCCCGGTTTTGAAATTCTTGTGGAAAACCGTAAAATTAGGGGCAGAATCTTTGTCTTATTTTCAAGGCGGCAGGCAGTTGCATTCTCACCCGATTCACGGTATCATATCAGACGATAGTTATTATGGCCGGGTGTTTGAATTTTTCCGCACCACCCTCGCATTGGAACAGAGAAACAGAGGTAGTATATGACAAAGATCGGATTTGACAATCAGAAATATCTTGAGCTGCAATCGAAGAAAATTCTCGAGCGCGTCGACAAGTTCGGCGGCAAGCTCTATCTGGAGTTCGGCGGCAAGCTCTTCGACGACTACCACGCCTCGCGCGTGCTCCCCGGCTTCGAGCCGGACAGCAAGATGAAAATGCTGCTGCAAGTAAAAGATCAGGCGGAGATCGTCATCGCCATCTGCGCCGAGCATATCGAGCTCAACAAGCGCCGCGGCGACCTCGGCATCACCTACGACATGGACGTCATGCGCCTGATTGACGCGTTCCGCTCCATCGGGCTCTATGTCGGCAGTGTCGTCATCACCCAGTACCGCGGCCAGCACGCGGCGGAGCTCTTCCAGCATAAGCTGGAGAACCTTGGCGTACGCGTCTACAAGCACTATCCCATCGCGGACTACCCCTCGAACATCCCCCTCATCGTCTCGGACGACGGCTACGGCAAAAACGACTACATTGAGACCTCCCGCCCCGTTGTCGTCGTGACCGCGCCGGGCCCCGGCTCCGGCAAAATGGCGACCTGCCTGAGCCAGCTCTACCAGGAGCACAAGCGCGGCATTGACGCGGGCTACGCCAAATATGAGACCTTCCCCGTCTGGAACCTCCCGCTCAAGCACCCGGTGAACCTCGCCTATGAGGCTGCGACGGCAGACTTAGCGGACGTGAACATGATCGACCCCTTCCATCTGGACGCTTACGGCGAGACGACCGTCAACTATAACCGCGACATTGAAATTTTCCCGGTGCTCGAGACCATGTTCCGTACCATCTACGGCGAGTGCCCCTACAAGAGCCCGACGGACATGGGCGTCAACATGATTGCAAGCGCGATCGTCGACGATGAAGCCTGCCGCGAGGCCTCGTGTCAGGAGATCATCCGCCGCTACTACGCGACCGCTGTCGGTGTGCGCAAGGGCACATCCACGCCGTCCGAGCTCCACAAGCAGGAAATGCTCCTGAACTCGCTGCACTTGGACGTTTCGATGCGCAAAGCCGTCCCGGCAGCGAGAGCCAAGGCCGAGCAGACTGGAAACCCCGCCGTCGCCATCGAGCTTCCCGACGGCAGAGTTATTACCGGCAAGACCTCGGGGCTCATGGGCGCCAGCTGCGCGGCGCTTCTCAATTCCCTCAAAACGCTCGCGAATATCCGCGACAATGTAAATCTCATTTCCCCCATGGTGCTCGCGCCGATTCAGCATTTGAAGGTCGAGCATCTCGGAAACACAAATCCCCGGCTCCACACCGACGAGGTGCTCATTGCCCTTTCGATGTCCGCCGTCACAAATCCCACCGCGGAGCTCGCCATGGAGGCGCTCTCCTCTCTTCGCGGCGGAGAGGTCCACTCGTCGGTTATCCTCTCGGATGTTGACGTGAACGTCTTCAAAAAGCTCGGCATGAACGTCACGTGCGAGCCGGTCTATCAGTCGCATTCGCTGTATCACAAGTAACACGCGCCTTCTTTGGAAGGAATTTTAGAAAGGAGCCTGCATGAAGCGCAGAACAAACCGTATTTTATCCATCCTGCTCGTCGTGCTCAGTCTGGCCTTGCTGGCGGGCGCGGGATTCCTTCTCGTGCAGGTTTTGCCGCAGAAGGCGCCGCAGGAGGTCACATCGCTCGAAACGAACTCCGTCTTTGAAAAGGAGGACGCCGTCGTCGAACCCGAGCGTGAGCAGGCCTATGAGGGAGAAATTCCCCCGGCGGCGGAGACGCAGCCCGAGCCCGACACGCAGCCATCTGTCGATCAGCCCGAGCAAACAGAGCCTTCCGACACGGGCCTCATTTCCGCCGAGGCGGACAAGCGTGCAAGAACAACACTTGCCTCTATGACGGCGGACGAAAAAATCTGGCAGCTGTTTTATGTTACGCCCGAGCTCCTTACCGGCGTGGAAACCGCGACACGCGCGGGCGATTCGACCAAAAACGCGCTGGAAGAGCAGCCGGTCGGCGGCATCATCTACTTTGCAAAGAATCTGGAAAGCCGCGCGCAGACGCAGGAAATGCTCCATAACACGAAAGCCTACACAAAAATCCCCCTCTTCCTCGGCACAGACGAGGAGGGCGGCACCGTCAGCCGCGTCGGCTCGAACCCCGCCATGGGCGCGCAGGAATTTCCCTCTGCGCAGTCTCTTGGCGAGCAGGCAGATCCGGCGGCCGTCTATCAGGCGGGACAGGACATCGGCGGCACGCTGCACGCCATCGGCTTTAACATGGACTTTGCGCCCGTGGCGGACGTATCATCAGGGGCTTCGGCGGTCATCGGTTCGCGCTCATTCGGAACGGACCCGCAGCTCTGCGCGTCTCTGGTATCCGTCATGACGCAGAGCCTGACAGCAGAGGAGATCGCCCCCTGCCTCAAGCACTTCCCCGGCTACGGAAGCGCTATTACCGACGATCACTACGGCACATCCGTCCTGACCAAAACACAGGAGGAACTTGAGGCCTGCGATTTTCTCCCCTTCTCCTCCGGCATCGCATCCGGCGCGCCGTTTGTGATGGTGAGCCATCTGAGCGTGCCCGAGGTGGTGGGCGACGAAACGCCGTCCGATCTGTCCTCCAAAATTGTTTCGGATCTTCTGCGGAACAAATTGGGCTTTACCGGCGTCATAATTACAGATTCCCACCAGATGGCCTCCATCACCGACCACTATGCCCCCGGTGAAGCGGCGGTCAAGGCCCTGCAGGCGGGCGTCGATATGATTCTCATGCCGCAGGACCTGCAAGCCGCGTTTGACGGCGTGAAGCACGCCTTGAGTGATGGCACGCTCACGCAGGCGCGCATTGATGAAAGCGTCCTTCGCATCCTGCAGGTCAAGGCGGAATACAACATTTTGCAGTAGCCGCGCGTATTCGCGGCAGAAAGGAAGATTTCCATGGAACCCAAAAGACTTTGCCGTGCTTCGATCGATAAGAAAATCTGCGGCGTGTGCGGCGGCATCGCCCACTATTTTGATGTCGACTCCAACCTCATCCGCCTCATTACGGCGGCGCTCATGCTGGCTGGCGGCCTGAGCATCTGGCTCTACATCATCGCCGCCATCATCCTTCCCGAGACAAACGCTTTTTAAGCGGCAGAAAAATCCGGAACGCCAAGCGTTCCGGATTTTGTCGTATCTGAATCAATCTCGCCTGAAACCCGTAGGGGGCGATGCCCACATCGACCCAAGGGCACCAACGAATTCGCCGTAAATTTTCGAAATAACAGGTGCATTTTGCCGGGGCGATGTAGGCATCGCCCCCTACGCAATATTGGCCAGTCCGATTATAGTTCGGCGACCTCGGAGAGAACCGTGTCCTCCGTCTCGGCCATGGCCTGAAGCGTTTTGGAAAGGAGCGTATCGAGCTCCCAGCCGAGCTGCTCCGCGCCCCGGGCGATCACGTCGCGCGAGCATCCGGCGGCAAACTTCTTGTCCTTGTACTTTTTCTTGAGCGACTTGAGCTCCATATCCTTCGTGCTCTTGCTCGGGCGCATGAGCGCGGCCGCCCAGATGAGCCCCGTCAGCTCGTCGCAGGCGAAGAGTACCTTCTCCATCTCGCGCTCGGGCGCGGTATCGACGCAGATGCCGTAGCCATGACTGACGATCGCGTGGATCATGTCCTCGGGCACGCCGCCTTTTTGCAGCAGCTCCACGCACTTGACGCAGTGCTGCTCGGGGTAGAGCTCAAAGTCGATGTCGTGCAGCAGACCGACCATGCCCCAGTAATCGGCTTCTTCACCGTAGCCCAGATCGTTCGCGAACCAGCGCATCACGGCCTCGACCGTCAGCGCGTGCTGCAAATGAAAATGATCCTTATTATACTCCCGCAGGAGCTCCCATGCGTTTGCGCGTTCCATAAAAGACCCGCCTTTCAAAATGGATTTGCTTTCATCTTACGCAGGAATTCGCGCCTGTCAAGAGAAATTTCGGTGCTCGGGTTGACAGACGGCGAAAAATGGCGGATACTGAGCACAAAGGAAGGAGGGACAGGTATGCGGAATATCCAGAAGCAGCTGTGCGGCATCGCGCTTTTGCTTTTCGGGCTGATCATCGCGGTCGCCTCGCTGGCACTGAACCGTATGATGGCGCTGCTCGGCTGCGCGGTCGGGCTGTTTGGCCTCGCCATGACGTTCGGAAACCGCGAGGGCTTTTGGGGAGAAGACGAGGAGAAAACCAACGCAAATGACAACGACAAATAATCCCACAAAAAACGTCCTGTTTTGCAAGCCCGAAGGTGTTTGCTTGCGAAAACAGGACGTTTTTGTTTGAAAACCGGCGGATTTTCTTTGACATTCCCGCACCGGCATGATAGACTAGCGGCAGAAAAAACCATGCAGGAGGCATGTATGACACTGTTAGAGCGTTACTTGAATTACTTATCCCAGATCTGCGAGGGCTCGCGCAAAGCGCCGGACGGCATCACGCTCACAAAAACCGGCGACATGGAAAAGGCCATCGAGCTTCAGCAGCAGATTGCTGCCATCGGCATTCCGGAATTTGTGCGCCTGTGCGCCGCGCAAGACGGCGAGACGATTCCGGAGGAGGAATTGGAAAGCTTCGACCCCTCGCAGATGCTCGCGGCGCTCTCCAATCTGGAAGCTTCGCAGGAGGGTGCAGAGGAGCAGCCGCAAGAGGAAGTGCCCGAGGAGCTGGAAGCACCCGTGAAGTCCGAGATCCGCGATATTTACGAGGTGTTTTTGGACAGCGTTTGTCTGGAGGATAACCTGCTTTCCTACCTCATCGACATCGCCAAGCGCGGGGCGAAGGACGAATTCCGGACGCTTTCCCATGCGGCGGCCAGAACGCTTCTGGATTTGGACGAGTTTTTGCTCTGGCTCGGCAACAAAGAGGCCTTGGCAGGCCCCGACGAGCGGGCGTGCGCAGCGATTATGGATGCAGCGTTGGCCCGCCTCATGCAGGAGGGGCAAAGAGAGCTTGCCGCGGCACTGCTCTCCGGCGATGAGACGACGTTCAAGCTTTTCCGGACCGAAGCGCCGGAGCTTGTGCATTTACCGGACGCGACGTACGAATGGTACGTGCAGAACTATCTCGACCGCTACTATCCCGTGCGGTTTATTATGAAGATGAACGGCGTGGAGTTTCCCGATATTCCGACAAAGGAGGCGTAAGCATGGACCCCATCTATGTTACCGGTCACCGCAACCCCGACACCGACTCGATTGTCTCCGCAATGGCCTATGCAGCGCTACAGAATGCGCTGGGAAACCGTGAATACGTTGCGGCAAGACTTGGGCATATCTCAGACGAGACGCAGCTGGTGCTCGACCGCTTCGGCTTTGAGCCCCCGGTCCGCATCCAGACGATGCGCACGCAGGTCCGCGATCTGGACTACGATACGCCGCCGGCGCTTTCCCGCGCGGTGACGATCAGCAGAGCGTGGAACGCCTTGCAGTCCGACCGCAGCGTCCCGGCCATCCCCGTGACGAACGACGACGGCACGCTCTACGGCATGCTCTCGCCCTCTGAAATCGCGGACTACGACATGCAGACGATCAAAAATACATACGCCGAAAACCTGCCGATCTTCAATCTCTTGAACGTGCTCGACGGCAAGGTCATCAATGAAGCCGGGTACCTGGTTGACCGGGTGAGCGGCGAGGTATCGATCGCACTTCCGCAGCAGAACGAAAATCTGCTGTTTTCCGGGAAGAACTCCATCGTCATCTGCGGCGACCAGCCCGAGATGGCGCGGCGCGCAATTGAAATGAACGTCAACTGCCTGATCGTGTGCCAGGCCGAGCTTCCGAAAGCGCTGCGCGAGCTGCCGACGCAGACGTGTATCATCGCAACGCCGTTTGACGCGTTCAAGGCCTCCCGTATGATCTATCACGCGATCGAGGCTGGGCGCATCTGCCGGACGGAAGAACTGGACGCGTTCCATCTGACGGACTTTGTTGACGATGTGAAGGACGTGATGCTCGAGAGCCGCCACAGAAGCTACCCGATCCTGGATGAAAACGACAAGGTCGTCGGCACGATCTCGAGATATCACCTCTTAAAGCCGCGCCGCAAGCGCGTCGTGCTCGTCGACCATAACGAAATGTCCCAGTCCGTGCCGGGGCTCGAGCAGGCGGACATTCTGGAGATCATCGACCACCACAGATTGGCCGATATCCAGACGGGCGCTCCCATCTACTTCCGCAATGAGCCCGTGGGCTCCACCGCGACGATCATCGCGTCCATGTACCAGGAGCGCGGCCTGCTTCCGTCTGACCGCCTCGCAGGACTGATGGCGGCTGCAATTGTCGCCGATACGGTCATGTTCAAATCGCCCACAGCCACACAGCGCGACCACCGCATGGCAGAGCGCATGGCGCGCATCGCGAACATCTCGCTCGACGAGCTCGGACAGGCGATCTTCTCCGCGTCAATGGACAATAAGCCCACTGAGTCGCTCCTTTTCGGTGACTTCAAGGATTTCCACATCGCGGATCACGACTTCGGCGTCAGCCAGATCACCTGCATCGACTCCAAGCGCATGATGGAGCGCAAAGACGAGTTCCTGGCAATCATGAAAAAGACAATGGAGGATCGGGGCTATACGCTCATGATCCTGATGCTCACGGACGTACTGCTGGAGGGCACGCAGATCCTCTATATCGGAGACGAGGATATTTTCTCGCACGCGTTTAATACGCAGCTCAAGGACCACACCTGCTTCCTGCCCGGCGTAGTGTCCAGAAAAAAGCAGATTATTCCGATGCTGTCCGCTCTTTGGGGCTGAGGCCGCAAAAAATCGAATTCAGGCGCTCACAATCTCAAGCCGCTTCCGGGCATTTCCCCGGAGGCGGCTTGCATGCTCTGCGGATTTCCGATAAAATAGAGAAAAACGCCGGAACCATCCGATCTTTGGAGGCCTTGCCATGAAAAAACGCCGCGCTGCGAAAAAAGCGTCCCCGCTTCTGTCTGTCCTGATCGTTGTCTTTTGCCTGCTTGTCTTCCTCGGCAGCCGGTATCTGGACAGCCAGCCTGCCCCCGCGCCCGCCGAAAGCGCCGGTTTGTCCGCAGCTGACGGCTCGTTGGAGGTGCACTTTCTCGACATCGGACAGGGCGACAGCGCACTTTTGTTCTGCGGTGAGGAAACGATGCTCATTGACGGCGGCAAGGTCAAAAATAACCAGAAACTCATCTCCCGTCTCAAGGCGCTGAACGTCACGCATCTTGACGCTGTCATCTGCTCGCACCCGGACGAGGACCACTGCGGCGGCCTTGCGGCGGTTCTGGCCGGAACGGAAACGGACGCGTTCTACTGCTCAGTAGACAGCTGGCACACGAAGGCATTTTCCGACGTCGTCAAATATGCGGACGAGCAGGGCGTCTGCGTCACCATCCCGAGTCCCGGCGACAGCTTTTCCTTCGGCGGCGCAAGCGTCGAATTCTTAGGCCCCGTGCAGGATTACGGCGACGACCCCAATGAAGGAAGCCTCGTCGCGCGCGTCCGATACGGCGAAACGAGCGTTCTTTTTACCGGCGATATGGGCTTTGAGGCGGAGGACGATATGTTATCTGCAAACGTCGACGTATCCGCAACCGTTCTCAAGGTCGCGCACCACGGAAGCGCGGGCAGCTCGTCGTCCGAATTTTTAGAGGCTGTGAATCCCCAGTACGCCGTCATCAGCGTGGGCGCCGATAACGACTATGGCCACCCAACCGAGGCTGCGCTCAACCGCCTATCCGCCCTCCATATCCCTGTCTACCGGACGGACCTGCTCGGCGAGATCGCGGCAAGTTCCGACGGGAAAACTGTCACGATAACTTGGGAAACAGAAACCGCCGCCCGGGAGGAGCCCTCCCAGACGGCAGATCATTACGATTATGTCGGAAACGCGTCGTCCAAGGTTGTCCATCTCGCAACCTGCGGCAAGCTTCCGGGCGAAACCAACCGTGTCTATTTTGAAACGCTCGACGAGGCCGTCGCCGCCGGGTACCGCAAGCACGCAGGCTGCCTCGGAGATTAGGAGAATACTTCTTCCACGCACCGATGCACCAGATCGTGCCCTTTTTGCGTGGGGTGAATGCCGTCGTTTGAAATGAGCGACGGGAACGCCGGGTCCTTGAGAAATTCCGGCCGGAGCTCCAGAAGTGGGCAGGAAAGCTCGCGCGCCAGGCGGCAGACGAGGTCGTTATAATACTCCTGCCACCGGAAGATCCGGTCCGCATCCCCGAGCCACGAAAGGATATTTTCCTTGCTTCTGCCCTGCGACACGTGGTTCAAAAACCGGTGGGCCTCCAGCGGCACGAGCGATGTCATCCAGACGCTGCTGCCGGCCTGCCTGAGAAGCTTCACGAGCGCCCGGTAATTATCCACGAACGTCTCCGCCGCAATTTTTGGAAGGTGTTTCTCTTCCGGATGGTCGGACACGGCCTGCCAGTCAAAGTCGCAGTCATTGCCGCCGAAGGACAAAATAACCTGCGCGCCCTCGCACGCGTCCAGCCGCTTTTTCGCAATCGCGAGCACGGTGTCGCTGCAAGCGCCCATCTTCGCAAAGTTGGAAACCGTAATCCCCTTCTGCGCCAGCTCGTCAAAATTGTGCTCGCTGCAAAGATGGTATCGCCCATCCTGATATGTTACGCCCTTGGCAATCGAGTCGCCGAAAATCACGAGCCGTTTTCCTTCCGCCATCGGTAAAGCCTCCTGTGTCGTTCTGCCAACAAGTTTACGGCAGCGGCGGCGAAAAGTCACCCGAAGCCGCGAAAAGCCGCTCCCCTTTGCCGGGAGATGTGCTCTTCTGAGAATAGAAATGGGACTCTACGCACAGTAGAGTCCTTGATTTTCGGGCATTTTTCGCGTGCAGGTTGCGTTTTACAGAACCTTCCGCTATAATAGCGTCAGAATTTCAAAGAGAGAAGAATGTCTATGCTATACTACCTTCTGCTGCTTCTGGCGGGCGCGCTGCAGGGCGTGATGGTCTCGCTCAACGGTCAGCTTGGAAACTACTATTCCCCGTTTGCCATCTGCTTTTTTGTGCATGGTATCGCGCTCATTTTGCTGCTTGCCTACCTTCTGGCAAAGAAAACGCCGCTTGGCTTCAAAGGCGCACCTTGGTATGTGTATCTCGTCGGCGCGCTCGGCATCGCGATCGTCGCGTCCACGAGCTGGTGCACGCTGCGGGTCGGCGCGAGCGTCTTTCTCGCGATTTCGACGGCGGGGCAGATCATCTCCTCGCAGCTCATCGACCAGTTCGGTCTTTTTGGCATGCCGGTACAGAAATTCAACGCGAAGCAGATTCCGGGCTATGTGCTGTTGGCCGCGGGCGTAGCGCTCGTGGTGACGGGCTGAGGAGGGGTGCAGGATGTTTCTTTACTATCTGACGTCGTTTGTAAACGGCTTTATGAACTCCGTCAATAAAATGACAAACGTCAAGGCCGGTCAGTGCTTCGGCGCGGCGAAGGGCTCGCTCATCAACTACTTAGAGGCGACTTTTTTATCCCTCGCGCTCGTGTTCATGACGTCCGACCCCTCGGAGCTCGCCCCGTCGCACGTCTTTTCTGTCCCCGCATGGGCATATCTTGGCGCAATCTGCGGGCTTGTGGCGATGGTACTGATTATCGTCGGAACGCTCCACACGCACGTGCTCGTCTCGTCGATCGTGGCGCTCGTCGGCAACCTCGGCATGGCGCTCGTGCTGGACTACGTGTTCTACGGCCTTTTCAGCTGGCAGCGCGTGATCGGAATTCTCCTGATCCTGCTCGGCATCACCTGGATCGAGAAAATGAAGACTGCCGGAAAGGCCGCTGATTGACACTCCGGCATTCTCCTTTCGGCAATGCCTGGCTTCCGTTTTCTCCGTAGGGGGCGACGACTCTGTCGCCCCGCAAACCGCACATCCGAAACGCGAAAACCTGCGGCGAAATCGGTGGTTCCTCAGGGCGGACAGAGGCGTCCGCCCTTACAAACTTTTGGGCACTTCCGGGAGGTTCGTAGGGGGCGATGCCCACATCGCCCCATTTGGTACCATCGAATTCGTCGAAAACTATCGTAAAAATGGGTTATACTGCCGGGACGATGTGGGCATCGTCCCCTATGCAAAATTGCGGCATTTGCTTTGGAAAATCCTTTGTCTTCGATAAAACGCGCGGAAATCTGACGATTTCCGCGCGTCTGTTTTATCGTTCTGTGCCGAGGAAGAAGACGGAGACCACGCCGGGGCCGGTATGGGAGCCGATGACGGGGCCGACGTAGTTGAGGATGATATCCTGAATCGCCGAGCGCTCGCGGATGTAGTCGGCGACGAATTTCGCGTCGTCGTAGCAGTCGCCGTGGCAGATGAACATCGTCTGCGAGGGAAGGTCGGTCGAGGTCGTAAGCGCCTTTTCGGCAAGAGCAATGAGGGAGGCTTTGCGGCCTCTGGCCTTCGTGACGTTTGCGAGATGGCCGTCGTTATCCATGTGCATGACGGGCTTGATCTGCATGACCGTACCTAAGACCGCCGTGGTCGCGGAGATTCTGCCGCCGCGCTTTAAGTACAACAGATCGTCCACCGTGAACCAGTGGCAAAGGTGCAGCTTGATCTCCTCTAAGTAATCGCGTACCTCCTCGATCGTCTTGCCCGCCTGCTGCTCGAGCGCGCCGAGGTAGACATAGAGCCCCTGACCAAGCGACGCGCAAAGGCTGTCGACGGTCAAAATTTTACGCTCGGGATATTCTTCGCGCAGATCGTCGGCGGCAATGCAGCCGGACTGATAGGTCGTGCTGAGGCCCGAGGAGAAGCCGATGAAGAGAATGTCGAGCCCCGCCTGCAGCGTCTTTTCCATCGCCTCGCGGAAGCTTTCGGGGTTCACGGCGCTGGTGGACGCTTCCTCGCCCTGCCGGATGCGCTCAAAAAAGTCATGGAAGCCGATCTCGCGGCCGTCTAAGTAATTGGCGTATGTCTGGCCACCGATGGTAAAGTGCAGCGGCAGCACCTGAAGATCTAACTTATCTGCCAGCTCCTGCGGCAGATCGCAGGACGAGTCGGTGATAATCTGAAAGGTTTTCATCGTGGTACCTCCTGTTGTTCTTTTCGCATTATACAATAGATTCCGTATAAATGCTATCCCCCGTTTTCGTTTTTTGCTCGACCGGCTCTTCCCCCATCTCTCCCGGAGCTTCCAAAAAGTGAAGGATTCCTTAAATTTTTCCGGGGACTTAACGGGGACCTCAAAATGTGGTATGATGAGAAAAAATGAAAAGCAGGAGAATCCCATGCCAAACGATCTGCCGACCGACCGCCTGCCGACCATGGCGGAAACCCGCGCGATGCACGAGCAGGCTGTGCGCGCGAGAAAGAAAAAGCGCCTGCAAAAGACGCTCGTGACCATCGCCGTCACGCTGCTCGTGATCACGCTTCTTGCCGCGCTGGCGCTTTTTGTCCGCGCAAAGCTGCAAGCGCTCGATAAGCCCCTCGACGCAAAGACAAATCAGACCGCGCAGACCCAGCCACAGGAGCCCTCGATTGAGCCAGCCTCACAGGCGCCCGAGCATCCCGAGCCAGAAACGCCGGAGGCCGAACCGGAGGCGGATACACTGCCCGAATCGGAAACCGAACCCGCGCTGGATGCGCACGAGGAGCCCGAATCGGAAGAAACTCCCGCACCCGAGGAGTCCAGCGAAAAGACGTATGCGCCTGCCGAAGTAACGGAAAACACAAAAACACTCGATCTGGAGCTTTACAGCGAAAATGCGCTGCTCATCGACCTGGAGTCGAACACCGTTTTGGTCCAGAAAAACGCCGACGCGCGCATCTACCCCGCCTCGATGACGAAGGTCATGACCGTCCTCGTGGCCGCGGAGCACATTGAAAACTGGGACGAAACGTTCACCATGACGCAATCGATCATTGACCCGCTGTTTCTGGCCGACGCGAGCATGGCGGGCTTTGTCCACGGGGAGGAGGTCTCCATGACGGAGCTTCTCTATGGCGCGGTTCTCCCCTCCGGCGCAGAGGCGACGCAAGCGCTTGCCATCGTCACGGCGGGCTCGGAGGAGGCGTTTGCAGCGCTCATGAACGAAAAGGCGCAGGAATTGGGCCTGCAAGATACCCACTTTGTCGACGCCAGCGGCCTTCACGACGAGAACCACTACACAACGCTCTCCGATATGGCGATCATCATGCAGGCCGCGCTCGACAATCCCCATTGCCGGGAGGTCCTCACATCCGTGAATCACACGTCCCCGGCGACCGAGCAGAACCCCTCGGGCGTTGCGATGACGAACCGGTTTTTGTACCGCATCCGCCCGCAGCAGACCGGAAACGTCGACATTCAGGCCGCCAAAACCGGCTACACGGCGCAGGCCATGAACTGCTGTGTGAGCTACGGCATTATGGAAAATGGCCGCGCAGCCATCTGCGTCACGGCGCACGCATGGACCGGCGACTACTGCATCGCCGACCATCTCGCGCTCTACGGAACCTACTGCGGCACTTAACTGTCACAAAAGCGGGGGCTTTTGTGACAAAGTGGCTGCACGCTGACTGCGGGCGCGAAACTCTGCGAGGCTTTCTACGTCTATGGGTAAAAGGAGACGATCGTTTTGAAAACTGTCTGGGGAGAACAATTACATCCCGCATCTGTATTGCAGGAATATCCGCGCCCGCAGCTGGTGCGGGGTAGCTACGAAAATCTAAACGGCTTCTGGGACTATGCCATTACGAAAACGGACGTGAGACCGGACACCTGGGACGGCAGGATCCTTGTTCCGTTTTCGCCGGAAGCGGAGCTCTCGGGCGTCAATCGTACGCTGCATCCCGGGCAAACGCTCTGGTACCACAGGACGCTGGCCGTCCCGGCGATCACGGCAGGTATGCGGCTTCTTCTGCACATCGGCGCGTGCGACCAGCGGGCAAAAATCTTCTGCAACGGTCAGTATGTCTTGGAGCATATAGGCGGCTACACGGCTTTTTCTGCCGACCTCACGGCCTTCCTGTGCCCGGGCGATAACGAGCTCATCTTGCAGGTCAAGGATGATTTGGAGGCCAGCCAGCTCTCGCGCGGCAAGCAGAGTTCGAAACGCGGCGGCATCTGGTACACCCCGCAAAGCGGCATCTGGCAGACCGTCTGGTGCGAATGGGTACCGGACAATCACATCAAGGCCATCCGGTACACGCCCGACCTCATCACGAACCAGCTGCTCTATCAGGTACAGGCGAAGCATCCCGCCGGGGCCATCGTCCGGCTCTCGCTGCATGGGGAGGCCATTGCAGAAAGTGCGGCGGACGAAAAAGGCTTCGGCGCGCTGGACATTCCGCCGGAAAACCTTCGCCTCTGGTCGCCAGAATCACCCACGCTCTACGATGTGGACGTGACGCTTGGCGAGGACCATGTCACAAGCTACGCCGCCATGCGATCAATCGGCGTTGGGGAAGACGAAGACGGCGTTCCCCGGCTGCTGCTCAACGGCAGACCGTATTTCCAGAACGGCGTTCTTGACCAGGGCTGCTTCCCGGACGGACTCTACACCGCGCCGAGCGACGACGCCATGGTTTTCGATATCCAGCTCATGAAGGACATGGGCTTCAACATGCTCCGCAAGCACATCAAAATCGAGCCTATGCGCTGGTATTATCACTGCGACCGCCTCGGCATGCTCGTCTGGCAGGACATGATAAACGGCGGCGGGAAATATAACCTTCTCACCATCTCCGCGCCCCTCATCACCGGCATTCACCGCAAGGATCACGACTACAGAAAATTTGCCCGCACCGACGCGATGGCGCGCGCGAGCTATTATACCGAGCTCACCGAGATGATTGCCCAGCTCTACAGCTGTCCGTCCATCTGCGCGTGGGTCGCCTTCAACGAGGGCTGGGGCCAGTTCGACGCGGCAAGCGCGGCGGCGTACATTCAAAAGCTCGACCACACCCGCATTATTGACCACGCCAGCGGCTGGCACGATCAGAAAATCGGAAAGCTTCAGAGCCTGCACGTCTACTTCCGCCCGTATCATTTTAAGCCCGACAAGCTTCATAGAGCCGTCGCGCTTACGGAGTTCGGCGGCTACACCCTCGCCGTCCCCGGCCACACGTGGGGCGACAAACGCTTTGGCTACAAGGGTTTCCGCGACAGCGCGTCTCTTGGCGAGGCTTTCCGCAAGCTCTATGAAACGCAGATCATCCCCGCGAAGGAACAGGGTCTGTGCGCCTGCGTGTATACGCAGCTGAGCGATGTGGAAGACGAACTCAACGGCTTTGTGACCTACGACCGCAAAACCGTCAAGCTCCCAAAATCTCTTGTCCGCGAGATTTCCTTGCAGCTTCGCAAGTGAAACCATCTGAAACGCACAAAAGGAGGCCGTTCTATGATAAAAACCATCGGCATTGTCAGCCTCTCGCGCGGCATTCTCGGAGAAGACTTTCTCCACCATGAGCTGGACCTCGGCCTTGCACGATTGAAAGAATTCGGCGTTCGCGTGAAGTTCCTGCCGCACGCCTTAGATGGTCTGGAATCGCTCGCCGCGCACCCCGAGCACCGCGCGCAGGATTTCCTCGACGCGTTCCGCGACCCGGAGATCGACGCGATCCTCTGTGCCATCGGTGGAGACGACACGTACCGGCTAGCGCCGTATCTCTTCTCCAACGACGAGCTCAAAAACGCCGTGACAAAAAAGCCGTTCCTCGGCTTTTCCGACACGACGCTCAACCATTTTATGCTACACAAGGTGGGCCTTCCGACCTTCTATGGGCAGGCGTTTTTGCCCGATGTGTGCGAACTTGCACCGGAAATGCTTCCCTATACGAAGCGGTATTTTGAAGAGTTCTTAAAAACCGGAACCATCCGGGAGGTGCGCCCGAGTGAACTTTGGTATACCAGCCGCACGGACTTTTCCCCGGAAGCGCTCGGCACCGAGCTTCCGGCGCACAAAAACACGGGCTTTGAGCTTTTGCAGGGTCCCGCGCAGTTCGAGGGCGAAATTTTAGGAGGCTGCATCGACTCGATGTACGAGATGTTCTCCGGCTGGCGGTACGGGGACATGCCCGAGGTCTGCCGGAACTACGGCCTGTTCCCCTCGATGGATGACTGGCGCGGCAAAATTCTGCTTATGGAATCGTGCGAGGAGTATATGCCGCCCGAGACTTACAAAAAGGCGCTCGAAACCCTCCAGGAAACCGGCGTGTTTGACGCGGTCTCCGGCGTTCTCGTCGGAAAACCGATGGATGACATGTACCACGCGGAATACAAAAAGCTCCTTGTCAGCATCATTGCCAACAAAGAGCTTCCGATTTTGTGCAATATCAACGTCGGCCACGCACAGCCGCGCTGCATCCTGCCTTTCGGCGTTCCCGCCCATGTAGACGCGGATGCACAGGTCATTCGCTTCGGTTGACAGGCATCGTCTCTCCGTCCGGCAGTCCCTTGCTTTTGAGCAGGAACTTGCGGAATATCTCCCAGAGAACCGTCAGCACCTGCAAAGCCGCGCAGACAAGGAAGATGAGCGACACGTTTTCGAGTTCAAAGGAAAGATACAGGCTGAGGCCTAACGTCCAGATGAGCGCCGACACGGACACGCCCTGCCACAAAATGCCCCACCAGAGGCTTGTAAACACGATGCAGATGATCGAGCAGACCGGCAGCGCGTAGACAAAGAACATCCACGCCGGATACGGAACCTTGCAAATCATGAACATGCTGAAAAGGAGCGTCGCCACCGCCATCGTCAGCGCCAGAGACAGCAGCAGAATGAACATATGATAGTGCGGCTTCGACTCCTTCGGCGGCTGGATCTCTCCGATGAGCGCGCTGACGCTCACGCCGTAGAGGTCGGCGATCTGGCTGAGGATATACACATCCGGCAGGCTCTCGCCCCGCTCCCACTTAGAGACGGATTTGTCGGAATAATTGAGCTTTGTCGCAAGATCGAGCTGGGTGTCATGGTGCGCCTTGCGATAGGCCGCAATGTTTTTTGCGACGGTTTTGCGCAGAGTGGCTTCGTCGGTCTGCAATTTGGCACCTCCTGGTAATTATCATAAAAATCCCTTGATTTTCAAGGAATTCTACTGTGAGTAGAGTGGCTCTATCGCGCCGCGATAGTCCAAAGACGCGCCGGGGGGGTGACATTTTTGCAGCAATCTGCTAGAGTAAATCCCGGGAAGAGGAAATACCGTGTCACCTGTTCATCCGGCACAGTGTTTCTAGGGAAGCTCTGCTTCCAGCGGCAATTTGATTCAGCGCGAGATTTTGGCGCAAGGCAAGGTATGGAGGCGCAGGAATACTTTCTGTATTTCAAGCCTTCAAACCGCAGCATTGGGGCAAAAGATCCGCTGAAGCGAAGTGACGATGGATTCCGAGATTCCCAGTATACCATATTTTTTATTGACGTGCAAGAGCACGCAAGCATGCGCCTGGCATCCACACACCGTGCCGGGCGCATTTTTTGCGCGTTCTTGACGCTTGACGTTCTGAGGAAAAATTGTGTAGAATAGAGAAAACAAGAAGGAGGCGCGCTATGATCGACAAGGCCGCCATCGAGCAGCAGCTCGCGGAGCTGCCGCTGTTCCAATATGACTGGATCACGACCTCGGAGCTCGTGTTTTCCGAACGTGTACGCTATATCTGCCAGACGCAGTGTCCGATGTACAATACGACGTGGGCCTGTCCCCCGGCGGTCGGCACGGTCGAGGAATGCAAGGCGCGCTGCCTTTCCTACCCGGAGGCGCTCATGATGACCTCCATTACCGAGGTCTCGGACATCGCAAATTTAGAAGAGACGCTCGCCACCCGGGCACCCCACGAGGAGCTCACCCGGCAAGTGCGGGACATGATTGCCGCGCAGGGCGTGGAAACCTGCGCACTTTCCACCGAGGCCTGCGCCATCTGCCAGCATTGCGCCTACCCGGACGCACCGTGCCGTCACCCCGACCGAATGTTCCCCTGCGTGGAGAGCCAGGGCATTCTGGTCACCGACCTTGCCGAAAAGCACGGTCTGGATTTTATGAACGGCAACATCGTCGTCTGGTTCTCGCTGATCCTATTTAAATAAGGGTATCAAGCCTGGAAAGCGCGTCAGAGAACGGCTCCCATGCGCCCTGCATTTCCGGCAGCGCGCAAAAGCGCTCTTCCTTGCCTCCCACGCCCGGAAGCGTCAGCGCGTAGGACCAGAGCGCCGGAGACGCGGCGTTCACCCGGCTCCCATATTTTCCGTCCCCCACCAGCGGGCAGCCGCGAGAGGAAAACTGGACGCGAATCTGATGCGTTCGGCCGGTATAAAGCCGCACATGCGCAAGACAGCGCCCATCAGATTCCGCCAATACGCGGTAGGACAGCGACGCTTTTTTGACGCCCTTGCGCTCTTTTGAAACGACGAAGGTTTTGTTTTTGAACCGGTCGTGGAACAGTAGATCGTGAAGCTCCCCGGAATCCTCCTCCGGCCGTTTTGTGAGCACGGCCAGATATTCTTTTTGAAGCTTCCCTTCCTGAATCGCCTTTGAGAGCTTTGCCGCCATCTTTTCCGTCTTCGCGAAGACCATCACGCCGCCCACCGCCTGATCGAGCCGGTGCACGGGGTAAATGCTGCACCCAAGCTGCCGCGAAAGAAGCGCCGGAAGATCGATCTCTCCCTCTCCCTGCGCACGCACGCCGATGGGCTTCACGCAGAGCGCGAGTTCCGCTGTCTCCCATATGATTTCAAGCATCCAACCGCCGCCTTTCCGGCTGTATTCTATCATAACTTCCGGCCGGAGCGCAACCGCGCCGGACAAGAAAGATGAGGAACCTGATTTTATGACCCCCAGAGACTATCAGCACAAGAACATGATACAGATTTTTCTGTACTTTTTTAAGCCCCACATGGGCCTTTTCATTTTAGACATGGTCTGCGCGCTCATTGTAGCGCTTGTAGATCTGGCCTACCCGCTTGTCTCGCGCTGGGCAATGTATGAGCTTCTGCCGCAAAACGCGTACCGGACGTTTTTTGCCGTCATGGGCGTGGTCGTGCTGGCCTATCTCGTGCGCGCGTTTTTGTATTACATCATCACCTACTGGGGTCACACGTTCGGCATCCGCGTCGAGGCCGACATCCGAGAAGCTCTCTTCTGCCACATGCAGGAGCTCGGCTTCGACTATTTTGATAAGAACCGCACGGGCCAGCTCATGAGCCGCTTAACGAGCGATCTTTTTGAAATCACCGAGCTTGCCCACCACGGCCCGGAGGACCTTTTCATCTCGTTCGTCACGATCGCCGGCGCGCTCATCATCATGTTCCGAACCGAATGGCGCCTGGCGCTTGTCGTCTGCGTGATCCTGCCGGTCTTTCTTGTGACCGTTCTGCTGCGGCACAAACAGATGCGGAAGGCCTCGCGCAAGGTCAAGCAGCGCGTTGGGCACATCAACGCCGACATCGAGTCGAGCCTTTCCGGCATGCGCACGGCGAAGGCCTTTGCGAACGAAGCGCTCGAGCGCGAAAAGTTCCGCCGCTCCAACGACGCATTCAAGGTCTCCAAAAAGAGCTTCCACCGCGAGATGGGTATTTTCATGGGCTCGATGGAGCTGTTCATGAGCCTTCTTTCCGTCGCAGTCGTCACGATGGGCGGCTACCTCATCATGAAAAACGAGCTCAATTACGCGGATCTTCTGATGTTCAGCCTCTACATCACGACCTTTGTAAACCCCATCCGAAAGCTCGCGAACTTCACCGAGCTTTTCGCCAACGGCACGGCGGGACTCGAGCGCTTCACGCAGATCATGCGCACCGAGCCCACCTTGCAGGACGCGCCCGGCGCATTGGAGCTGACGCACGTCGAGGGCAAAATCGGTCTGGAGCATGTCGGCTTTTCGTATGACGGCGACCTTGCGGTGCTCCACGATATCACGCTCCATGTCGCCCCCGGCCAGACCATCGCGATCGTCGGCCCCTCGGGCGGCGGCAAGTCGACGCTCTGCCAGCTCATCCCGCGCTTTTATGACGTTACGTCCGGCAAAATCCTTCTTGACGGGCTGGATATTCGCAGCCTCACGCAGAAGAGCCTGCGCCGGAATATCGGTATTGTACAGCAGGATGTGTTCCTGTTTGCCGACTCGATTCTGGAGAACATCCGCTACGGAAAGCCCGACGCGACGATGGATGAAATCGTGGAGGCCGCGAAGCGCGCAGAGATTTACGACGACATTCTGGCCATGCCAGACGGCTTCGACACCTACGTCGGCGAACGCGGAACGCTTCTTTCCGGCGGACAGAAGCAGCGCATTTCGATTGCGCGTATCTTCCTCAAAAATCCACCGGTCCTGATTCTCGACGAGGCGACGAGCGCGCTTGATTCTCTGACCGAGTCCAAAATCCAGCACGCGTTCGACGAGCTGGCAAAAGACCGCACGACACTCATCATCGCCCACCGCCTGTCCACCA
>ERZ773178.1961-NODE-1961-length-20235-cov-5.966303_pt1 | contig 20235 bp, 18 predicted proteins | sample MGYA00580533_ERZ773178 | MGnify/ENA primary metagenome ERZ773178 (study PRJEB29015, sample SAMEA2737859) | human gut metagenome | biome: human gut; feature: human-associated habitat; material: faeces | place: China | collected 2012 ...
GTCCTGCCAATTGAACGACAGCCCATCGCGAAAATGGAACCTACGCAAAACCGGCTCTCTTGTCAACAAAAAAATCGAAAAAAATTTAAGGCCTCGTATCCGGCAGAAAAAATGCGGGAGCGGACAGGAGGGGAGAGCCGCCTGGCACAGCCACAGGAGGCTACATTACAAAATATTTCACATGATATCTAACCTGTTGATTTTCCATGGCGACATGATGGGATGAATGTTTCTATCCTGTGAGAATAGTTTACTTTACTTTGCCCCTTTGCCCGGTATTATCCTTGGGATGTGCGGCCTGTGCGCGCCGCAAGAGCAAGATGGTTTGTGAAAAAAGCCGCTGTCTTTTTTCGGGATGGGAGGGAACGCTCCGCAAGAAGCCTTCTTGTTGCTATTTTCAATACGACGTGGCGGGGAGCAGCCCGGCCGCAAACGGAGGTTGTCTGTTATGGAACAAAACAACGAAGTCGTTGTCGACCGTGCCAAGTCGCAGTGGTCCGACTTGTGGAAGAAGGAAGACTACTGGGCCATCTGGATCGGCTTTTTCTTCCTGATAGTGGCCGCATGGCTGTGCTTTGGCCAGCGTCCGGCCCTGGAAGCCAAGTTCAACGAATACGAGACCATCATCAAGGCTGAGGAAAGCAAGCCCTTCAAGACCATCGAATGGTACAAGGCCACTGCCGCCCAGAAAAACGTGCAGGCCCAGAAGCAGTCCCAGGTGACTGATGTCATCGCTTATCTGAAGACGCCCGCCCGCTGGACCGACAATCCTCTGGATGCCCTGATGATGGATCAGGCCCGCGCGGATGAGCGCAACGCCGCCCTCAAGCCCAAGGTCGAAGCTGCCAAGCAGGCCGCTGCCGAGGCTCTGGCCACGGCCAAGGCCGCCCAGGATGCCGCTGCGGCTGCCGGTTATCAGGATGCCGGTCTGAATGATGCCGCCAAGGCCGCCATCGACTCCTGGCAGAGCGCCGAGAAGAAGGCCTCCAAGGCTGCTTCCGGTCTGGCCAAGCCCTTCAACCGCATCCCCACCCTCATCGTGCTGGGTCTGGTGTTGGGCGCCCTGTGCACCGTCGGTGCCGTGTTCATGGGCATGAATCCCGGCAAGTTCTTCGTCTCTTTCCTCATCATCTACGCCCTCTGCGTGCTGGCCAATATCCTGGGCAACCAGAAGACCATGCGCCTGTACGGCATCAACGCCGAGATCTGGTCCATCGCCATCGGCATGATCATCGCCAATACCATCGGCACGCCCAAGCTGGTCAAGGACGGCGCCCAGGTGGAATACTTCATCAAGGCCGGTCTGGTGCTGCTGGGTGCCGAAGTGCTGTTCCACAAGATCCTGGCCATCGGTATTCCCGGCATCTTCGTGGCCTGGGTGGTGACCCCCATCGTGCTCATCAGCACCTTCATCTTCGGCCAGAAGGTGCTCAAGATGCCTTCCCGTACCCTGAACATGGTCATTTCCGCCGACATGTCCGTGTGCGGTACCTCGGCGGCCATCGCCACCGCCGCTGCCTGCCGCGCCAAGAAGGAAGAACTGACCCTGTCCATCGGCCTGTCCCTGACCTTCACCGCCATCATGATGGTGGCCATGCCCGCCTTCATCAACTGGGTAGGTATGCCTGAGGTCCTGGGCGGCGCCTGGATCGGCGGTACCGTGGACGCCACCGGCGCCGTGGCCGCTGCCGGTGCCTTCATCGGTCCCAAGGCCCTGCAGGTGGCCGCTACGGTCAAGATGATCCAGAACGTGCTCATCGGTGTGACGGCCTTCTGCGTGGCCATGTACTGGTGCGCCAAGGTGGACGTGCAGGAAGGCCAGAAGGTCAGCGCCATGGAAATCTGGCACCGCTTCCCCAAGTTCGTGCTGGGCTTCCTGACGGCTTCCATCGTCATGTCCGTGGTCAGCTCCTCCCTGGGGGCTGATGTGGGCAAGATGCTGGTGGATAACGGCATCAACAAGATCTCCGTGCCCCTGCGCGGCTGGTTCTTCGCCCTGGCCTTCGTGTCCATCGGTCTGACCACCAACTTCCGCGAGCTGGGCAAGTACTTCAAGGGCGGCAAGCCCATCCTGCTCTATGTTTGCGGTCAGTCCCTGAACCTGGCCCTGACGCTGCTCATGGCCTGGATCATGTTCTACAAGGTCTTCCCCGAAATCACGGCCAAGATCTAAGCTTCATCTGCAATCAAGGGGGCCGTTCCGGGAACGGCCCCCTTTTTTTCCCGGATGTTCCGGTGTAGGGTGATCCTCATGAATGACAGAATCTTCAAGATGGGCAAGCTTGTCCTCTGGGGCGTCGGCCTGTGGGTCTTTTTCGCGGTCATCACGCCGCGCCTTGTGGCCTTGAGCCCTGCCTGGCAGCATTATGACCGCGTTCAGGAAGAGAACGGGCTGGACAGCGGTGCCCTGTATTACACCAATGTCCCTGTGGTACAGTCTGCCGAGGAGGCCATGAAGCATGCCGTCAAAGCCGGGATGGCCGAGCGGCGCGAACTGGCCATAGCCCAGCGCCGGAATGCGGAGCTGTGATGACGACGCCCGTATGCCGTTTTGTGGTCAGCGCCTGTCTGGCCGGGGAATTTTGCCGCTATGACGGCGGGAGCAACGCCTGTGCTGCGGTCCAGGAACTGGTGCGCAGGGGAGAGGCCGTCACGGCCTGTCCTGAAGGGCTGGCCTGCCTGCCCGTGCCCCGCCCGCCGTGCGAGATCAGAGAAGGGCGCGTCCTGTCGCAGGATGGCAGGGATCTGACGGAGGATTTCCTCCGGGGGGCCCGCCTGGCCATGGAGACGGCCCGCAGGCACGGCTGTACGGCGGCCATCCTCAAACGGCGTTCGCCCTCCTGCGGTGTGGGGCAGATCTATGACGGCACGTTCAGCCGCACCCTTTGTCCCGGTGACGGGTTGTGGGCACGCATGCTGCGCGAGGCCGGGTTCGCCCTGTACACCGAGGAACATCTGCCCGAAGATATCTAGACCTGCGAAAGGTCGTTGCCGTCGTTGCCCGTCTTCCCTGAGGACGGGCTTTTGTTTTGGGGCGCTGCGGCTTGTGTTTCTCCTATCCATCAGATAAGAAAAAAGGCCGGCAGACGCTGCCGAATGGACTTTTTACGGAACGAGGAACCCATGAAAACCGAATCGCTTTGCCTGCATGCGGGCTATACCCCCAAGAACGGTGAGCCCCGGGTACTGCCCATCGTGCAGAGCACGACCTTTACTTATGACTCCACGGCCGAAGTGGCCAAGCTTTTTGACCTGGAAACTTCCGGCTTTTTCTACACCCGTCTGGGTAATCCCACGGTGGACGCCGTGGAGCAGAAAATCGCGGCTCTGGAAGGCGGCGTCGGCGCCCTGTGCACCTCTTCGGGACAGGCTGCCAACCTCATCGCCATCCTCAACGTGGCCCAGAGCGGCGACCATGTGGTCAGCATGGCCAGCATCTACGGCGGCACCTTCAATCTGTTCGCCGTGACGCTGAAGAAAATGGGCATCGAAGTGACCTTCGTGGACCAGCGGGCCGATGATGCCGAGATCGAGAAGGCCATCCGTCCCAACACCAAGGCCGTGTTCGGCGAGACCCTGACCAATCCTTCCATGGACGTGCTGGACATCGAACGCATCGCGGCCCTGGCCCATCGTCACGGCCTGCCCCTGATCGTGGACAATACCTTTGCCACGCCTGTGCTCTGCCGTCCCTTCGATTTCGGTGCCGACATCGTCGTCCACTCCACCACCAAATACATGGACGGCCATGCCCTGCAGATGGGCGGCGTCATCGTGGACAGCGGCAAGTTCGACTGGACTTCCGGGCGCTTCCCCGAATTCACCGAGCCCGACGCCTCGTATCATGGCCTGATCTATACCAAGGCCTTCGGCAAGGCCGCTTACATCGTCAAGGCCCGCGTGCAGCTCATGCGTGACCTGGGCTGTTGCCAGACGCCGCAGGGCGCCTTCTACATCAATCAGGGCCTGGAGACCCTGCCCCTGCGCATGGAACGCCACTGCCGCAATGCCGAAGCCGTGGCGACCTTCCTGGCCGGGCACGACAAAGTGGAGAGCGTTTGCTACCCCTGGCTGCCGGACAGCCACGACAAGGCCCTGGCCGAAAAATACCTGCCCAAGGGCTGCAGCGGCGTCATCTCCTTCTCGCTCAAGGGCGGCCGCGACGCCGGGGCCCGTTTCATCGACAGCCTGAAGATGGTGTCCCTGCAGGTACATGTGGCCGATATCCGTACCTGTGTCCTGCATCCGGCCAGCTCCACGCATCGCCAGCTCAGTGACGAGCAGCTCACGGAAGCTGGCATCACGCCCGGCATGGTCCGCCTGTCCGTCGGTCTGGAAAATATCGACGACCTTCTGGAAGACCTGTCGCAGGCGCTGGCTCAGGCCTAAGCCATAACAAGACGGTACAAAATGAGAGAGCGGGTCTCGCAGGGGGCCCGCTCTCTTTGCGTTGTGGCTGATGGGCTGCTCCTGCTCCGTCAGGGACAGGCAGGAGAGGACGTCTCAGACTTTTTTGCTGTCTTTTGCAAACTGTTTCAGTCTGCATTATTGGCGATCTCGGCCATGGTGGCGCCGGTGGCCCGGCACAGGTCGTCCGGCGAAAGGCAGAGCTGCACCCCGCGCTGTCCGGCGCTGATGTAGATCTGCTCCCAGAGGATGGCATGCTCATCCAGAAAGACGGGGTAATCCTTTTTGGCTGCCAGCGGCGAACAACCGCCGCGGATGTAGCCTGTCAGGGGCAGGACTTCCTTGAGGTGGACCATCTCCACATGCTTGTTGCCGGATGCCGTGGCCAGGGCCTTCAGGTTCAGTTCCGCCGCGGCGGGGATGCAGGCCATGATGACGCCTGTTTTGTCACCGCGGGCCACCAGGGTCTTGAAGACGCAGCCGGGATCCACGCCCAGCTTGTGGGCCATGGTCACGGCGGAAAGGTCGCTTTCGTCCACATCGGCCTGATGCAGGGTGAAGGGGATCGCCAGACGCTCCAGCAGGCGCGCGGCATTGGTCTTGGCTATTTTTTTGCTGCTCATAGTGCTTGCGATAAATTTGTGATCGAAACGGGGGATGGCGTCATTAGGCCTGCCAGCAGGCCGTGACCTGCCGGAGGATATCATCCTGTGCCTGTTGCCGCAGTGCTGTCAGCTGTTCCAGCAGGGCAGGGATGCGGGCGCGAAGGTCCGCCGGTGTCCCGGCATTGTCCACCACCAGATCGCTGGCGGCTTCCTTGCGCTCGGCTGGCCACTGCCAGGCTTCCAGAGTCGCGGCTTTTTCTTCGCTCCAGCCGCGGGTGGCCATGATGCGTTGCAGGCGGATCTCGCGCGGGCAGCGTACCGTCAGGCTCAGGGCACCGGGCAGACCGGCCTTGTGCCAGCCGCATTCGAAATACAGGGGGATCTCCGCCACGGCGCAGTCCTTGCCCTCGGCTTCCGCCTTGTCCCAGAAGGCCAGGATGGCGTCCCGGACAAGGGCATGGACCATCTGCTCTACTTCTTTGCGCAGGCCGGGGTCCTGCTGCATGGCCTCCAGCAAAGCGGGTTTGCACACGCTGCCGTCATCCTCCAGCAGACGTTCCCCGAAGCGGCGGCCCAGATAATCGGCCATCTCCCCACCGGCGGCATAGAGCTGCGCCACCAGGGCATCGGCGCTGACCGTGGGCAGGCCCGCCTCTTCCAGGGCATGGGTGAGGGTCGATTTGCCGCAACCGGGATTGCCGGTGATGACCAGCCGCTGCATGCGGCTGCTGTTGTTCAGGATGGTCCGGAGCATGTCGTCGGGCGGCGGGCAGAAAAATTCCAGCGCCTCGCCCGACAGGGGATGGCAAAAACTGATGTGCCAGGCATGCAGCATCTGGCGCGGGGCACGGGCCGCCACAGGGGCCGGGGCATACAGGGCATCGCCCAGCAGGGGATGGGCCACATGCGCCATGTGGACGCGGATCTGGTGCGTGCGTCCGGTATGGATGCGCACGGCCACCAGTGAGAAATCCTTGCGCGGGCTGCTCCAGAGCACGCGCCAGTCGCTGTGGGCCGCCTTGCCGCCCCGGTTCTCCGGGACAACGGCCATCTTGACCTTGGCGGTAGGATGGCGGCCCAGAGGTTCCCGGCAGGTGCCCGTTTGCGGGGGCACGCCCTGCACCAGGGCCAGATATTCCTTGTGGACTTCCCGCCGGGCAAAGGCCTCGCTCATGCGCAGGCGGGTGGGCTCGTCCAGGGCCACGAGCAAAAGGCCGCTGGTGTCCTTGTCCAGACGATGGACCACACCGGGGCGCAGGCCTTCCTGTTCCCGCAAACGCGGGAAGTGGTGCAGCAGGCGCTGGACAAGCGTGTTTTCCGGGCAGGACGGACAGGGATGGACCGTCAGGCCCGCGGGCTTGTTGCACAGCAGCAGATGTTCGTCCTGCCAGAGGATGTCCACGGCTTCGTCTTCGGCGCGGAGCTCGTTGGCCGTATCGGGCAGATCGAGACGGACCTCCTGGCCGGCCTTGAGCTTGAGGGACGCCGTGGAGACCGGCAGCCCGTCGATGCGGCAGGTACCGGCCGTGATGGCACGCTGCACGGCGGCCCGCGAGAGGTCGGGCAGCAGACCGCACAGGGCCTTGTCCAGCCGCTGCCCCACCAGAGCGCCCGCCACGCGGAAGTCCAGCTGACGAGGGCTTTCCCCGCTCATCAACGGCCTCCCAGGACGGTGATGCTGTTCACGCGGTCACCAAAGGTGGTGGTGCGGTACAGATTGCGCAGTTCGCTGCCGGGCGTGATGGAGCTGACCACGGCACGGCCGATGACGAAGCGCTCGTTGTCGCTGGCGTCCTCTACGGTGCGCACGCCCCAGACGTTGTGGAAGATGGCGGGCCGCCCCTTGTAGGGCCCCACATAGAGCATGATGTGCCCGCGCAGCCAGACCAGGGTCAGGAAGGGGACGCCGTCGCGCAGGATGGCCTTTTCCTTTTCCTTGATGCTCATGCCGTCCAGCATGATGCGCCGTCCGCTGCGCGCCTGGGACAGGGAGTTGCGGGGCAGCCAGATGCCGAAGGGCGTCAGCAGCTCGCGGGTCAGGGCGGAGCAGTCGCGGTCGCCGAACATGCCGCCCCAGCCGTAGCGCTGCCCCAGCATGACGTTGCCGATGAGGGCCACCTGCGCCGGGGTCATGGGCAGGGGCTTGATGGCGGCGTCTTCATGGGCCAGCGTCAGCGTGACCACGTTCGCCCGGCTGCCGTTCTTGACGGGGACCAGCACCGCCAGGCGGGTGTTGTCGCTCTGGGACGGGGCCAGAGGCAGGACAGTGCCGATATTGACCTGTCCGGCCAGGCTGCCGGGCAGGGGGACGTTGTCGCGCAGCACGGCCACATAGCTGCCGGTCTTGTAGCTGGCCTCGAAAGCCTCGTCCACGATGCCGATATCATTGGCGTCCACCCAGCCCGCGGCCACGGGGGTCTCCACATAATACCAGTTGCCGTCACGGCTGGTGTGGGCGATGAAGACCGGCGTCCCCACCGGCAGCAGGGAATACTGGAAGTAGTCGAAAGGATTGATGCGCGGGTCAGGCGTGGGCTCGCTGAAACGCGGCGTATGGCTGGGCATCTCGCGCAGGTCGGCATTGCGTACCGTGATGCCGTACATGGCCGTGTTGGGGAAGCTCTTCAGACCGGCGTTGGCGCGCATGGCGTCCCATTCGTCCTGGGTCCAGCGCACGTCACCGTATTTGTAGCCCTTGGCCTTGCGGAAATAGATCTCCACGTCCCGTTTGCGGATGGAGGTCTTGCGCATGTCCCAGGGGCCGAAGAAGATGCGGTTGAAGCGCGCGTCCTGCTCCGCCTGGGCCTGGCTGTCCAGCAGGGGCGTGTCGGCACCGGCCTGCTGGGCGAACACGGTCAGATCCTGCGGAAAGCTCCGCATGTCACGGATGGTGCCCAGATGCGGGGAAGGGATGCCGTCACGCGGCGGGATCTGTTTGCCGCCGCAGGCGGCCAGCAACATCAGCGAACACAGCGCCGCCAGCCGTACCCCTGTCCAGAGGAAAGACCGAGTCATGATGCCCCCTTATTTGAAGCTCACCTGATACTTGCGCAGAAAGTCCGTCGGCAGATAGGTCATCTTGGCCTGGCGCAAGCCTTCTTCATCCAGATCCTGGGCCCGGTTCAGCAGCTCGAAGCCGTTGCCCGCCTCTCGGGAGAAGCAGGCATTGATGGTCTGGTAGACGCCGCGGAAACCGTTGAGCCCTTTTTCATAATGGACCCCCAGCGTCTTTTCGTCCAGTGCTTCCCCCACGCTGAAGGCCACCATCTGGCCGTCCACATACAGGGAACCGCCGCACAGGCCGTCCAGAAGCTCCCAGTGGGAGAGCACGCGGTTGATGGCTTCGTTCTCGGCACGCAGGGAAGGGGAGTCCTCGCATTCATGCCACTGGCACCAGTCGTCCTGTAGGCCCAGCACGTCTTCCACCATGGCATCGTCCAGCGGCCGGTAGTCGATGCCGTAAGCCTTTTCGAAGCCGCGCAGGTGGTTACGCTTTTTATGGTAGCGGTTGCCCGGCAGGGTGGCCAGATCGCTCTGCAGATACAGGTATTCCCACTGGCCGCGCGAATCATGCTCTTCGACCTTGTCCGGCAGGGCCGCGCGCCAGCGCTCCAGCAGTTCTTCGGGCACGCGGATGAAGCTGCGGCAAGCGTCGATGCCGCTGGCAGCCCAGTCCACGGCGTCCCAGTCGCCCACAGGGGCCCAGTAGGTGACGAAGGGCACGGTCTGGCGCAGCCAGCACAGATCGCCGTCAAAGGCCCACTGCAGGCCGAAATACTGCTGCCAGCCCCAGATATTGGGCAGGCTGTAGTCCAGGGAACGGCGCGGGGTCTTGTGCCACAGTTCATAGAATTCGGAACGACCGTCCAGGGTGACGGGAGTGAAAGAAAGATTCTTCATCAGGGGAACCTGTTGTTATCTGTTGTCGTGATGGTGCCGGGCGCGCATGGCAAAGCGGGCCCAGTCGCGGTACAGCAAAACATAAAACATGATGGCCGTTTGTAAACACTGCGAGACCAGCATGGCCAGGAACACGCCGGAGGCCGTGCCCCACAGCCAGTGGCCCAGCAGCCAGCCCAGCGGCAGACGTACCAGCCAGAAGGTACCGCCGTAGACCATCAGGTTGTAGCGTGTGGCGCCCGCGCCCACCATGACGCCGCCCATGACGGTGCTGGCGATGGAAAAGGGCGTGGAGAGCAGATTGTAGGTCAGATAGTTGATGATCTGGGCCTGCGTGCCCGCCTCGTGGGAGAGCAGGGCCGCCAGTTCGGCCCGGAAGGGCCAGAGCAGGGCCGCCACGACGCTCATGCCCAGCGAGGCGATGACGATCATCTGCAGAGCGACGCGCTTTGCCTTGGCGGGCTCGCCCATGCCGAGACAGTTGCCCACCAGCACGGAGACGCTCATATTGAAGGCCATGCCTGGCAGGAAGAGCAGGGCCTCGATGCGCAGACCGGCGGTGAGGCCCGCCAGGGCGTTGATGCTGTCGAAAGGCAGGGAGGCCACCAGGACGAAAAGCATGAGATAGCCGGACTGCCAGACGATCTGGGCCGCGCCCGCGGGCAGGGCCACCTTGAGCAGGTAGGGAAGACCGGCCCGCAGCCAGCGAGTGGTGGGCATGGCCCGGCGGCACAGGTAACCGGCACGGCAGAGCAGCAAACAGTTGGCCACGGCTCCCAGACACTGGGCACCGGCATTGGCCCAGGCGATGCCCATATAGCCCATGCAGGGCAGGCCGAACCAGCCCAGGCCCAGCCCCAGACAGCCCAGCAGGTCGAAGACGCAGACCGTGGCCGCCACCCAGAGCGGCGGCAGGACCTGCCGGGTGGCACGGAACATGACGCCGGTGGCGGCGTAGACATACTGGGCGGGCAGGGCCAGCATGGTGATGTCCCAGAAACCGGCGGTGACCGGCAGGATGCGCTCCGGGACCTGGAGGACGCGCAGGATGGGGCTGCCCAGCTGCCAGCCCAGCAGGGCCACCAGGATGCCGGCCAGCAGGCTGCCCAGGACGGTGGTGCCCACATAGCGCTGGGCGCGGCGCATGCGCTTGGCCCCCAGTGACTGGCTGACCGCTGCCGTGGCGCCGCTGGACATGGACATGGCCACGACCATGAGGAACAGGCCGCACTGGTTGACCATGCCGAGTGCGGCCTGCACGTCGGCACTGATGCGTCCGGCCACCCAGATATTGATGAAGCCCATGAAGAAGACCAGATACATCATGAGCATCTGCGGCCAGGTGAGCTTCCATATGGCACGGGGAGAAACGCTGAGATCCGGTTCCGGCATGAGGTGTTCCAAAGATGTTTGCGTGCGGATGACACGGAAAAGGTTGGTGGACAGCAAGGGGCCCTGGCCGGGAAGGCTTCCTGCTCCGGCAGCCCGGCGGCAGGCCGTGAACGGCAGTGCACCGGCGTATCGGGGAGTCGTACGCCCCGGCAGAGCTGGGGACAGGCGACGTGCAAGAACTGCGGCCCTGACGGAGGAGCAGGTCCCGTGGACTGCCGGGCAGGGCAGGACGCCGTCACTGCAAGGAAAAAGGAGGAGCGATCGTAGCTGGCCGAAGCGCTCGAAGGGGGAAGAGGGCGCTTTCCCGCTGGAAAAGTCCCCTTCCCCCTTCGTGGAAATCAGGCTGGCGGCCCAGGATTACAGCAGGCCCTCGTAACAGGCGGCCAGATCTTCCAGGGTCTCGCGGCGGCGGATCAGACGCACGCTGCCGTCGGCCTGGATCAGGATCTCGGCGGCCCGGCAGCGCTGGTTGTAGGAGGAGGACATCACGAAACCGTAAGCCCCGGCGTCCAGCACGCCCAGCACGTCGCCTTCATGCAGCAGGGGCAGCTGGCGGTTCTTGGCCAGGATGTCGCCGCTTTCGCAGATGTTGCCCACGACGCTTTGTTCCACGGTCTCGGTATCCGGGCCCTGCGCGCCCTGACGGTACACTTCCACATCATGGAAGGAGTCGTACATGGCGGGACGCACCAGCACGTTGAAACCCAGGTCGGTACCGGCATAGCGTCTGTCACCGTTGGTCTTGGTGGCGTTGACGCTCCCCAGCAGGACGCCGCATTCGGCCACCACATAGCGGCCGGGCTCCACCAGGAAGCGGCCGGTGTAGCCGGTCTTTTCCGCCCAGCCGCTGATGAGGCCGTGCAGGCGGCTGCCCAAGTCGTCCATGTCCAGGCGGGGCTGGTCTTCGTATTTGTGGTAGGGGATGCCGAAACCGCCGCCGAAGTCGATGACTTCCAGTTTTTCCAGCACGTCGGCGGGCAGACGTTCGGCCAGATGCAGCAGGACCTCGGCAGCGGCGATGTAGCCGTCGGCCTCCATGAACAGGGAGCCGATATGCTGGTTGATGCCGGCCAGATGCAGGTCATATTTTTTCAGGATGGCGAACAGGTCGTCCAGCAGTTCCGGCGAGACGCCGAACTTTGTCTCCTTGCCGGCGGTGACGACCTTGGCGTGATGGCCGGCGCCGATACCGGGGTTGAAGCGCACCATGACCTTGCCGCCGGGATTGACGCGGCCCAGGGTCTCCACCTGGGAAAGGGAATCCACGCTGATCAGCACGCCGTGCCGGACGGCATTGCGCAGCTCGTCTTCAGAGATGTTGTTGGAGATGTAGAGGATCTCGTCGGCGGTGAAGCCCGCCAGCTGGTCCATGTACAGCTCGCCGGGGCTCATGGCGTCCACCACCAGGCCTTCTTCGCGGATGATGCGCAGCAGCACGGGGTTGGTGTTGGCCTTGACCGAATAGTTGACGCCAAAGCCGGGCAGGGAGGAAAGGGCCTTGAGTTCGCGGCAGCGCTGGCGCAGCACGGTCTCATTATAGACATAGAGCGGCGTACCGAACTGTTGGGCCAGATCCAGAGGAGAATGGCCACCATAAAAATTGATACTGTCGGTATAGCTGGAGCGGATCTGGGACATAGGGGATTCCTTGGTCTGAAAGGCTGCCGGCTCTGGCCGGCTCAGGAATTGTTTGGGCGCTCAATATATGCTGTTGCCTCCCCCGGCTGTCAAGATGGCAAGCCCGCGGCAAGGACGATTTCATGGCCGCCCGGGCCATGCCGCAAGGGGAGGGCGGGCCCGTCCGCATTGACATGGCAGCCCCCCTGCTTTATTCCAAAACAGCGGACCGGTGGAAAATGCCCTGACGGCATCCGGGTTCCAGCCTTTCACGCGGCCCTTTGCCGCGCATTCTTTTTTGTAATCAACCGGGCTTGCCCGAATCATACGGAGTATCCATGGCTATCAAGAATGGCGACACCCTGCGTGTGCACTACACCGGCACTCTCAGCGACGGCACTGTTTTCGATTCTTCCCGCGAACGCGACCCCCTGGAATTCACCATGGGCAAAGGCATGCTCATCCCCGGCTTCGAAGCCGCCGTCATGGGCCACGAAGCGGGCGAGACCGTGACCGTCACCATTCCCCCGTCCCAGGCTTATGGCGAAAGCGATCCCGAGCTGGTCTTCACCGTGGACCGCGCCCAGGTGCCCGATCATATCCCGCTGACCGTGGGCGTGCCGCTGCAGCTTTCCAATGAACAGGGCCAGATGGACGTGACCATCACCGAAGTCACGGACGAAGAGATCACCCTGGATGCCAACCATCCCCTGGCCGGCAAGGAACTGACCTTCGAAATCGAAATCGTCAGCGTCAACTAGGTTCCCGGACGTTGATAAGGGAGCTTTCATGAGCAGCAATTCCGCCCGCAGAAGTGCCGTTCAGGCCATCACCACCTACAAGCCGGAAGCGTCGCCGCTGAACTTTTACGATACCAAGCCCACCGACATTTTCGGCTGTAACGTGTTCACCGACAAGGTGATGCGTGAACGCCTGCCCAAGGATGTCTACAAGGCCCTGCACAAGACCATCGAATTCGGCGAACGCATGGATCCCGGCATCGCCGATACCGTGGCCGCCGTCATGAAGGACTGGGCCATCGAAAAGGGTGCCACCCACTTCACCCATATCTTCTACCCCCTGACCGGTCAGACGGCGGAAAAGCACGACAGCTTCCTGATGCCTGATGGCCAGGGCCGCATCATCGCCGAATTCTCCGGCGCCATGCTGATCCGCGGCGAGCCCGACGCCTCGTCCTTCCCCTCCGGCGGCCTGCGCTCCACCTTCGAGGCGCGCGGCTACACGGCCTGGGACGTGACCAGCCCCGCCTACATCATGGAAAACCCCAACGGGACCTTCTTGTGCATCCCCACCATGTTCCTTTCGTGGACCGGTGTGGCCCTGGACAAGAAGACCCCGCTGCTGCGTTCCGGCCAGGCCCTCAACCGTGAGGCCCGCCGCGTGCTGAAGCTGTTCGGCATCGAGACCAAGCTGCCTGTGGTCTCCTACGCCGGTCTGGAGCAGGAATACTTCTGCATCGACCACAACTTCAACTTTGCCCGTCCCGACCTGCAGGTGGCAGGACGTTCGCTGTTCGGCGCCCGTCCGGCCAAGGGCCAGGAATTCAGTGACCAGTACTTCGGGGTCATTCCCCAGCGCGTGCTGTCCTACATGATGGAAGTGGAACGCGAGCTCTACAAGCTGGGCGTGCCCGTGCGCACCCGCCATAATGAAGCCGCTCCCAGCCAGTACGAGATCGCGCCTCTGTACGAGGCCAGCAACCTGGCCGTGGACCACAACCACATCATCATGTCCACCCTGCGCAACGTGGCCAAACGCTACGGGCTCAAGTGCCTGCTGCACGAAAAGCCCTTCTACGGCGTCAACGGCTCGGGCAAGCACGTGAACTACTCCATCGGCAATGCCGAGCTGGGCACGCTGTTCAACCCCGGCGAGACCCCGCACGCCAATGCCAAGTTCCTGGTGTTCTGTGCGGCCATGATCCGCGCCGTGCACAAGTTCGGCGGCCTGCTGCGTGCCACTGTGGCCAGCGCCAGCAACGACCACCGTCTGGGCGCTCATGAAGCCCCGCCGGCCATCATGTCCATCTTCCTGGGCGACCAGCTGACGGAAGTGTTCGAAGCCTTCCGTGCCGGTCGTATCGACGATGCCGCCAACAGCAAGAGCGGCCGCGTCATGAACGTGGGCGTGGATACTCTGCCGCCCCTGCCCACGGACCCCGGTGACCGCAACCGCACCAGCCCCATCGCCTTCACGGGCAACCGCTTCGAATTCCGCGCCCTGGGTTCCAGCCAGTCCGCGGCCGATTCCATCACGGCCCTGAACGCCATCATGGCTGATTCGCTGGGCCATGCGGCCGACTTCCTGGAAGGCGACCTGGCCCGCGGCAAGGATCTCAACACGGCCATCCAGCACTATGTGCAGCATGTCATCGAAGAGCACAGCGCCGTTATCTTCAACGGTGACGGCTACTCCAGCATCTGGCATGCCGAAGCCGAACGTCGTGGCCTGTCCAACCTGCGCACCACGCCCGAGGCCATGCCCGAGCTGATCCGTCCCGAAGTCATCGACCTGTACGAGCGTCTGGGCATCCTGAACCGTGCCGAGCTCAAGGCCCGTTATGACATCTATCTGGAGCAGTACTGCAAGACCGTACGCACCGAAGCCATCCTGACCATCCGCATCGCCCGGACCATCATCTTCCCCGCGGCCATGCGTTATCAGGGCGAACTGGCCGAGACCGCGGCCCGCATGAAGGCCATCAGCAAGGACTTCCGCACCATCACGCTGGACGAGGTCACCGAGCAGCTGCGCGGCCTGCAGGATGCCACCCGCAGCCTGGAAGCCACGCTGGCCAGTGTGGACGGCAAGGGCGACTTCCTGGCCCGCGCCACCCGCTACTGCGAAGAAGTGCTGCCCATCATGGGCGAAGTGCGGCGCTATGCCGACCTGCTGGAGACCCGCGTGGCCGATGACCTGTGGGATCTGCCCAGCTATCAGGAAATCCTTTTCGGAAAATAATTGACAGCCGAAAAGAATTGTGATTTTCTACGCAAAGAACTTTTAACCAACAGGATTATTTCCATGTCGTGCACTTTCTCCAACATCTGCTTCCGCACCTTCTGGTGGCGCGCGAGTCAATGTACGGGGGACGTGCAGGCATAGCCTGTTGCGATTGATACGTCACATGCATTGAGCAAGCGCCGTTCCCCCACAGGGGAGCGGCGCTTTTTTTTATGTTTTGAAGGAATGACCCTATGAATACGACCACACTTCCCGACGCGGCCTCCCATGCTCCTCTCGTTTCCCTGCAGCAGCAGGCCCGTTGGCTGCCCGCCGACATGGATACGCCCATCAGCCTGTATCTGGGCATGGTGGGCCGGCAGGACGGCATCCTGCTGGAAAGCGCGGAGGTGGACGGCCGCTGGGGTCGCTACAGCGTCCTGGCTTGCGATATGGCCCTGTATGTCCGCTGCCGTGAGGGGCGGCTGGATCTGCGCATCGAGGACGAACGTCTTGCCCCTCTCGCCGTCCTGCAGGGGCTGCCTTTCGTGGAAGGCCTGCGCCGCCTGATGCAGGACCTGCACCTGGAGGCCCCGGCACAGATCGACGGGCTCCCGGCCATCACCCGTGCCCTCTACGGCTGGGTGGGATTCGGTATGGCCTCCCTGTTCCAGCCCGTCTGGCCGCGGTCATGCCGCCGGAAGAGGCGGAGAGCATGCTGGTGCTGCCCGGGACGCAGCTGGTCTTCGACCATCTGTACAACAGGCTGTGCCAGATCAGCCTGGGCGGACACCGCGAGGTGCTGGGCAGCCGCGGGGCGGAAGGAAGCTTCTCTGTCCGCGGCGATGTCCGTGCCGATCCCGGAGAGGCCGGCTACAAGGCCATGGTGGAAAAGATCAAGGCCATGCTGCACCAGGGCGAGGCCATACAGGTGGTGCCTTCCGTCAATTTTTCCGTGGCCTGCGAAGGGGATCCCTTCGTGCTGTACCGGCGCATGCGCCGCTACAATGCCTCGCCGTACATGTTTTTCATGCGCCTGGGAGATTTCTGCTTCTGGGGGGCCTCGCCGGAGGTCATGGTGCGCTGCGAAAAGGGGCGTCTGCAATTGTCGCCCATTGCCGGGACGCGCCGTCGCGGCCGGGACGATCTGGAAGACGCCCGGCTGGCGGAAGAATTGCGCAGCGACCCCAAGGAACAGGCCGAGCATGTGATGCTGGTTGATCTGGGGCGCAACGATCTTGGCCGGGTGGCCCAGCCCGGCAGCGTGAACCTGGAGCGTTGCATGGATGTGGAGCGTTTTTCCCATGTCATGCATCTGACCAGCCGGGTCACGGCCCGTCTGGCCCCCGGGCGGGATGCCCTGGACGTGCTGGCGGCCACCTTCCCGGCAGGGACGGTGAGCGGGGCGCCCAAGGTCAGGGCCATGGAGATCATCCGCAGCCTGGAAGGTCGTGCCCGCGGGCCCTATGCGGGCTGCATCGGCTGGCTGGGACTGGACAAGGACAGCGTGGATCTGGACATGGGCATCGCCATCCGCAGCATGTGGAGCCGCGAAGGGCGCCTGTTCTGGCAGGCCGGTGGCGGCATCGTCCATGACTCGGATGCCGCTCTGGAATGGAAAGAAGTTTGCAACAAATCAGCCATCATGCGCCTTGTGCTTGAAGAGGGTGACGACCATGTTCCTGCTCATCGATAATTACGATTCCTTTACCTACAACCTGGTCCAGGCGTTCTACGCCCTGGGGCACGAGCCCGTGGTGCTGCGCAATGACGATCCCGCCATCCTGGACATGGCCGCGGATCCCGCTCTGGAGATGGTCTGCATCTCGCCCGGGCCGGGACATCCCTCGCAGACGGGCTTCTGTCCCGAATTCCTGCGCCGCCTGCCGCACCATGTACCGGTGCTGGGCGTCTGCCTGGGCCATCAGTTGCTGGGCCTGCATGCCGGGGCGCGGGTGGATGTGGGGCCCTGCATCATGCACGGCAAGCAGTCCGAGATCGTGCACGACGGCAGCGGCCTGTTCGAAGGCCTGCCCAATCCCATGAAGGTGGCCCGCTATCATTCGCTGGTGGTCCATGCCGGAGAAGGGGAGGGCAATGCGCTGTTCACGGTGACGGCCCGCGCCCCTGAAGGCGAGGTTATGGCCCTGCAGTATCGCGACAGGCCGTGGGTGGGCGTGCAATTTCACCCCGAGTCCATCCTGACGCCGGACGGGCTGCGCCTGCTGGGCAATTTTCCGCAGGCCATCCTGCCCCGGCAGGGACGGGACGGCGGCATGGCCGAGGTGCTGGAACATCTGGCGCGGCGGGAAGACCTGACGGCGGACATGGCGTCCCGCAGCTTCGGGGCGCTCATGGACGGCAGGCTGACGCCTGCCCAGGCCGGGAGCTTCCTCATGGGGCTGCGCATGAAGGGAGAAAGCTCTCTGGAACTGGCCCACGCCACCCGGGCTGCCCTGGCCCGCGCCGTGCGCGTGGAAGGCATCTCGGGTCCGTGCATCGATGTGGTGGGGACCGGCGGTGACGGCCGTCATTTCTTCAACTGCTCCACAGCGACCTCGCTGGTGTTGGCAGGCATGGGCTACAAGGTGGTCAAGCACGGCAACCGGGCTGTCTCGTCCACCTGCGGCAGTGCCGATGCTCTGGAGAGCCTGGGCATCCCGCTGGATACCGATCCCGCGGCGGTGGCGGATATGGTGGCCAAACGCAACTTCGCCTTCCTCTTCGCCCCGCATTTCCACCCGGCATTCAAGAATATCGGCCCGCTGCGCAAGGAGCTGGGGGTGCGTACCCTGTTCAATCTGCTGGGCCCCATGATCAATCCGGCCCGGCCCAGCCATCTGCTCATGGGGGTTGCCCGGCCCGAGCTGGTGCCCCTTCTGGCCGATACCCTGTCGCAGTCCGCGCTTTACCGGGCGGCGGTGGTCTGCGGGGCCGGGAATTATGACGAGCTGACGCCCATGGGCCCGGCCACGGCCATGCTGTTGCACAACGGCAGCGTCCGGCCGCTGGAGCTGGATCCGGCCGACTTCGGCTTCCAGAGCTGCACGCCGGAGGATCTGGCGGTGGAGAGCCGCGAGGAGGCTGTGGCAGTACTGCGCCGTCTGCTGGATGGCGAAGGCCCGCGTCCCATGCGCGACATGGTGGCCCTCAATGTGGGGCTGGCCATCTTCCTCATGGAAGAAGGGATGCCGCTGGATGTCTGCATGGCCCGTGCCCGTGAAGCGGTGCGTGCCGGTCTGGGAAGGAGGGTCCTCCATGCTGCTTGAGCGTTTCCTCTGGGCCAAGGCGGACGAAGTGGCACGGTTGCGGCAGCAGGAAAGGAAAGGGGCCCTGCCTGTTCCCTTCAGCGGGCAGCGCGGCGATTTTATCGCGGCCCTGCAACGACGGGAGGCAGGCGTGCCGCTGACCGTCATCGCGGAATTCAAACAGGCTTCACCGTCCCGCGGGCCCATCTGTCGCAGCCTGACGGTGGAAGAGACTGCCCGGCAGTATGTGGCGGCCGGGGCAGGGGCCCTGTCCATCCTCACGGAACGGCGTTTTTTTGCCGGTGAGCTGGATTTCCTGGGGCGGGCGGCTGCCTGTTGCCCCGGGACGCCCCTGCTGCGCAAGGATTTTATCTTTGATCCGCTGCAGGTGCGGGCCACGGCAGCCACTCCGGCAGCGGCCCTGCTGCTCATCGTGGCTCTTACCCCGGATGCCGCGCTGTTGCGCCGTCTGCGGGAGCAGGCGGAAAGCCTCGGCATGCAGGCCGTGGTGGAAGTCTGCGGCAAAAAGGATCTGGTGCTGGCCCGGGAGAGCGGGGCGCGCATCATCCAGGTCAATGCCCGCGATCTGGATACGCTGCGGGTGGACAGACAGGCCTGTCTGGAACTGGCACGGCAATGCCCGCCGGAAAAGGGCGAGATCTGGATCGCTGCCAGCGGCATGGATCGCCGCGAGCATCTGGGAGAAGCCGCCCGGGCCGGATTCTCCGCCGCGCTGGTGGGGACGGCCCTCATGCAGGAAGGACAGCCCGGTGCCGCGCTGCGGCGGCTGCTCCGCGGCCGGGAGGACGGGCATCATGCTGCTTAAATTCTGCGGTCTGCGGCGGCAGGAAGATGTGACGCTGGCAGCCCGGCTGGGGGCCACGCATTGCGGCTTCGTGTTCCATGCGGGCAGCCCCCGTTGCGTGGATGCCGTGACGGTCTCCCGCCTGGAGAGCGGGGACATGGTGCGTGTGGGCGTCTTCGCCGGGCAGGACAGTGACGAGATAGCCCGCATCATGCGGCTGGCGCGACTGGACATGGCCCAGCTGCATGCAGACCAGTCCGTGGACTGTGCCCGGCAGCTGGGTGCGGAGCGGGTGATCCGGGTGCTGTGGCCGCAACGGTACGGTGATACGGCCGCTCTGGAAGTTGCGGCGGGACAGTACGCCGACAGCTGTGCCCTGTACCTGCTGGATGCCGGCAGGTCAGGCGGCGGCAGCGGTCACACGCTGGCCTGGGAAACGCTGGGCGGCCTGCACCTGCCCCATCCCTGGCTGCTGGCCGGGGGCATGTCGCCCGCCAACTTCCGTCAGGCGCTGACGGCGTGCCGTCCGGACGGCGTGGACTGCAATTCCGGCGTGGAAGATGCGCCGGGGCAGAAGGATGCCCGGGCCATGACGGATATGGCCCGCCTTGTCGAAGAAGTTTTCCGGGATGCTCCGGCAGATCCTTCCAGACGGGCCTGACGGCCTGATCCCGGCAGGGCTGGAGAGCCGGACGGATAAAAGTTATAAAATACGATACAGTTCAGATACAGTGGAGAACGACCATGAAGAAAGGCTATTTTGGCGAATTTGGGGGATGTTTCGTTCCTGAGTTGCTGATGCCGCCGCTGCTGGACCGATGGATGAAAGAATCGGAACATGTTTGCTTATGCGAATGCACGCTGATATTCCCGGATATGATGGTCGGAACCGCAGGCGAAGACGGGCGATTCGCTTATCGTCCGACATGCGGAGGGCGGGCGGTCCGTTTTCGGAAAGCGTTTCGATGAACCGTTTCGGATATCGCCTCATTTGTCGTTGCGGGATGCTGCTGTTCGTCTTCATTCTTTTTTCTTGTACGGGGACAGATAGGACGATTGCCGGCGCGGAGCGCGGTGATTCCTCGGGGAGGACCGGGACGGTCGGAGACGGATCGACGCAGGACAGTACGGGTATCGAGAAGTATCGCAATCTTTGGGAGCGGCAGACGCGGGAAAAAGCGTATGACGAGGTCATCCGTAGCGCGCGATTTGCATTCGAGAAAGGAGAAAGCGACGGCAACCGTTCGCTGTCGGTCTATGCGACGGCCTATCTGGCCCAATCTTACATGTTGAAAGA
>ERZ773178.1971-NODE-1971-length-20181-cov-4.962288_pt1 | contig 20181 bp, 10 predicted proteins | sample MGYA00580533_ERZ773178 | MGnify/ENA primary metagenome ERZ773178 (study PRJEB29015, sample SAMEA2737859) | human gut metagenome | biome: human gut; feature: human-associated habitat; material: faeces | place: China | collected 2012 ...
TAACGGGAAGCGGTTATCAACGTACGGTCTACAAAATACCAATCAAGCAGAAAAGACAAGACGCCACTGTATCATGCTGGAAAATTGCTGTTATGACCCTTTTGCCCTGACTACTCTCGAAATGGCACGTCAAGGTGTACTCGGAGAAATAATGCATGTAGAAGGAGCATATATTCACGATCTCCGTTCCATGTATTTTGCCGAAGAGAGCGAAGGCGGTTACCACAATCACTGGGGCAAAAGATACAGTATCGAACATACAGGCAATCCCTACCCCACCCACGGACTAGGGCCTGCCTGTCAAATCCTCGACATCCACCGCAATGACAGGATGGAATATCTCGTATCCATGTCCACCCATCAGGCCGGCATGAGCGAGTATGCGCGGAAAAGATTCGGAGAGAACTCACCGGAAGCCCGTCAAAAGTATAAACTGGGAGATGTCAACACCACGCTTATCCATACCGCCAAAGGGAAAACGATCATGCTTCAGTATAATGTTTCGACTCCCCGCCCTTACAGTCGCCTGCAAACAGTATGCGGCACACTCGGCTTTGCACAAAAATATCCGGTACCATGCATTGCCCTGGATTCTCATGGAGATACTCCGCTTGAAGGCGAAGCACTTGAACAAGTATTAACTCTCTATAAACACCCTTTTAGCGCCACCATCGGCGAGGAAGCACATCGTAAAGGATTACCGAACGAAATGAACTATGTAATGGATTATCGGTTAATATATTGCCTGCGCAACGGACTGCCCCTTGACATGGACGTTTATGATGCAGCCGAATGGTCGTGTATCACCGAATTAAGCGAGAAGTCGGTATTGAACGGAAGTATTCCTGTAGAAATACCGGATTTCACCAGAGGTGTCTGGGAAAAACACAAACATTAGATTTTACCTATTTACCCCAATTAAACTATAAAAACACATGAGAACATTCCTATCATTAAAGACATGCTTACTATCTGCACTTTTACTTTGTGCAAACAGCATTTCGGCAAGCAAGATTATTTCCGTATCCGATTTCGGTTTGAAACCCGACAGCCGTATCAACGCAGTGCCATTTATACAAAAGGCAATCGATGCTTGCAAGCAATATCCAGGTTCCACACTTGTCTTTCCAAAAGGAAGATATGACTTCTGGGCACAACATGCTATCGAAAAAGATTATCACGAAACGAACACCTACGATGTTAATCCCAAAATTCTCGCCGTGCTATTGGAGCAGATCAATGATCTGACGATTGACGGTAATGGTTCTGAGTTTATTATGCATGGCCGGATGCAGCCATTCACTTTGGATCATTGCCGGAACATTACCTTAAAGAACTTCTCCGTCGATTGGGAAATCCCATTAACTGCGCAAGGTATTGTCACTCAATCTACCTCCGGATACCTTGAGATCGAAATCGACTCCCACCAATATCCTTATATCATAGAAAACAAACGACTGACTTTTGTCGGTGAAGGATGGAAAAGCAGTCTTTGGGCGATCATGCAGTTTGATCCCGACACCCATCTCGTCCTGCCAAATACAGGTGACAACTTAGGCTGGCGCTCATACGATGCAACAGAAGTAAAACCTGGATTAATACGCTTATCCGATCCTAAAAAGGAGGCTGATAAATTCTTCCCTGCGCCGGGTACGGTCCTTGTGTTACGACACAGCACCAGAGACCACGCCGGTATCTTCATTTACCACAGCATGGACACAAAACTAGAAAACGTAAAACTATTCCATACCTGCGGACTGGGAATTCTGTCACAGTATAGCAAGAATATATCTTTCAATGATGTACATATCATCCCTAACACTTCCAAGAAACGTGTGCTGAGCGGACATGACGACGGTTTCCACTTCATGGGATGCAGCGGATTACTCAAGATTGAGAACTGCAGTTGGGCAGGATTGATGGATGATCCTATTAACATCCATGGAACATGTTCCCGTATTATGGAAGTTCTTTCTCCTACCCGTATCAAATGCAAATTCATGCAGGACATGAGTGAAGGGATGGAATGGGGACGTCCGGACGAAACAATCGGATTTATAGAGCATAAAACCATGCGTACCGTAGCTACTGGTAAAATGAATAAATTTGAAGCACTAAATAAAGCTGAATTTATCATCGAATTATCAGCACCACTTCCAGCCGGAGTGGAAGCCGGATATGTAATAGAGAATCTGACCTGCACACCTGATGCAGAAATACGCAACTGCCATTTCGGAAGTTGCCGGGCACGTGGTCTGCTTGTATCTACTCCCGGCAAGGTTATTATTGAGAACAATGTATTCGAATCCAGCGGCTCTGCCATTCTGATTGCCGGAGACGCAAATGCATGGTACGAGTCAGGAGCTGTCAGAGACGTGCTGATACGTAACAATGATTTCCGTTATCCTTGCAATTCTTCGATTTATCAGTTCTGTGAAGCCGTGATCAGCATTGATCCGGAAATTCCGACATCGGAACAGAAGTACCCCTATCATCGCAATATCCGCATTGTGGATAATACCTTCCACCTATTTGATTATCCGATTCTCTTCGCACGGTCGGTAGACGGACTCACCTTCTCCTCCAATACACTCATACGTGATACGACTTACCAGCCTTATCACTATCGTAAAGAAGGTATTACGCTGGAAGCATGTAAATCTGTGGTTATTTCAAACAATAAGATTGAAGGGGATGTATTAGGACGTACTGTTAAAATTGAAAATATGAAACCTTCGGATGTCAAGATTAGCAAGAACCCTTTCTTTAAACTGAAAAAATAAAAAACACCATATAGGCAATTAAACGTATTCAGGCTCAAGCATGAGCATGAATACGTTTGAGTCTTTATCCCATAAATACAACAAATAAAGGAAGGTTCTCTTTGATGAACTTCAATGCTAAGGTAATCTGCCGTTCTATTGCTTTTTCACTGACTGCACAACGTTCCGCGATTTCCCGATTAGATAGATGCTCTTCGCGGCTCATTCTAAAGATCTGCTGCCGTCTGGCCGGAAGTTGCGAAATCAATTTATCAATATAGTTCTTCAAATCAGCAGCATCCAATTCCTCTTCTATATCATAAGAATTTTCAAGTCCTTTCAGAACTGTCATTTTAAAATTCAGCTCATTAAAATGTCTACGCGAATAATTGAATATAATATTACGGGTAATCATAAAAAGCAACCCATCAAAATTCTTGGTAATATCAAGAAACTCTTTGGACTCCCAAACTTTCACAAAAACATCCTGAACTACTTCTGAAATCACGGAAGATGAAGTGACATAAAGTCGTGCAAAGTTATAAACCTTCAGCCAATAAAGGTCATACAGCAAAGAAAATGCAGCCGCATCTCCCGCTTTTACCTTTTCCAGAATTATTGTCTCCTCCATCTCTTTTCAATTGTGTTACAAAAATAAAGAAATAACCATTAACCACAACATTTTTTTTGATTTTTATTTATAATAAAGTTACCTTTTTTCCTTTAATAATGTCTTCAAAATCTATTCTAATTATTAAATTCAACTAAGTTCTGTTAGAACTAAGATAAAAAAATGACTTTTCGAAAAAAAAACTTCTTTTTGGTTAGTGGTTAATTTATTGAATATTAGCTCATTGTGATTTTAATGACAGTTTTTCTATTTTTTTTATCGAAGGGATGTGGGGGTAGACTTAACTCAAGTGTATTTATAATATACGAGTAATAATAAATAGAATAATAACAAAGTAAGATAGGATGGATAAAGATACAAAGATGAGTTTGATTAAAGATTTGCTGGCAGGACGGCTGACTAAAAAGCAGCGGAGAAGCTATGCTGACCTGGAATCAGTGGATAGAGAACTTAAAATACAATGGAATGAATCAGAAAATAAAGCTATAGATTTTAAAATAAAAGAACAGATATGGGAAAGAGTAAAAGCAAGATGTGTAGATAGGAAAAGAAACAAAGTTCTAACAGAACTAAGATGGTATTTTGCCGTAGCTTCACTCGCTCTTTTACTAACAATAGGAGGATTTTGGATGAATTCAGTCAGAGATAATATTAACGACGAATTTATAATGGTGATAGCACAACAAAACCAAATGCACGTTTTACCGGACAGTACAAAAGTATGGATGGAATCAGGTAGTTCCATTAAATACACAAAAGCCTTTAACAAAAAAAGAGAAGTATGGCTAGAAGGCAACTCATTTTTTGAAGTATATAAACATGAAGGCAGTTTCTTCCAAGTACATATTAATAAAGCTTTTATAGAAGTAAAGGGAACCTGTTTTCAAATCAAGCAAACTAATGCTGAAAAAAATGAAATCACGCTGTTTCATGGTAAAATAGAATTTAATGTAGAATCTACAGGAGAGAAAATTATCATGTCTCCATCGCAAAAGGTAATGTATAATCCAAACAATGCACAAACATTAGTTGAGAATGTAATGGATATCAATTGGAAGGACGGAAGATACAACTTCAAAGAAACCCCATTACCCCAGCTCATTTCAATTGTAAATCAAATATACCAATCAAATATAATTCTAGAAGGAAAGTTTACTAAACAATCTTCATTCACAGGTAGCATCCGTTATGATGAAACATTGGATGACGTAATAGAGAAGCTTTGTTTCAGCCTTAACCTCACATACAAAAAACAGAATAGTAAAATAGTAATATATAATTAACCATATTTCTAATAATTAACCCAATATTTAACCTCACAACAAGTTAAATCATGAAAAAAAATCACAGTTGTTACCGGAGGCGATATCTGAAGCATATCGCACTCGTTTTGCTCTTTTACCCCTTGTCCGCTCTTGGAGCTCAGGGACACATATCTATCAAGGGGCAATCAATCACTATTATGCAAGCTATCCAGCTTATAGAAAAAAACAGCGACTACACGTTTTTCTACAACGCAGCAGATCTCGAAGACAAACAACGGAAAGACATTAATTGTAATGGTCCTATTGACGAGATTCTGGATGAAGTTTTCAAAGACAGCGGTATTAGCTATATCGTAAAAAACAAAGAGGTTATTCTCAACGTACAAAAAACGAATAACACCCAACAAAAGAAAAAACGTACTGTAACCGGTACTATCATAGACGCAGTGGACGATAGCCCCATCATTGGAGCTAACATCACGATTAAAGGTGACAAGAACACTGGTACAATCTCGGATATTGATGGTAATTTTAGTCTTTCCATACCCGACAATAAGACGATCCTTGTCGTAACTTACATCGGATATAAAACTCGTGAAGTTCCTGTAGAAGATCTAGGGAATATCAAAATTGTACTGGAAGGAGACGATCATACCTTGAATGAAGTTGTCGTAGTCGGTTCCGGTACCCAAAAGAAGGTCAGCGTAACAGGAGCTATCACAAGTATAAAAGGTGCCAGCCTCAAACTGCCGTCATCTACCCTGTCCAACTCATTTGCCGGAAAGTTGGCGGGTGTCATCGCAAAAACAAACTCCGGAGAGCCTGGCTCCGGTGCCGAATTTTACATTCGCGGTATCGGTACTTTTGGTGGACGAGCAACTCCTCTGATTTTATTGGATGATGTAGAAATATCATCCGGTGACCTTAATTATGTGCCAGCCGAGAATATTGAAAGCTTCTCTATCCTTAAAGATGCATCTGCCACCGCTATCTATGGTTCACGCGGAGCTAACGGTGTAATGATCGTCACAACTAAAGGCGGAGAATACAATAGTAAAACATCCATCAACGTTACAGCGGAAAACTCTTTCAACTACTTAGACAAGTTCCCGGAATTTGTGGACGGAGCTACTTACATGGATATGTATAATAAAGCTTCATTAGCCAGAAACTCTTCCGCTACACCCAAATACAGTGCTACAGACATGGAACGCACGGCATCCGGAGTCAACCCATACCTATACCCCGATGTAAACTGGCAAGACGTATTGTTCAAAAACATGAGTATGCGCCAACGTGCCAACGTCAACATTTCCGGTGGTGGTTCTAAAGTTAAATATTACATGAGTTTGGATGTCAGCCATGATTCAGGCTTGCTGAACACAGGGAAAGCATATTCATGGAACAACAATATTAATATAATGAACTATACCTTCCAGAATAATATTGCTTATAAACTGACGCCGACGACAACAATCAAAATGAATATGAACGCTCAGATCCGTCAGAAAAAAAGCCCGAATGTATCAAGCGAGGATTTGTTCAAACAGATTCTGACTACTACCCCCATAGAATTTCCGGTTACTTATCCAAGTCAGGACGGGCGTATCATGTACGGCAATAACATCATCTCAGGAAGTACCTTATACACGAACCCCTATGCCAGGATGATGACATCCTTTGCCGAAACGAACGAAAATACACTTAACACAGTTATCAAGATAGACCAGGATTTGGATTTTATCACTAAAGGGCTTAAAATTAATGCTTTTGTAAATTTCAAAACCTGGTCAAGTTCTTACTTTGATCGTAGCATTGCTCCTTATTATTATCGCATAAAAAGCGGAAGCTACGATGAAACCGACCTGGAAAATACGAATTATGAATTGGAACTGCTAAATTCGAATGGCAGCGATTATATCAGTCAGTCGGCTATCGGAAAGTCTTCCGACCAAACATTTGAATTACAGTTCAACCTAAACTATGCCCGTCAATTCGGTCTGCATAATGTAGGTGCCATGTTACTCTACAAACAACGCGAATACAGAAGCGACGTGTTACCCAACCGTAATCAAGGCCTTTCCGGACGTCTTACTTATGATTACGGACAACGCTATCTATTTGAGTTTAACTTCGGTTACAACGGGACCGAACGTCTGGCCAAAGAAGACCGTTTCGGATTCTTCCCTGCCGTCTCTTTAGGATGGGTAATAAGCAATGAAGCTTTCTTCGAACCAATGAAAAATGTAGTGGACAATCTCAAGGTCAGAGGTTCCTACGGTCTTGTAGGTAGCGACGACCTGGCAACAGCCGGCGGAAGTTATTACCTGTATATAGACAAGATTACAAACAACGACCTGTCTTATTTGAAATGGACTTCCGGACAAAATATGGACTACCAATTAGGAGGTCCTCAGATGGCATACTACGCCATGTCCGGTTTGGGATGGGAAAAAGTAAAGAAGCTCGATATAGGTATTGATTTTACATTGTTCCGCAACTGGACATTTACCTTCGATTATTTCTACGACAAGCGTTATGACATCTTCATGAACCGTGAAGCATGGCCGCAATCACTGGCTTATCATATTGCCAAACCTTGGAGTAATATTGGTAAAATGGATAATAAGGGAGTAGAATTCAGTATTAATTATGCCAATAACTTCTCCAGAGATTTGTCTGTCAGTCTACAGGCAAACTTCACCTACAACAAAAATAAAATGGTCTATGTGGATGAACCGGAATATCCGACAATATGGAAGTCAGAAACCGGAAAACCTTATTCACGTATTACCGGCTACATAGCAGAAGGCTTATTCAAGTCACAAGAAGAAATAGATAACAGCCCTGCCCAGAATTTGGGTTCTACACCCAAGGTCGGAGATATTAAATATCGTGACCTTAACGGTGATGGTATCATTGATTCGGATGACCAGACGATGATCTCCAAATATGGAAGTACTCCACGCTTACAATACGGATTTGGCGGAACTGTCAACTACAAAAAGTTTGATTTTGGTGTCTTCTTCAGTGGCTCTGCTCTGCGTTCTATCATGACAAACGGTATTGACCCTTTCCAAGAAGGAATAGCCGTCGGTAACAGAAATGTATTAAAATATATAGCCGATAATTACTGGTCGGAAGAAAAACAGAATTGGGATGCCAAATATCCTCGTTTGGGACTACTTGCAACAGACGTTGCCAACAATACAGTGAACAGTAGTTACTGGTTGAGAAATGGTTCTTTCCTCCGATTGAAGAATGTAGAAGTAGGATATAAGATACCTTACGGACGTATTTTCGTCAGCGCAGCCAATCTATTCACCTTTAGTCCGTTTGACCTTTGGGATCCTGAACTGTCTTCTTGGAACAGTTATCCTATGCAAAAAACTGTCAATGTCGGAATTCAACTTCAGTTCTAATTTATTATGAGAAAAAATATGAAACTAACACGCATCTTTCAAAATATAAGTATAGCAGTTATTATCACTGCATTGGGCTTAACCTCATGTGATTATCTAGACGTCGTTCCACCCGAACAACCCAATATCGATGACGCAATGTCAAGCCCCACCCGAGCTTTAGGATTTCTTTATTCCTGTTATGGAGGTGTCAGAACAGACTTACCCAGTGCCTATCTGGGGGAAATAAACTCTACGACAGACGAATATGTATTACCTTATTCATGGAACACAGACGGTTATTGGGGCGCCTATGCATTTAACACTGCATCATCCACTAACCAAGACTGGCTATGGGGAACTACTTACCAATATATAGGACAATGTTATCTGTTTTTACAAAAGTTGGAAAATGCGGGAAGCGACATTGCATCTGATGCAGAAAAGGAACAATGGAGAGCCGAATGCCAATTCCTGGTAGCTTATTACCACTTCGCTACTTTAAGAAGATATGGTCCCATCCCAATTACAGACTCGTACATTCCGATGGATACCCCAACGTCAGAGTATAATGGACGTTTTCACTTTGACTATTGTGTAGACTGGATTGCGAACCAGCTGGATGAAGCCGCCAAAGTACTTCCTGCCAACCGCACCGTTACCAATGAATGGGGTCGCGCTACATCTACTATAGCTAAAGCTGTAAAAGCACGTTTGTTACTTTATGCCGCATCTCCTTTATGGAACGGAAGTTTCCCCTACCCTAACTGGCAGAATGAGAATTTCGAGACTCCGGGTTACGGTAAAGCTTTGGTAAGCAATACTTATGACAAGAGCAAATGGGAAAGAGCACTGGCCGCATGTCAGGAAGCACTTACATTAGCTACAACTTCCGGTGACCGTGAACTTTACGATGACGACGAATATTACTCCCGACAATCCCTGAACTTACCTTTTGTTCCCGGAGTAGCAGACGTGGAAGATAATAAAGAATTCCTGAAAAACGTAATGAAGATGCGCTATGCCGTAAGTACACGTGAATCTGAAGGAAACAAAGAAATTATCTGGGGATTATCCAACCAGTTTGATTTTTATTCCCGTTATCCGCTTCGTATTCTGAAGAAATCGGATGGAACATGGCATGCTGGTTATAGTGGTGTATCTCCTACATTATATACGTTCGAACATTTCTATACAGCTAACGGGAAACTACCTGAAAAAGACCTTGACTTTACTCCTTCCTCTGAATGGTTTGAGTCAGCAGGTATCTCTTCACGGGAAGACATTATCAAATTGAATGTGGGTCGTGAACCTCGTTTCTATGCATGGATGGCTTTTGACGGTGGTGACTACGGAACTAAATTTGCGGCCGGTTCTCCTCTGAAACTGGAAATGAGGAATTCGGAAATGCACGGTTACAATCCGTCTCTATTTAATCGTGACCATAGTGTCACAGGGTTCCTGACACAAAAGTTTGTTGATCCGGTAACTGAATTCTATACAGCCGGCGGTTCTACAAGCGGAACAAGCGCACCTACTATCTTATTCCGCCTGGCCGAACTCTACCTAAACGTAGCAGAATGCCATGCAGCATTAGGAAATACACAGGAAGCCATTGATGCACTAAATCCTGTTCGTGAACGTGCCGGAATCCCTAAATTAACATTGGCTGATATCACAAATAATATGACAATAAAAGACTGGGTACACAATGAACGTTTTGTTGAATTATGGAACGAAGGTCACCGCTTCTTCGATGTCCGCCGTTGGGCAGAAGGAGCCAAGTACTTTGGAGCAAACAAACGGGAAGGATTGAATGCAGAAGTTCAAAGTCCCACATTCGAAGAATTTAATAAACGAACTACAGTTGATGCACCTTATGTGTGGGAAAACCGCATGTACCTGAATCCGGTATTCTACAACGAAGTATACAAAAATCCGCAAATGGTACAAGCACCCGGATATTAATTATTTTTTATTCATTCATAACAATATAGAATATATATGAAACATATATCAATAGCATTGTGTTTGTGCGGGATGATTCTGATGAATACTTCCTGCGACAATTATGACGATACCTATCCGCAGGAATATGAGAAAATACTATCACTGCAGACCACCGGTGAGCAAGCCGTAGATCTTTATAAAACAGGAGAGGCTACTAACTATTCAATAACGGTCATTAAATCCGGAAGTCAACCCACATTGACAGCTTCTGCCCATATCGGTGCAATGGATGCAGTCAATTTTGAGAAGTATATCTCCGAGAGAGGTTTGGACTATGTGGCAATGCCTGCCAATTGTTATTCGTTCAACATGGAAGAACTCGATTATTCTTCTGCTGAAACCTATAAGATCATCAATTTACAGTTGAATACCAACGAGATAGAAATCTTTGAGCAGACTCTTGAAGAGGGACAAACGTGTGTCCTTCCAATCATGCTGACCAGTACATCCGATTCCATCCTGGCGGATAAAAACACATTAGTTCTGAAACCGGAGATTATTACTCCCTCTCTTTCAGTCACTGAATCCAGTTCAGGAACCGTGACTAAATATCTGCCCCAAAGTGGAGGCACCATTGCTCTTGATTTAGGATTGCAAGTCGAAAACCAATGGAATTTCACCTGTAAAGTAGCAATTGATGAAACTACTACTACCTTAGAAGGAGCAACGTTGGTTTCGGATATCATCTCATTTGAGCCTGGAAACACATCTTCTGTTCAAGTTAATATCCCTAAGTTTACGAAGACCTCCGGAAATGTGGGTATAAAGATTCTGGAAATTAATGGAAAAGACGGTTTCGAATTCGACACGAATCCATTTATACTGGTTGCATCTGTTGAAAAATACAGTCTGACAGCGGACATGCTTTCCAGTAATGCAATAGAACCGTCAGAAGGTTCCTTAGCTAATTTATTGGATGGAGATATAGGTACCTACTTCCACAGCGCGTGGAGTGTATCAATTGCCGACAAGCATTATGTTCAAGTAAAATTGCCCGTATCAACTAAGACATTCCGTTTCACCTATACAAACAGATCAAATAACGGAAATGCCGCTTTGAGATGGTTCAATTTATATACAGGAACGAATGAGAACAATTTACAACTTTACAAGCGTTTTGCGTGGGATGAAGATGGTCTCCCGTCAGGTGCTGCAGGAGTTTATGTTTCTCCCGACGTTTCAATAGACAATGCTGCCAACACCTTACGCTTTGAATGTGAAAGCAACTGGACCGGTGGTTCCTTCTTTGTATGGAGCGAATTTAGTCTGTTCATACTGTCCGAATAATAAATGAGAGACAAAGGGTGAGTCAGACTTTTGATTCACCCTTTTATACCTCATCTATCTTAAAAACTAATACAGCAAAAAAATGACAATAAAAAGATTCATTACTAACCTGTTAGCCCTTTTTACTCTATTCACAGTTTCACTGGCATGCAAGGATACCGAAAAATCGATTATAAATAGCTCCTTCAGTATCAGTGAAGAATATCTGATACAAAATCTGGATAAATCAAGTACGTCTGTCCAGATTCCAATTAACACATCTATGGAGTTAGCTCAATGGAGTGTCTCTTATGAAGCAAACTGGCTACAATGCTCAAAACAAAAGACAGCAGCAGAAGGAACTTTCCTGAGAATTACAGTGAATGAAAATACAGGCGAAACCAAAAGAACAGCCAACATAAAAGTAACATCAACTACTGCTACCTATACTATCACCGTTAATCAATATGCCAAAGGCGAAGTAATTGTTGAGGGTGACATCAAGGTTACACCAACCGGAGGCAAAGCGAGTGAGCATCAGGAGGGACAGGATATTGAAAATACATATGATGGCAAATTTTCAACTGATGGAGCTGCCCCTTTCCACACTCCGTGGGGACAATCCGCCAAATTCCCTGTCACGCTGGAATACTATTTTAAAGGAGATACGGAAATAGACTACTTAATTTATTATACACGATCCGGTAATGGAAACTTCGGAAAGGTCAAAGTATATACAACAACCAATCCTGACCGATCAGATTATACATTACAGGGAGAATATGACTTTAAAGAGCAGAATGCTCCTTCCAAAGTTTCATTTTCAGAAGGCATAAAAGCGACCGGAATCAAATTCGAAGTATTAAGCGGTCTGGGTGATTTTGTAAGCTGTGATGAAATGGAATTTTACAAAACAAATACGGATAAAACACTGGATAAACAACTTCTTACCGTATTCACCGATATAACTTGTACGGAAATAAAGAACAACGTCACCAACGAACAGATACAAGCTCTGCCAGACTATTTCGTCAGAATAGCAGAAGCGGTTCGTGACAATACATACGACAAATGGGAAAAAGAATTTCGCATTCGCAGCTATGAACCATACAGTAATATTGCTGAATGGGCGGATAAATTAATGACTAAGAAATATAGTGATCTCGACAATCCGACTGGTATATCCGTCAAGGCAGGAGACGATATCATCGTATTGGTTGGTGACACATACGGACAGAATATTTCAATGCAGTGTATTTGGGAAACAGGAACAGAATACAAGCAAACAGCTTCTTCAGGCGATGTCTATATGCTAAATCCCGGAGTCAACAAACTGACTATGAAAGGAGAAGGACAATTGTTTGTCATGTACAACACCGAACTGACTTCAAATACAGCAAAACCCATCAAAATTCACATACCACTCGGAAGTGGCACAGTGAACGGTTTCTTCGACCTGAAAGAACATAAGACAGACGAAAAATACGCTGAATTATTGAAAAAATCAACACACAAATACTTCTGCATACGCGGTGAAAAGATCATGTTCTATTTCCACCGCAACAAATTATTGGAATATGTACCCAACAACATCCTCTCAGCTATCCATCTATGGGATAACATTGTCGGCTGGCAACAAGAATTAATGGGAATTGACGATGTACGCCCATCACAAGTCAACAACCATTTATTTGCCATCTCACCGGAAGGAAGTTATATGTGGGCTTCTGACTATCAAATCGGATTTGTCTATACCTACTTAGGCAATATCTTGTTGGAAGATAATGTAATGGCGGCGGAAGATAACGCGTGGGGACCAGCTCATGAAATTGGCCATGTTCATCAGGCAGCTATTAACTGGGCCAGTTCTACCGAATCATCTAATAATCTGTTCTCTAATTTCATTATCTATAAATTAGGAAAATACAAATCGCGTGGTAACGGGTTAGGAAGCGTTGCAACCGCCCGTTATGCCAACGGGCAGGCTTGGTATAATATGGGAGACGCAACCCACCAGAACGAAGACACAGAAACGCATATGAGAATGAACTGGCAACTATGGATTTACTATCACCGATGCGAATATAAAACAGATTTCTGGCAAACACTTTTCAAACTGATGCGTGAAGTGAATATGACCGAAGGTGAAGATCCCGGGAAAAAGCAACTTGAATTTGCCAAAATGGCAAGTAAAGCCGCCAATCAGAACCTGACAGACTTTTTCGAGATGTGGGGATTCTTCGAACCTGTCAATACGACTATCGAACAGTATGGAACATACAAATACTATGTAAGTGATGCGATGATTCGGGAAGCAAAAGAATACATGGCACAATTCCCTGCCCCGAAACATGCTTTCCAATACATTGAAGACAGAAAGAAAAGTGAGTTTCCACCGAATGACTACCGCTATTCGGCAGTCGGAGATGTCGGATATTACACTCAATTCAAAGAAAATCAGAAGATAACCAAAGCTATCACGGCAGAGCTGGCAGGACGCAAGGTCTCCATCCAAAACGGAGATGAAGCTGTGGCTTTTGAACTCAGAGAGAATGATGAAAATGGAAAATTACTTTATTTTTCTACCTTCACGACTTTCGAGATTCCTTCATCTATATTGATGGTGAATGCCAAATTATATGCCGTACAAGCTGACGGAAAACGTATTCTGTTATAAGAATAATTTAACTTAACACACATTACAGATGTAGAAACGGCATCGCTCACTGTTCGGGCGATGCCGAAAATATCATTATAACATAGCGAATAGTGCGACTCTTTTTCTACCAAAAATATAGACGGGCAATGAAAATATCTACAATAATTACACTGGATTGATTAATTAATTAGTATTTTTGACACCGAAATGAAAAACCAATTAATAACCCCCAATTAAAAATTAAAAGAAAGATGAAGAAACTACTACTTAACACACTCATCGGTCTTGCATTGTTGACCTGCCAGACCAGTTTTGCTCAAAAGACAAAAGCAAAGTTCTCTCCGATTAAAGTAGAAACTCCGGCTCGTCCGGCAAATCAGCAAGATGTAATCCAACTCGTTACTCCTAAACTTGAAACGGTTCGTGTAGGCTTTATCGGATTGGGAATGCGCGGTCCCGGTGCGGTTGAACGCTGGACACATATTCCGGGAACTCAGATTGTAGCTTTATGCGATCTTCTCCCCGAACGTGTTGAAAATGCTCAAAAGATACTGGAGAAAGCCGGTCTGCCGAAAGCAGCTTCCTACGCAGGAGACGAAAAAGCATGGAAAAAGCTCTGCGAACGTGACGATATCGACGTGGTATACATAGCTACAGACTGGAAACACCATGCAGACATGGGTGTATACGCTATGGAACATGGCAAACATGTAGCCATCGAAGTACCTGCCGCTATGACACTGGATGAAATCTGGAAGCTAATCAACACTTCTGAAAAGACTCGCAAACACTGTATGCAACTGGAAAACTGCGTATATGACTTCTTTGAACTGACTTCACTCAATATGGCACAACAAGGTGTATTCGGTGAGGTACTTCACGTAGAAGGTGCTTATATACACAATCTGGAAGACTTCTGGCCGTATTACTGGAACAACTGGCGTATGGACTACAATCAGAAACATCGTGGTGATGTATATGCAACTCATGGTATGGGCCCGGCTTGCCAGGTACTCAATATTCACCGTGGCGACCGTATGAAAACTCTCGTAGCTATGGACACCAAAGCTGTGAACGGTCCGGCATACATTAAAAAGTCTACCGGAAAAGAAGTAAAAGACTTCCAGAACGGAGACCAGACCACAACCCTCATCCGTACGGAGAACGGCAAAACAATGCTGATACAGCACAATGTAATGACTCCCCGTCCTTACAGCCGTATGTACCAGGTAGTTGGAGCTGATGGCTATGCCAGCAAATATCCGATTGAGGAATACTGTCTAAGACCTACACAAGTAGACTCTAATGATGTGCCGAATCACGAAAAGCTGAACGCACACGGTTCTGTATCTGAAGATGTAAAAAAAGCATTGATGGCTAAATACAAAGATCCTATTCACAAAGAACTGGAAGAAACTGCCAAGAAAGTAGGTGGACACGGCGGTATGGATTATATCATGGACTATCGTCTGGTATACTGTCTGCGCAATGGTTTGCCACTGGACATGGACGTTTACGACCTCGCAGAATGGTGTTGTATGGCCGAACTGACCAGACTCTCCATCGAAAACGGTTCTGCTCCGGTAGAAGTTCCTGATTTCACCCGTGGCGGATGGAACAAAGTGCAAGGTTACAGACATGCTTTTGCCGAATAAGCCATTATACCTTATTAATATATAAACTTACGGATAGCCAGACTGGGAAAAAGTCAGGTTATCCGTAAGTTCATGTTCGGCACTTTACTGATTATTATAATCACCTATATGAAAGCAGATATTTTAAAACCCTCTAGACAGACTATCCTTCGGGAAGCCAAAGATTATGTGATGATCGCCGTAGGTATGATACTTTATGGCATCGGATGGACCGTTTTCCTACTCCCCAACGACATTACGACGGGCGGAGTGCCGGGTATTGCATCTATTGTATATTGGGCAACGGGATTCCCGGTACAGTATACATATTTCAGCATTAACTTTTTCTTATTGTTGCTTGCGCTTAAGTTATTGGGATTAAAGTTCTGTATTAAAACTATTTTTGGAGTATTCACCCTGACTTTCTTCCTGTCCGTTATCCAGCAACTGGCATCAGGCGTTTCCCTTCTTCGCGACCAACCTTTCATGGCATGCGTCATCGGAGCATCGTTCTGTGGCGGCGGTATCGGAGTTGCGTTCTGCGCCAACGGAAGCACCGGCGGTACGGACGTCATTGCCGCCATCATCAACAAATACCGGGACATAACCTTGGGAAGAGTCATACTGATCTGCGATATGATCATCATTACCTCCAGTTATTTCGTTCTGAAGGACTGGGAGAAGGTGGTATACGGATTTGCAACACTTTACATTTGCAGTTTCGTCCTCGATCAGGTAGTAAACAGCGCACGTCAGTCTGTCCAGTTTTTTATCATATCCAATAAATATGAGGAGATAGGACGACACATCAACGAATACCCTCACCGTGGAGTGACGATCATCAATGCAACCGGCTTCTACACAGGCAGAGAAGTGAAAATGATGTTTGTGCTTGCCAAAAAGCGGGAGTCTACCATCATCTTCCGACTGATTAAAGATATCGACCCCAACGCATTTGTATCGCAAAGTGCCGTTATCGGAGTTTATGGGGAAGGCTTCGACCATATCAAAGTTAAATAAAAAAAGAAACAAGATTGAAAAACATGAAATACAGATCATATCACCTATTACTGGCAGGAATATTCTCTCTGTTAACAACAGGCGCTATGGCCGAAAAGACATCCGACAAACCTTACTGGCAGGATGTGCAAGTTGTATCGGTCAATAAAGAATATCCGCGTACTTCCTTCATGACGTACGATAACCGGACTGATGCACTTACCGGGAAGTTTGAAAAAAGCAACTATTATCAGTTGCTGAACGGTACATGGAAGTTCTTCTTTGCAGACAGCTACAAAGACCTTCCCGCCAATATCACCGACCCTTCCGTGAGCACGGACTCCTGGAATGATATCAAAGTCCCGGGCAACTGGGAAGTACAAGGGTATGGAGTGGCTATCTACACCAACCACGGTTATGAGTTCAAGCCCCGTAATCCACAGCCTCCCAGCCTTCCGGAAGCCAATCCCGTGGGAGTCTCCCGTCGGGACATCGATATTCCCGCCGATTGGAAAGAACGGGATATCTACCTCCACCTCGCCGGAGCGAAATCAGGTGTATATGTATACATCAACGGACAAGAAGTAGGATACAGCGAAGATTCCAAGAACCCCGCAGAATTCCTGATCAACAAATACGTGAAACCGGGTAAGAATGTACTTACACTGAAAATCTTCCGTTGGAGCACAGGTTCTTATCTGGAATGTCAGGACTTCTGGCGTATCAGCGGTATCGAACGGGATGTTTATCTGTATTCACAGCCCAAAGCCGCCCTGAAAGATTTCCGCATCACATCGACACTGGATGACAGTTACAAGAACGGAGTATTCGCTTTGAACGTCGACCTGCGCAATCATCGTCCGGCTGCAACCAATCTGACACTGGCATATGAACTGCTCGACGCTCAGGGAAAAGTAGTTGCCACCGAAGAGAAGACAACTTATGTCCCTGTCAACGAGACACGAACCCTTTCTTTTGACAAGAATCTGACCGATGTACACACATGGACATCGGAACACCCGAACCTTTACAAGCTAGTAATGACTGTCAAAGAAGAGGGTAAAGTCAATGAGATTATCCCTTTCAACGTAGGATTCCGTCGCATCGAGATCAAACCTATCGATCAGAAAGCCGCCAACGGAAAACCTTATGTATGCCTGTTTATCAACGGACAACCGCTGAAATTGAAAGGAGTCAATATCCACGAACATAATCCGGAAACCGGACATTACGTCACCGAAGAACTGATGCGTCGGGACTTCGAACTAATGAAACAGCATAATCTGAACAGTGTACGTCTCTGCCATTATCCGCAGGACCGCCGTTTCTATGAACTTTGCGACGAATACGGACTTTACGTGTACGATGAAGCCAATATCGAAAGCCACGGTATGTACTACGATCTACGTAAAGGCGGCTCATTAGGCAACAATCCCGAATGGCTGAAACCACACATGGATCGCACAATCAATATGTTCGAACGCAACAAGAACTACCCCAGCGTCACTTTCTGGTCGTTAGGAAATGAAGCCGGAAACGGATACAACTTCTACCAGACTTATCTTTGGTTGAAAGAAGCCGACAAGAACATCATGCAACGTCCCGTCAACTATGAACGTGCACAATGGGAATGGAACACCGATATGTACGTACCTCAGTATCCGGGTGCCGGCTGGCTGGAAGATATCGGCAAGAACGGCAGCGACCGTCCTATTGTCCCGTCAGAATATGCACACGCAATGGGCAACTCTACCGGAAATCTCTGGGGACAATGGCAGGCTATCTATAAATATCCGAACCTTCAGGGAGGATATATCTGGGACTGGGTAGATCAGGGTCTGCTCCAGAAAGACAAGAACGGAAGAGAATACTGGGCTTATGGAGGTGACTTCGGAGTAAATGCACCCAGCGACGGTAATTTCCTCTGCAACGGTCTTGTTAACCCCGACCGTGGTCCGCATCCGGCAATGGCAGAAGTGAAATACGTGCATCAGAATGTCGGCTTCGATGCGATTGACGCAGCATCGGGCAAGTTCAACATCACGAACCGTTTCTACTTCACCAATCTGAAAAAGTATCAGATACATTACAGCGTACTGGCCAACGGAAAAACCGTCAAAAGCGGAAAGGTATCACTGGACATCGCTCCGCAAGCTTCGAAAGAATTCACCGTACCGGTAAATGGTCTGAAAGCCCGTCCGGGAACGGAATATTTCGTTAACTTCAGTGTGATAGCCGTAGAACCGGAACCGCTGATTCCCGCCGGATACGAAATTGCATATGACCAGTTCCGTCTGCCCGTTGAAGCCGAAAGGAATACGTACAAAGCCAACGGCCCCGCATTACAAACTCAAACCCAAGGAGACGAACTGACTGTTTCTTCTTCAAAAGTAAACTTTGTATTCAACAAGAAGAGCGGTCTGGTTACCTCATACAAAGTGGATGGAACCGAATACTTCAAAGACGGATTCGGCATCCAGCCCAACTTCTGGCGGGCACCTAATGACAATGATTACGGAAACGGTGCTCCCAAACGCCTCCACGTATGGAAACAGTCCAGCAAAGACTTCCACGTGACAGACACGAAGGTAAGCACAGAAGACAAAGCCGTCCTGTTGCAGGCAACTTATCTGCTGGCAGCCGGCAATCTGTATGTTGTCACCTATAAGATATACCCAAGCGGAATCGTTCATGTAAATGCCAAATTTACTTCTACCGATATGCAGGCTGCCGAAACAGAAGTCTCCGAAGCTACCCGCATGGCTACCTTCACTCCCGGAAGTGATGCAGCCCGCAAAGCCGCTTCCAAGCTGGAAGTTCCCCGCATCGGTGTACGTTTCCGCTTACCGGCACAGATGAATAATGTACAGTATTTCGGACGTGGTCCGGAAGAAAACTACATCGACCGCAATCACGGAACCATGGTAGGCATCTATCAGACAACCGCCGATAAGATGTACTTCAACTATGTACGTCCTCAGGAGAACGGACACCACACGGATACGCGCTGGCTTAACCTGTCTCCCGATAAAGGAAACGGCCTTGTCATCGTTGCCGACAGCCTGATCGGTTTCAACGCACTGCGCAATTCCGTCGAGGACTTCGACTCGGAAGAAGCGCTACCCCACCCCTACCAATGGAATAACTTCAGCCCGGAAGAAGCTACCAACCACGACGAGAAGGCCGCCCGCAATGTATTGCGCCGGATGCATCACGTCAACGACATCACTCCAAGAGACTTCGTCGAAGTTTGTGTCGACATGAAGCAACAGGGAGTAGGCGGTTATGACAGTTGGGGGGCACGTCCCGAACCTTTCCACCAGATTCCCGCCAACCGCGAATACAACTGGGGGTTCACTCTGGTACCGGTCCGTTCCGGCAGTCAGGCTACCGAAGCCACCAAATATGATTATCGATAACCTTAGTATAAATTTTAAAGAAAAGACCCATGAAAGATTTATCAAGTATTGTAGCCAAGTTCAACACCCAAGGTACTATCACAGAGATCAAGCCTTTGGGAGCAGGACTTATCAACGACACATACAAAGTTAACA
>ERZ773178.2004-NODE-2004-length-19968-cov-4.477427_pt1 | contig 19968 bp, 17 predicted proteins | sample MGYA00580533_ERZ773178 | MGnify/ENA primary metagenome ERZ773178 (study PRJEB29015, sample SAMEA2737859) | human gut metagenome | biome: human gut; feature: human-associated habitat; material: faeces | place: China | collected 2012 ...
GGTTTTTCTGTAGCCCATTTTTTTGCGTGTGAAAGATTTATCTGCGGATTTTTATGCGGTCAGCTTTCGCTTTCGTTAAATACGGAAAAATCCGAGAAGAATTGCAAAGTAGTGAAACACACTTCCCGCAACCGTGAATAAGTGCCATATCGAGTGAAAATATTTTACTCTTTTAATTGCGTAAAATATAATCCCCACCGTGTAGAATACTCCGCCTATGATGAGGAAGATTCCCGAAATTGACGGCATATGTTCCATAAGCGGTTTTATTGCAAAGATTATTACCCAACCCATTCCTATGTAGCAGAATATTGACGGAATCCTTGCTTTTTCAAGGTTGATTGAGTTCATAACTATTCCGAAAATTGCCGATGCCCACACAATTCCGAACAGAATCCAACCTGTCACACCATTGAGGTAGTAAAGAGTAATCGGTGTGTATGTTCCCGCAATCAGCAGAAAAATCGTGTTGTGATCCATTATTCGGAAAAATGCTTTTACCTTTTCATTTGTGAAAGAATGATACAGAGTTGACATTGTGTAGAGTATGATGAGCGATGCACCGTAAATGCAAGAGCTGACAACACCCCACGCATTTGTGTGGATTGCCGCCGTAACGATAAGCACAACAGTTCCCGCAATCGACAGACCTGCACCGATTCCGTGTGATACAGAGTTGAAAATTTCTTCCCCGAGTGTATATTTTCTTTTGAACTTTGCCAAGATGAACCTCCAAAAAATAATCTGTACTAATATTATAAATCATTCCTGCACATATTCAAGATGATTCGTAATGCAAAATATTTCAATAGATTTTACATTTCATCAAAAATGGTTTCTGTTATCCAAATTTCGCAGATTTATTGGTTTGTAATTCAAACTTGTTGAATTTTTATAACATATTGACACAAGAATATTTTGTGTAGTATAATTTGCGTAATTTATTTGGCTATAGGAGGAGCGCTTATGCTCAGAATAGAACATTTAACTAAAAAATACGGTGACAAAAAGGCTGTTGACGATTTGTCACTTCATATTCAAAAAGGCGAGATTTACGGCTTTATCGGACACAACGGTGCAGGTAAGACAACAACAATCAAATCCTGCTGTGGGATTCTCAACTTAGACGAGGGCGAAATCTATGTTGACGGTGTGTCGGTAAAAGAAAAACCTCTCGAATGTAAGCGCAAAATTGCTTACATTCCCGACAATCCCGATTTGTATGAGTTTATGACAGGTATTAAGTACCTCAATTTTATTGCCGATATTTTCGGAATCAGCCAGTCTGACCGTCAGGCAAGAATCAGTAAATATGCTGAAATGTTTGAAATTAAAAATGCACTTGCTCAGACAATTGACAGCTATTCTCACGGTATGAAACAAAAACTTGCAATTGTTTCCGCACTCATACATAACCCCAAGCTTATCATTATGGATGAACCGTTTGTAGGTCTTGACCCAAAATCATCCCACCTTCTCAAAACTTTGATGAGAGAGATGTGCGATAACGGCGGTGCAATTTTCTTCTCAACCCATGTGCTTGAAGTTGCCGAAAAGCTTTGCGACAAGGTTGCTATCATCAAAAGCGGCAAACTTATCAAGTCGGGTACAATGGATGAGGTCAAGGGCGATGATTCGCTTGAAGATGTATTCCTTGAACTGGAGGAGAAAGATGTTTAAAACCTTGATTAAACTCCAATTTCAAAAGGCACTTGCACGGTACACCGCAAATTCGTCAAACAAGAAAAAGAACGGCAAAAAAAGTTCGTTTAACTCACCGGCTGTTTATCTTGCTCTTCTCGCTTTTGTCGGTGTTGTATTTGCATTTATGTTCTACAATATGTTCAGCATGATGGCACCTATGCTTGCAACATCGGGATTCAGTTGGTTGTATTTTCTCTATGTTATGGGTGCATCGTTTGTAATCAGCACAATAGGCTGTATTTTCCTTTCGCTCTCACAGCTTTATGAGGCAAAGGATAATGAACTTTTGCTTTCAATGCCTATTCCGCCTCGCAGTATTCTCTTTTGCAGAATGTTGCCACTGTATGCACAAAATCTTCTCTTTTGTGCGCTTGTACAGGTCCCTGCTTTTGCGGCCTATGCAATAAATGTGTCTGTTTCGGCTTCGCTTGTAGTAAGTCAGATTGTGATTCTGCTTTTAGTTCCGCTTTTAAGCCTGAGCGTTTCGTGCATTCTCGGCTGGCTGATTGCTTTTGTAACATCAAGGACAAGACATAAAAATGTTGTGACAATCGTATTTTCACTTGTTTTCTTTGCACTGTATTTTTACCTTTATTATCAGGCAGAGGACCTTGTAAAAACACTCGCTGCAAATTCAATTGGCATCGGTGCAAATATAATGGACAGTGCATATCCGCTTTATCTCACAGGACTTGGCGCATCGGGCGACTTGTTGCCGCTTTTTGGTGTTGCTGTAGTAATTATTGCATTCTTTGCAGTTGTTTATGCGGTGCTTTCTCACAGTTTCATAAAGCTTGCAACAGCGAAAAAGGGTGCGAAGAAAGCCGTGTATAAGGAGAAAACCCTGAAAGTAAGTTCTGCATCAAAGGCGCTTTTACGCAAAGAAAGAATGATGTTCACAGGCAACGCAACCTATATGCTTAACAGCGGACTCAGTGCGTTAATTATGGTAGGGGGAACAATTTATGCGGTGTTCCAGTTCAATATGGTGAATACACTTCCGAGTGAATTTACCGACATTATTTCAGTATATCTTCCACTTGTGATTGCCTTTGTGATTTCATTGGGACCGATTTCTGCGGCATCAATTTCAATGGAAGCTAAAAACCTCTGGCTTATGCAGTCGCTTCCTGTATCACCGTTGCAGGTGCTTACGCAAAAGCTGAAACTTCACTTTATTGTAAACGGCGTTGTTTCACTTGTCCCGTCAATTGTTCTCTCAATAATGCTCGGAATGAAACCGGTTAATATTATTATCACAATTCTTATTCCGATAATTTTCTCGTTGTTCTCGGGTCTTCTCGGACTTATGTTTGACCTGAAAAAGCCAAAGCTTGATTGGAATACAACCGCTGAGGCAGTAAAACAGAGTGCAAGTGTTATGCTTTCGTTATTGCTTTCAGTTCTTGCCGTATGCGTACCTGCTATTGCGTATCCGATTCTTCTCAGCTTTGAAATTGAAATTTCGACTGAAATTTTTCTCGCCTGCACAGCATTTTATTTTATACTCATCAGCCTTCCGATTTGGTTTTGGATTAAGAATAAAGGCACAAAGGTTTTCGCAAATCTTTAAAACAGAATATCAAAATTAAGAATAAACCTCCGAAAATTTGCAGATAATATTTGCAGAATGTTTCGGAGGTAATTTTTATGAGTAATAATATGGACTTGGGTTATGAGATGTTTTGCTATCAGTGTGAGCAGACTGCGAACGGAAAGGGTTGCACACGGCTCGGTGTTTGCGGAAAAACTCCCGAAATTGCAAATCTTCAGGATTTACTTATCTTTCAGCTGAAGGGCATAAGCTGTTACGGCAAGGTGCTTATTGAAAAAGGTCAGCACATTGACAAGGACATTGTTCGCTTTGTGGAAAACTGCCTTTTTACAACGCTGACGAATGTAAACTTTGATGCCGATGTGCATGTGTCGCTTTTGCGTGAATCTCAGCAAATCAAGGAAAAACTTCGTGAAGTTGTGGGCGAAATCAAAAATCATACTCTGCACGCAACCTACAATCTTCCCGAAACAAAGTCGGAAATGCTCAAAGACGCACCGCTTGCGGGAATTATGTACGAAAAGTCGCTTGACCCCGACATCCGCTCTTTAAGACAGACAATTGTTTACGGTCTCAAAGGCATAAGCGCCTACGGTCATCAGGCTCGTGAACTCGGCTATTTCAGCGATCAGGTTGACGATTTTTACATCACTGCACTTGAGGCGACAACGGATGATTCGCTCACGGTTGAGGAGCTTATCAGAATGACGATGAGAACGGGTGAAAATGCTCTTGAAGTTATGAAAAAACTTGATGAAGCAAACACTGAAACCTACGGCAATCCGTCACCGCACAAGGTTGATGTTCACATCAAAAAAGGTCCGTTTATTATTGTGTCGGGTCACGATTTGAAAGACCTTGAAATGCTCCTTGAACAGTCAAAGGGCAAGGGCATAAATGTTTATACTCACGGCGAAATGCTGCCGTGTCACAGCTATGACGGTTTAAAAAAATATCCGCATCTTATCGGCAATTTCGGCGGTGCATGGCAAGATCAGCAAAAGCAGTTTGACAATATCCCCGGTTGTATTCTTATGACGACAAACTGCCTTATGCGGCCGAGAGATTCGTACAAAGACAGAATTTACAGTACAAATGTTGTCGGCTGGGAGGGTGTTAAGCACATCGGCAAAAAGGAAAACGGCGACAAAGATTTCAGCGAAATTATTCAGCAGGCAATTGAACTCGGAGGTTTTAAGGAAGATGTTGAACCGCACGAAATTCTTGTGGGATTCGGTCATCACGCTACGCTTTCATATGCCGATAAAATTGTCGAGGCCGTCAAAAGCGGAAAAGTCAGACACTTTTTCCTTATTGGTGGTTGTGACGGTGCAAGACCGGGCAGAAATTACTACACGGAGTTTGCTGAAAATGTGCCGAAAGACTGCATAATTATGACGCTCGCTTGCGGAAAATACCGCTTTAACAAGCTCGAATTCGGTGACATCGACGGCTTGCCGAGATTACTCGACATCGGTCAGTGCAACGATGTTTACTCCGCAATCTGTATTGCCGTAGCACTTGCCGATGCGTTTGATACAGATGTAAACGGCTTGCCGTTGTCGCTGATTGTTTCGTGGTATGAGCAAAAGGCGGTTGCCGATTTGCTGGCACTTTTAAGCCTCGGAATAAAGAATATCTACCTCGGCCCGACACTCCCTGCATTTTTAAGCCCGAATGTGTTGCAGTATTTGTCAGAAACATTCGGCTTGCGTCCAATCAGCAACGCAGAAGATGACCTGAAAACCTGCCTTAAACAGAATGTTTGATGATATACTGTAGCGGCGAACCTTGTTCGCCGCTACAAATTGTTTCCAACAATTGACCGTAAAAAATGGCTAACGGTTTGTCATACGACAAAAAACGGAGCAGACTGAATTGTGTCTGCTCCGTTTTTGAAAGAGATATTTATGAAAATACTACTGAGTTACTTTTTCTTTCGATTTTTTATTTTCCATTTCCGATTCAAGTTCTTCTTCAATTTGTTTTATTTCATCGTCACGCCTTTTACCCTTTGTAAAGTAGGAGAACGGGGCAGAAATCAGGATTGCTCCGTAGTATGTAATGAATCTCCACATAAGGATTGCCGGCTTGATTTTGCTTATTGCACCGATTTTGAAGAATGAACCGAAGTACATTGTGAATGCAAGCTCCGCACCGCCCGATGCACCGGGGAGCGGGATAAGGTTTGCCGTGAACAGCACGAATGACTGAATGCAGATTGAATCATAGAATGAAAGTGTCGGCTGACCTGCCGCTCTTGCAATCGGAGCCATACCAAATGAAACATAGATGAGGTAGGGGATTGAAAGAATTAAAATTACCTGAATGAATACAAGTGCATAAATCACAACAAGCCGTTTTACGCTTGAAAAAAGCTGTTTGTTTGTGTCGTGAAACATATCAACTTCTTTGTGAAGTCTTTCGACCTTCTTTTCGGGATTTTTAATGAACTTGAACTTTTTCATAATCTTATAAATAAGATTGATGAGCTTGTTTGTAACCTTGTGGCTGAATGAAACAAGCAGGAACAAAGCCGTCATTGCAAGCTGAACGGTAAATCCGAAAATAATGAAAAGTGTTGACCAGATGTTTGTAAAAGCATCGCTGAAATAGTTGAACCTTGTGATAACAGCAATAACGCTGACAGCTGTCATTACTATCTGATACACAATGAACTTTTGCGTCATACAAGCCGAACCGAAGCCTACGCTTATGTTCTTTTTTGACATAAGGTAAAGCTGCATAGGCTGTCCGCCTGTGCTTGACGGTGTAATCGCACTGAAGAATACTCCGACAAATGCGACCTTCAAAGCCTCAATAAAGCTGAAATTCTCATACTTTGACCGCACATATATCAGCGTGACAACAGCGTCAACAAGGATGTTCAAATCATAAATCAGCAAAGCCGCAAGGATAATCAGCATATTGCAGCCGTCAGGCTTTTTGAGCAAGTCGATCAGACCGTCCTCCGAAACAAAGAAGTAGATGATCAGATAAATCGAGATTGCCACAACAGCGAGATTAAATATCAGCTTTCCGCTGATTCTGAATTTTTTCTTTTCCAAATAAATCTTCTCCTGTGTGTTAAAAGTTGTTATTCAATTGTAGTGGGCATCAAATGTCACAACTGTGGCATTTGGGCAGAATAATATATTCTATATCATACTTTTTTTTAATAAGAAAATCAACAACAAATTTGTAATAAATTGCCGCATGGGAAAATAAATTTATAAATCCACGCTTTTTTATTTTACCGAATGTACTTATTTCAGCATTTGTTCATTACACATAAAGAATTTAAAACTTGCACCTAAACTTTAGCTGTGATAAAATAATACGGTAATATGTGCGGAGGTGTTCTTATGGATACTATAAGTGTGAACGGAAAAGATTTTACCGTCATTAAGCTTCTCGGAAAAGGCAAGGGCGGTTATTCCTACCTTGTAACCGACGGAGAAAATCAATATGTTTTAAAGCAGATTCACCACGAGCCGTGTTCATACTATACCTTCGGCAACAAAATTCAAAGTGAGCTTAACGATTACGAACGGCTGAAAAATGCCGGGCTCAGACTGCCTAAACTCATTGATTGCGATGTTGAAAACGAGAGGATTCTTAAAGATTACATTGACGGCAAAACCGCATATGAACTTGTTCTGCAAGATGAGATGAACCCCGAATACATTGAGCAGATTCGTGAAATGTGCAGACTGTTGAATCCAAAAGGAATTAACATAGATTATTTCCCGACAAATTTCATTTTAAACAACGGACTTTTGTGGTACATCGACTACGAATGTAACGATTATATGGAGGAGTGGAATTTTGAAAACTGGGGAATAAAGCATTGGAGCAAAACGAAGGAATTTTGTGAATACCACGAAAACAATAAATAACGGAGTGAACTTATGGACTTTTTCAGTACAAATCTTTTTAACTGGTACGGACTTGCTTTTGCAATTGCTTTGCTTGTACCCGACATCGTCTATATAAAAAGCAACAGAATTGACAGAACAATTTTTGATAACAGGGCTATGCTTTACATAGAAAGAATCGGAAAATATTGCAGTATTTTCCTTATGGGAATTAACATCGGCGTGCTTGAGGGCGGTTTTACAAAGCCGATTATGGAAACATTTTGGATAATCTCAACCTGTGTTCTGACGGTCGTTGCACTTATTTTGTGGCTTTTATGCTTTAACAGATTTTCAAAATTATGGGCATATCTTCTTACAGCCGTAACCGCAGTAATTTTTATGATGAGCGGACTTTTGCAGGTTAAAACGCTTTTGCTCACGGCAGGAGTGGTGTACCTTATCGGACAGCTTTATGTTACAAATAAGTATGTAAAATCAAAAATGCAATAATTGTGTAAAATATTGTAAAAAGATATTGCAATATTGTTTGTTTGGTACTATAATGACCTTTGGCTGACAAATATTTGTTTTTTGACTGGAGGTGAAAAGATGAATGTTATTATGCTTTTAAAGCATAAAGATTCTTTAAAATATATTTATGAGGACAATACCCTAAGACAGGGACTTGAAAAAATGCGTGCTCACAGCTACACCGCTATCCCTGTTATAACCCGTGACGGAAAATATGTCGGCACGGTGAGCGAGGGTGACTTTTTGTGGCATATAATTGACAAAAAGACTTCGGGCGATATTGAAGAACAGGAAGAATTTCGTATCCGTGACATACTTCGTCCCGATTTTAATCCGGCGGTTAAAATTTCGGTAGGTATGGACGAGCTTCTTGCACGGGCAATGAATCAGAACTTTATCCCCGTAACCGATGACCTCGGTACTTTTATCGGTATCGTAACCCGTCAGGATATCATCAGATATTTTGTCAATAAATAAGATACATAAAACAAGGCGGATGCTGAAAATTGCATCCGCCGTTTTAGTTATGACAGAAACTGAATTTTAAATATACAGAAATCTACATATCAACTTCAGATTAATGTATTACAATCAAAGTACGGTGAGGAAAATGTACAACATTCTTTTGGTTGAGGACGATAAAAATATTCGTGAAATGCTTGTCGAATATTTTTCAAAAAGAGATAAGGAAAAATTTAATATCACCCTTGCGGAAAACGGCTTAAAGGGACTTGATAAGGCATATGAGAACAGCTATGACCTTTTGCTGCTTGATGTAATGCTTCCCGAAATGGACGGTTTTACGCTTTGCAAAGAGATCCGCAGATACAGCGATGTGCCGATTATGTTCATCACGGCAAGAACAAGCGAGGCTGATATGCTCAACGGTTACGCTCTCGGCTGTGACGATTACATTGTAAAGCCGATTGCTTTGCCCGTATTTTATGAAAAGGTGAAAGCCCTCATCAAGCGTTCAAAAGGACTTGTACGGCACAATTTGCTTACGGTGGGGAATGTTTCGCTCAATCCGAACAACGGTGTTGTTGTGTCCGACGGTGAAGAAGTAACCCTTACCGCAAAGGAATATGCTATTCTTAAAATTCTGTTAGAGAATAAAAACAGCGTTGTGTCCCGTGAAAAAATCATCACAGCCGTTTGGCACTATGACACGATGATTGATGAAAGAGTGCTTGACACGCATATCAAAAATATCCGAAAAGCGTTGGGCGAAAATGCGTCTGTTTTGAAAACGGTAATACGGCGAGGGTATAAGGCGGAGGATAAAAAATGAAATCAAGATATATCAAACGGCGAAAAAAGTTTCATTACATTATAATTTCCGTAACAATAATTGTGTGTCTGCTGGGAACGGTTTTTACCTCTCTTGCAATACTGAACAGCTCCAAAGACTTGCTCGTTGCCAATGCCGAAAATGAGCTTAAAATGAAGATGATTGATGTAGAGCATAACCTTGGCATAAATTTAACAGATTCTCAAGATGATAAGGTGAATGGAGCTTATCCATACAATGACAAAGTAGGATTGCTGAACGAAAATGTTGATAAAAGCAATACATACTATCAGATTACTGATAAGAAAAATTTGACGATTTCTACGGATAATGTTCTTACGGTGTATTATATATCGCAAAACAGAAATTATATAAGATTTGATGTGATTAAAAATTTGCTCAGTGATAATGAGTATAAAGAAATTTGCGGATATCTCAACACTCCGACTGATAATGACGGAAATTACTATGTCTTGATTTGCAAAAAGTTTTATGAAAGCGAAAAATACGGCTATGTCCCTTGTCAGCTTGAGGTTGTAAAGACCAACAAAGTGAATGATTGGTATGTTCAGGATGAAGTTGTTAAAACATATAGCTTTGACCTTAGCAAATATGATTATTTGACCATAGAAGAATTAGAGGCTACTCCGTTTGAAAATGACGAAATGCACCGTAATATAATTGATAAAGATTTTTTTCTTGGAAAGGACAAACCTAAATATTCTCAAAAGAATGTAGAACAAATTCTTAAAGATAACGCCTTATCTTATATTGATATTTACGAATCACCTGCTGTTGTAAATGACGGGATTTTTAAATGTTATTTATTGTGCAGTGATTACTATTACAACAAAGAGAATCGCTTGATAAGTGATCCCAATGACAGTGACTATGTATATAAAGTAGTACAGGGGTCTTATTTGATTGTTTCTTTAAAAGAAATAGATTTACTCAATGATTGCCTATGGAAGTTTATAACGGTATTTGCCGTTGCGTTTACGATAATGGCGGTGGTGATTACGGTTGAAATTTTCTCGTGGAAAGATTTTAAAAGGCGAACCGCACAGGAGGAAACCCGTCTTGAAATGACAAATGCAATTGCGCACAATCTCAAAACCCCCTTGTTTGTCATAGGCGGTTTTGCGGAAAATCTTAAAAATGAGGAAGACACCGAAAAGAAACTTCATAACATAGAAATCATTCAGCAACAGACCGAGGAAATGGACATTCTTATTCACAGAATGCTCGATTTGTCACGATTCGATTCGCCCGCATTAAAGCTGAATTGCGAAGTTTTTGACTTTAAACCGTTTATTGAGAAAATTCTTGAAAATTATTATGTTCACACAGAACACGAAATTATTTTCATTTACAACTCAAAGGCAAAAATCAAAGCAGACCCTGCCATGCTTAAAACGGTGCTTGAAAATCTTATCGACAATGCCGAAAAATATTCCGATTACGGTTCGGATATCACACTTAATGTTTCGGATGATGTATTGTCAATCAGCAATCAATGCTCGTCTTTTGACAGGGAAAATCTCTCAAAATTGTGGCAACCTTATTTCAGAGCCGCAAAGGGCGATAATAAGAGCGGCAGCGGAATAGGACTTTCAATAGTAAAATCCGCCCTTGAAATGCATGGATTCAAATATAAAGCCGAATTTGAAAACGGGATTATAACATTTAAGTTCAGATTTACTTCACTCGATTGAGTTTTTCTGCCTAAAAAATCGGAACAGCCGTAAACCCAATCACGGCTGTTCCGATTTTTATTATTTTGTTATGTATAAAATTCTATTTTTGTTTATAATACATCAGGCAATGGCAGTATCCCTCAAATTCGGGATCGGCAATTTTTGCCCTGAAATCCTCACACATACACAGTGTTGCAGGGCTTCTGATTAACATATACGGACAATAACCGCCCGTGCGTATAAGCTGTTTGCGAACTTCTTTTACAATTTCTTTGTCTGGATTAAGCAGAATTTTCAATTTAATCACCATATTTGCTGAGTAGGTTTTATGCCGATTTTCGGGTATTCGGTAATCTTTTGATTCCGTCTACAATTATATCAGCAATGACAGAATTTTACAATAGAAAATTTGCAATAAATACAAATTTATTTGAACAATTATAATTAAATCTCAAATGCAATAATATACTATATAAAAAATTTATAAAAAATAGCAAGTGAAGAATTTTTGCGACAATTATTTGTTGAAATAGTTGATTTTTGCAAAATAGTGTGCTACAATAGCGTTGTAATTGTGTATGCTTTTATCATACAATGATTTTTAGTTTTCAGGAGGAAAAATTTATGAAAAGAGTACTATCTCTTGCAATCGTTTTGATGCTTGCATTTTCATGCGTGTTCACAGCGTTTGCACAGACAGATGACACAGCGTCACCCGATGAGGCAAAAAAGGTAACAGAGCTTAAAATTACAAAGCTCCCCGACAAGCTTACATACACATCAGAGGATGTGATTGAACCGGATATTGATTTATCAAAAATCGCAGACGAAAATGCAACAGAAGAAAGCCTAATCAAGTATTTCAGTCAGTTCAATCTTGAACTCAAACTTGACCTTACAGGTATGGAAATTGAAGCTGTTTACAGTGACGGTACAACCGAAAAGGTTGATGCTAAGGACTGCAAAGCTGAGCTTGCTGATCCGTTTAATTACGGCGAAGTAATTAAGGCATTGATTGAATCTGAGAAAAATATGCCTGATTTTACAGAAGATATGACCGAGGATGAGTTTAAAAAAATTGTTACTGAATTAAACTCAAAGCTTTACGGTATGATTTACAGAGAGTATACTGTAAATGTATCATATCAGGATGCACAGACAAGCTATAAAATCAACTTTAAAAACATATGGCCGGATGTACCTCAGCTTGATGAGCGTTACGAGGTCGTTTCCGTAAAAGCACCCGAAAAGGTGAACTACACAAAGGCTGATACTGATTTCTTCTATGAGGCTGATATGCCGTATGACGGAAGTCCCGAAAGCAAGGAATACTACGATGAAACATATTTCTATCCCGAATTTAAAGGTCTTGAAGTTACTGTAAAGGATAAAATTACAGGCAAAACTTACACAAAGACTTTTGACGGCACAGAGGAAGATATGGTATATATAAGTACTGTTTATGTTCGCCCCGATGACACAAAGACAAATCTTGAAGTTTATGTTATGGGTGATGTAAACGAATGGCTCAATCTTCCCGAAGATGAAGAGTATTCAACAGAGGTTACAGGTACATTCAAGGTTAACTACTATGCAAACGGAGTTCCTTCAAAAGATATTTCTTCAACAAAAGATACTGCAACAAAGGATACAGTAACAAAATCTGCAACAGGCGGCAACGGTGCAGTTCAGACAGGCAACCCGATGACTGCTGTTTCGGTTGCACTTGTAATGCTCGTTGCAAGCGGTGCAATGTTCGTTTGCTACAGAAGAAAGATTGAAAAGTAAATCAAATAATTGACACTCATTTTTCTTAATATTCAGACAACTGCCCCCGAATCTTTCAAAGGTTCGGGGGCAGTTATGTTCTGTAAAAAACGAAACGGCAACGGAAAAATTTATCCCGTTGCCGTTTAATACTTTTAATGATTTCTACACTTAATCTTCACCGATAAGCTTTACGGTTGTTGCGGTGTGGTGAACCGCATCAAGATACTTTCCGAAAACATCGGCTGTTTTGATTTTTAAACTTGAGGTGTTTACACACGGATGACAGCCGACATATTCGCCCTTGAGAACATCCTCGTCAACAAGAAGTCTTACTCGGTTGTCCTTGTCGTTCATAAGCCCCATAACGCTCACCGCACCCGGCTTGATGTCGAGAAATTCGAGCATAAAATCGGGAGTCGCAAACGAAAGTCTTGCACTTCCGATTTGCTTTGACAGTTCCTTTGTTTTAAAAGGTTTGTCACCCGGCATCATAAGAAGATAGAAGTCGGTTTTCTGCCTGTTGCACAGAAAAAGATTCTTGCAAATCAGCACATCAAGCACAGCGTCAATCTCGTTGCAAGCCTCCATTGTGTCAGCGTGTCCGTGGTCGGTTCGCTGATATTCAATTCCAAGGCTGTCGAGAAGGTCATATACTCTGATTTCACGGTCTTCTCTGCCTGTTAAGTCGGTTGGTCGTCCGTTGTAAAGTTCCATTTAAAATCCTGCTTTCCTGTAGTGTAGTGCCTGTATCAATATTCGCTGTCGTCAATGTAAGAATCGTCTGTATAGTCATACAAATCGGATGATGAGGTGTAATCATTGTAGTAATATTCGCCTGTGTATTCCTTATAAGATGTTGAATCACCCGGCAGATAATCCTTGTCCATATACAGCTTGCTGTTCAGAATACCAAGCTCCTGCAACGCTTTTATAGTGTTTTTAAAGCTTTTGGGAACAGTATAAACAACCTGTGTTCTTGCGGCAGTATTGCCGTTGTAAGAATCCATATTTCTAATTCCATCGTAATACGAATTAACATCACCTGTTGCAATCGCAATCACACATACAGCATCGGGTTCGGATTTTATAAAGCTTTCGTATTCACCGTAATTGACATAGGCAACATCAAGCGCATGATCTGCATACTCGGTCATTTGATCTATTTTCGCAAAGTCCTCGTTACTGCAATTATCAAGGTCTTTGAGAAAAGCCTCTTTAATTTTTTCGGCTGCATTTTTGTAATTTTTAGAATAACTTACTGTTCCGTCATCATCAGTATAAATAATTTTGCTTGATACAAAATCAGGATGCTTATCGTCAGTTGCTTTGCCGTCAAAGCCTGAAACGATAAATGTGTTAATATCCTTGTAATCAGCTTTTACAAGCGGGCTGTATGCCTTGATATAGCCCTTTGAATAGATGATGTCGGATGTGTCAAGTTCGTTGTAGGAGCTTGAAAGATAGCTCTCAGTTTCTTCAAAAGCCGATGCAGAGCTGTATGTTCTTGTAACGATGTTACCGTTGTTGAGAGTGTAGGCAAATGCGTAATCGGGATTTTTTGAAATCTCGCTGAATACAGGAACATTGTCCTTGAACATTGAAACCCAAGTGTTTTTGAACTTGTTCTTTACCGAATAATTGCGGTTGTCTACAAGTTGGTAATGTGCCTCCAAGATATTTGTAATTGTGTCTTTGTCTGTAATATCGTCAGCCATATCTTTAAGATTTTTGCCGACAGCACTGCCTTTTGCCTGATAGTTTGAATTTGCGTCATAGAATCCGGCACTCTTGATATCCTGAGTTTTCGGTACATAACTGTTGTAGCCGAATGCGTCAAAACAGCAGAGAGCAACACCGACGCAGCTTACAATAATCAACGCACCGAGCGGAATCGAAGTTTTGATAAGCTTTGAAAAGCCTCTGTACAAAATAAGATGAACGATTATGTAAACGGGAACGCTTGCAAGAATAAATCCGAAAACAAAACCCGCATATCCGCCCAGAACATTTACCGAGCCGAAAAGCACACCGAGGAACATGCCTGCAAGGAATGAAACAAGCACCTTGATTATGTAGCACGGAAGGTGGAATGCAAATGCCGACTGTGCTCTTTCCGCTTTTCTCTTTTTTGCAAGAAAAGCACCGAGAACAATACAAGCAACCGAGAAAATCAGCCAGTAAATAATGTTGATTCCGTCATATGCGGCAAGCGGATTGAGTGCGTTCATGATAATGCTGTCTTTGAAAATGCCGACATAAAAGCCGTCAAAACAACCCACAACAATGCCTTTGATGAAGATTGCGGAAAGCGGATAAGCTACGCAAACCGCAATGAACATAAGCACGGAGTTGAGCATTGTTCCGCAACAAATTGCAATAAGACCGAAAAACGAGATTGATGCAAGTGTTCCGAGGCATATTTTGAGGAACATCGAACTAAGCTCGCTTATTACGGAATTTCCCGTGCAGACCGTGATAATTGAAATCACTCCGAGGAAAAATAATGTCGGGATAATTGACATGAGATATGCCGACGCTGTTTTTGTGACAAACAGCGTTGACCTTCCAATCGGCAGAGAACCGTACAAATCAGCCTTGCGTTTATTGTGCAGATACGAATAAATTCGCACCGTGTAGATGATTGTAAATATTATTGAAATAAGATAAATGAGGTTTGCCGATGAATACTGGAAAATCTCGATTATGCCTGTGCCTGAGTTCGTAACTCCCAGAAAGTTAAGGCTTAACAATGCACCTGTAAAGGTCATATCATCGCCAAGCACAACGCATATTGTGTAGCAGATTACAACCGTTACAGCCGAGATAAGTCCGAATACCACAAGCAACGGAGTACAGGCTCTCAGATCACTGCGGAAGAATGAAAATGCCTGTTTCATTCTGCTTTTAAATGATGTTTTCTGCGTCATAACCTGCTGCCCCCATTTCACTTATAAAAATTTCCTCCAATGTCATCGGAACGGCTGAAATGTAAAGAGGTTTACGCTCCTCAAGCTTTGGCATAAACTCATCTTCCATTCCTCTGATTGTAAGGTTGAATATATTTCCGTTTCTCCACAAATTGATAACATTGATTTCTTCAAAGAACGAATTGTCGGGAACTTCCGTGAACGCAACCTGAACCTTGCGGAGTCCAAGCTTGATTTCGTCAATTTCACGCTCAAGAAGCAACTTGCCCTTGTGGATAAGGCAGATTCTGTCGCACAATTCTTCAAGCTCACGCAGATTGTGTGACGCAATGACAACGGTCATATCGTTTGCGGAAACATTATCAATGAGAATTTTCTTTACAAGACGGCGGACAACCGGATCGAGTCCGTCAAAAATTTCATCAAGCAAAAGATATCTCGGACAGGTTGAAATCGCCAATATCAAAGCCGCCTGTCTTTGCATACCTTTTGACATATCAATTATTTTTGCATCAGGGTCAATAGGAAACACGGAGCAAAATTGTCTGAAAGCGTTCTCGTTCCAATTCGGGTAAAGACTGCGGTAAAGATATGCCGTGTTTTCGAGTGTTGCACTGTTTGAAAAATACGGAAAATCGGGAATAAAAAAACATTCTCCCTTAACAGATGGATTGTTATAAATGTTCTGACCGTTAATTTTAACCTCACCGCTGTCAGCATCAAACACACCTGACAAAATTCTCAGAAGTGTTGATTTTCCGCCGCCGTTACTTCCGACAATGCCGAGTACGGAGCCTCGGTTTATGTCGAGCGTAAAATCATCAACGGCAGTTACCTTACCGAACCTTTTTGTTATGTGATTAACCTCAATCATTCTTACCGCCTCCTTCGTATATGGCGTCAATAATGTCAATAAGCTGTTGGCGGGGAACGCTGTACAGTTCTGCATTTTTGGTGGCTTCTCTGAATGCTTTCAGAGCCATATCTCTGTATGCCGTGTCTTTTGTCAGCTTGTCGGTCATAAATGTTCCTCTGCCGACAGTTGAGTAAATGTAGCCGTCAATTTCAAGCGTGCGGTATGCCTTTGCAACGGTATTCGGGTTTACTCCGATTTCTTTTGCAACCGTTCGTACAGGCGGCAGTCTGTCACCCGATTGAACACACCCGCCGATGCAAGTCTGATTACACTGTTGCAAATCTGCTCGTAAATCGGCACACGGCTTGTGAAATCAATTGTAAACATAGCCGTCCTCCTTTTAATGATTTATATGCGAATTTGTATAACATGGCTAATTCTACACTTAAATTGTACCATTTGATTGTACCATTGTCAATGTACAATTTTAAAGTTTAGAAAACTTTTTAAAAAAATTACTCAAAGTATAAAAGCGATAAAACCGTCAATAACTATTGTAAAGACAAAACCGATTAAAATTCAGATTCGGGGGTAATTCTTTGCAATACGGAAAAGTTGAAATCTGCGGAGTAAACACATCACAGCTTAAACTGCTCAAAGAAAGCGAAAAACGGGAACTGCTTAATATAATCAAAAACGGTTCTCCTGCCGAAAAGAAAAAGGCAAGAGACAAGATGATTAACGGAAATTTGCGGCTTGTGCTGTCCGTAATTCAAAGATTTACAAACAGGGGCGAAAATCCCGACGATTTGTTTCAGGTGGGTGTAATCGGGCTTATCAAGGCGATTGACAATTTTAATCCGACGCTTGATGTAAGATTCAGCACCTACGGAGTGCCTATGATAATCGGTGAAATCAGACGGTTTCTGCGTGACAACAACTCAGTCAGGGTTTCACGCTCAATGAGGGACACGGCTTACCGTGCAATGCAGATAAAAGAACAGCTCACAAATAAAAATAACCGTGAGCCGACTGTTGAAGAAATTGCTAAAATTATGGAGATGCCAAAGGAACAGGTGGTGCTTGCGCTTGAGGCAATTGTCGAGCCGGTGTCGCTTTATGAACCCGTGTTTTCGGACGGAAACGATACAATATATGTAATGGATCAGATAGGCGATAAGAATGACGATTCAACATGGCTTGAAGAAATTGCCGTAAAAGAGGCGATTGCAAATCTTTCGGACAGGGAAAAGCGGATTCTTTCAATGAGATTTTTCCGTGGCAAAACTCAGATGGAGGTTGCGGCTGAAATAGGAATTTCACAGGCACAGGTCAGCCGTATTGAAAAAGGCGCTCTCGATACTATAAAGAAAAACATTTAACCGTAAGTGCAAAACAGCTGTTCAGTCGGACGGCTGTTTTGTGTTTGCATAAATTTATGTGTAAAAAATCACAGGCAAATTTCGTAAAAAAAGACGAAAAAGCAGTTTTTACTTTACTTTCGTACTTTTGTGTGTTAAAATTTTAGTGTATGAAAACATATTGCTCATAAAATTTACGAAAACAAAATTAAGGAGGAAACGGTTTTGAATTCAAAGCTGAAAAATGATTCTACCGACTATTTATTCAAGGCAATTCTTTCTCTTGAAAACGAGGAAGATTGCTATCGCTTTTTTGAAGATTTATGCACAAGTGCAGAGCTTAAAGCTATGTCACAGCGTCTTGTTGTTGCAAAAATGCTTACCGAAAAAAAAGTATATACCGAAATTGTTAAGGAAACAGGTGCGTCAACCGCAACTATCAGCCGAGTGAAAAGAGCGTTGTTCGACAACGATACATACGGCTACACGCTTGTGCTTGACCGAATTAAAAACGGAGAAAAAGAGTAATGCCGAGCTATTTGTCATTTGCCCGATTCTATGACGGACTTATGCAGGACGCCTGCTATGAAAAACGCTGTGACTATATTTTAAAGCTTGCCGAAAGTTTCGGTCATGATATGGGCATAACGCTTGACCTTGCCTGCGGAACGGGAACTCTTACCCGAATTTTGAAAAAGCGGGGCGTGGATGTTTTCGGAATTGATTACAGTATGGAAATGCTCAGCGAGGCAATGCAAAGTGCCTCGGAAGAAGAGCTTGATATCCTGTTTTTAAGGCAGAAGATGCAGAGTATTGACTTGTATGGTACAATAAATACCTGTGTGTGTACTCTCGACAGCATAAATCATCTTACAAAAATTGAAGATGTTGCAAAGACATTTGACCGTGTGGGACTTTTTATGGACGATGACGGTCTGTTTATTTTTGATGTCAACACGGTGTACAAGCATAAAAATGTTCTTGCGGATAATACCTTTGTGTATGAAAACGACAGCGTTTTCTGCGTATGGCAGAACACTCCCGAAGATGATAACAAGGTGAAAATTGACCTTGATTTCTTTGAGGAAGAAAACGGTGTGTATTATCGTTCGTCCGAAAGCTTTTCGGAAAGAGCCTATACAGATGATGAAATCAGAAAAATGCTCACGGATGCAGGTTTTGAAGTAGAGGCTGTTTACGGCGACCTTACCCTTGAAAGCCCGAAAGCGGATGAACAGAGGGCAATTTATGTTGCAAGGATGAAAAAATCACGCAACAAAGAGTTTAATGAATCGAAAGGATAACCGATATGGATAAAATAATTCGTTGTATTACATCTGACGGTGCTATTATGGCGGCTTGCGTTGATGCCTCTGACATAGTTTTTACCGCAAAGAAGATTCACCATCTTTCACGCAGTGCCACAGCCGCACTCGGCAGACTTTTGTGTGCAACCTCAATTATGGGCGATATGCTCAAACAGAAAGATGCGTCAGTCAACCTCCGTGTAATGGGTGACGGTGAACTCGGTCCCGTTATCGCAGTCGGCGACAGCAGCGGCAATGTAAAGGGTTATGTCGGCAATGCAGACTGCCCGACGGAATATTATGAAAACGGCAAAATCAATGTTGCAAAAGCAGTCGGCAGAACAGGTATGCTAAATGTTATGCGTGACTACGGTTCAGGCGATCCGTACATAGGTCAGGTTGAGCTTGTCAGCGGCGAAATTGCCGAGGATATTGCAAACTACTACGCAACAAGCGAACAGATTCCTACAGTTTGTGCCCTGGGTGTGCTGATTGACAAAGAGGACGGCGAGGTTTTGCTTGCAGGAGGATTGCTTATTCAGCTTCTTCCGGGTGCAGATGATACTGTTATCGACAAGCTTGAAAAGAATATTGCAGAGCTTGAACCCGTTACAACTATGCTTGCAAAGGGTATGAGTATTCTTGATATCTGCAAAACAGCCCTCAAAGGCTTTGAGGTTGAAGTGCTTGACGAAAACCCTGTTAAGTATGTTTGCGGTTGTTCAAAAGAAAAGCTTGAAAATTATTTTTGTACCCTCAGCGATGACGATATCCGTTCTATGGTCAATGAACAGGGTGTTGCCGTTGCAACCTGTCACTTCTGCAATAAGAAATATGTCTTTACAAAGGATGACCTTGAAAAGTTGATTGCAGAGAAAAACAGCAAAGAATAAAGATTTTTAAAGGCCTTGTCGCAAATGTTCGTGATGTCACTCATAAAAATGAAAAAAATTTCAAAAAAGTGTTGACATTTGGAACAAGTTGTAGTATGATAATATCTGTCGCTGAGAGATATTCGAAATTCAACAGAACTTCGATAGAGCGACAAAGGCATGTGGGAGCATAGCTCAGCTGGGAGAGCATCTGCCTTACAAGCAGAGGGTCACAGG
>ERZ773178.2031-NODE-2031-length-19751-cov-5.012134_pt1 | contig 19751 bp, 19 predicted proteins | sample MGYA00580533_ERZ773178 | MGnify/ENA primary metagenome ERZ773178 (study PRJEB29015, sample SAMEA2737859) | human gut metagenome | biome: human gut; feature: human-associated habitat; material: faeces | place: China | collected 2012 ...
GGGCGTCATTCAGTCCTCCTCCGCCACCACGGTCATGGTGGTGGGCTTTGTCAACTCCGGGCTTCTGACGCTGGGACAGGCCATCAACGTCATTATGGGCGCGAACGTTGGCACCACCGTCACCGCATGGATATTGAGCCTTAGCGGCATTGAAAGCGGGAACGTCTTCGTCCGGCTGCTGAAGCCCAGCTCTTTTACCCCCATTCTTGCGCTGGTGGGCATTGTGTACTACATGTTCATGAAGGACGGCAAGAAGAAGGACACCGGCATGATCTTTCTGGGGTTTGCGACCCTGATGTTCGGCATGGAGACCATGTCCGGCGCGGTCAGCAGCCTGAAAAATGTGCCGGAATTCCGGCAGATGTTCCTGATGTTCACGAACCCCATTCTGGGCGTTCTTGTGGGCGCGGTGCTCACCGGAATCATCCAGTCCTCCTCGGCCTCCGTGGGCATTTTGCAGGCGCTGTCTTCCACCGGCTCTGTGACCTATGCCGCCGCCATCCCCATTATCATGGGTCAGAACATCGGCACCTGCGTCACCGCGCTGCTGTCCAGCGTGGGCACCACCAAAAACGCCCGGCGGGCGGCGGTGGTGCATCTGATGTTCAACATCATCGGCACCATTGTGTGCCTGACCCTCTTTGTGCTGGCGGACGCCCTGTTCTCCCCTGCCATTCTGGGAGAAAGCGCTTCTTATCTGGGCATCGCCATCTGCCACACGGTGTTCAACGTCATCTGCACCACCCTGATGCTGCCCGCGGCAGGCCTGCTGGAAAAGCTGGTGTGCAAGATCGTTCCCGACGGGAAGCAGCCGGAAGCGGTCTGCGAGCTGGACGAACGCCTGCTGACCACTCCCTCCATCGCGCTGGAGCGCTGCCGTGTGGTCACCAATGAAATGGCTGACGTGGCCGCCGTGACCCTGCGGGATGCCGCCGCCGCCCTCCAGAACTACACGCCGGAGCTTGCGCAGGCTGTGCGGGAGGGGGAGAGCAAAACCGACCATTATGAGGATATCCTTGGCACCTATCTTGTCAAGCTCAGCGCCCTGAAGATCAGCGAAAACGACAGTAGCGAGGCCGCCATGCTTCTCAAAGCCCTCAGCGATTTTGAGCGCATCGGCGACCACGCCCTGAATCTGGTAGAGTCCGCCGAAGAACTGAAAAGCAAGAATCTGGCGCTGTCCGACGCCGCCCGCCATGAGCTGAACGTTCTGCTGCGGGCTGTGGAGGAAATCGTGGACATGACCTTTCAGGCGTTCCGGGACGACGATCTGGAAAAAGCCTACCGGGTGGAGCCGCTGGAACAGGTCATTGACGATCTGAAGGAGAAAATGCGCATCCATCACATTCTGCGGATGCAGCAGGGCAGCTGCAGCATTGAGTCCGGATTTGTCTGGTCGGATCTGCTGACCGCGCTGGAACGGGTGGGCGACCACTGCTCCAACATCGCCGGGTGCATCATCGACCTGCACCACCACAACATGAACACCCACGAGGCCATCCGCTCCGCCCGGATGGAAAACGAGAATTTTGACGATGAATACAGGGCGTATGCGGTGAAATACAGTCTAAAGTAAGCAGAAAAGTGTGAAAAGCGCCCGGCAGGAATCTATTTCCTGCCGGGCGCTGCGTTATTTCTTCCACTTTTCGATCAGACTGACAATCTGTCCCGTAAGCTTGGCGTTGTCCTTGTTGGTGTTCCCGCGGCGGGTCTTGACCAGCGCGAGGAGCGCTTCCGCCGCCGCGACCATGTCCTCGTAAATCTGCTTCGCCCGCTGGGTACCCTTGAAGACGGCCGCCCGGTCGATCTTCACGCCCTCGGTGTAGGTCGTGAGCTTGCCGGTGATCAGGTCGTATTCCGTGCCGCTGTAGGGGGTGTCGGCATGGTAGCCCATGGACTTCAGGGTCGCGCAGAAGGCTTTGCAGCTGCTGTCATCGCCGTGGTTCACAAACACCATCTTGGGCTTTTCCCGGAAGCCTGCCAGCCAGTTCAGCAGTCCCTCTTTGTCCGCGTGGCCGGAGGTGCCGTGGAGCATGGCGATCTCCGCGTTCACCGCGATGTCCTCGCCGAAGAGCTTCACGGACTTCGCCCCGTTTTCCAGCTTCCAGCCGAGAGACCCCTCCGCCTGATAGCCTACGAACAGGATGATGTTTTCCTTGCGCCACAGGTTGTGTTTCAGATGGTGGCGGATTCTGCCCGCCTCGCACATGCCGCTGGCGGAGAGTATGACCTTGGGCTGGGGGTCGGTATTGATGAGCTTGGATTCGTCGGAGGAAACGGACAGCTTCAATCCGTCAAACCAGATGGGGTTGACGCCCTGTTTCAGAATGGCCCGGGTCTCGTCGTCAAAGTCCGTGGGGTCGCATTGCAGGAAAATTCCCGTCGCTTCCACGGCCAGCGGGGAGTCCACGTACACCGGGAAATGGTCGTGTCCCGTCACCAGACCCCGCTGCTTGATCTCCCGGATGGCGTAGAGCATTTCCTGCGTCCGCCCCACGGCAAAGGCGGGGATGACCAGATTGCCGCCCCGGTCCAGCGCCCGCTGGATGCAGGCGGCCAGCTCGCCCACCACGTCGCCCCGCTCCTTGGGGTGCAGACGGTCGCCGTAGGTGGATTCGATGACCAGATATTCCGTCTCCGCAACAGGCTGGGGGTCGCGGAGCAGGGGCTGATTGACGTTGCCCACGTCGCCGCTGAACACGATCTTCCGGGTCTGCTGCCCCTCCGTCAGCCACATTTCGATGGCGGCGGAACCCAGCAGATGGCCGATGTCCGTCATGCGGATGATGATGCCCTCCGCGGCCTGGACGGCGGCGTTATACTGGCAGGGGCGGAGCAGCCGGAGAGCCGCCGCCGCGTCGTTGGTGTCGTATACCGGCTCCACGGCCCGTTCCCCGGCGCGCTCGGCCTTGCGGGTGCGCCACTGGGCTTCCGATTCCTGAATGTGCGCCGAGTCCATCAGCATGATGCGGCAAAGATTGCAGGTGGCCTCCGTGGCGTAGATCTGCCCCCGGAACCCGTCCTTGCACAGCTTGGGGAGCATACCGGAATGGTCGATATGGGCGTGGGTCAGGAACACCGCTTCGATGGCATTCGCCGGGACGGGCAGCGGGACGTTCTGGAAAATGTCCTCCCCCTGCTCCATACCGCAGTCCACCAGATAGTACCGGCCATTCACTTCCAGCAGCGTACAGCTGCCAGTGACCTCATGGGTCGCGCCGATGAATTGAACTTTCATGTCTGCACCTCCAGGATTCACGTCTGAACATACTATACCACAATTCGCCGCGCAGTGCAAGGTTTTGACTTTTTTGAATACGAAAACGCGCCCGGTTCTTTGCAGAATCGGGCGTGTTTTGAATCAATCTTAATACTCGGTGGGCTTGATGTGCCAGATCTCCTCGGCGTACTGACGGATGGTGCGGTCGGAAGAGAACTTGGCGGCGGAGGCCACGTTCATCAGGCACTTGCGGCCGAAGGCAATGCGGTCGGCATAGTCCCGGTTGGCCTGGAGCTTGGTGTCGAAGTAGGAAGCGTAGTCCAGCAGCAGGAAGTAATGGTCGGCCTGATGCCAGTCGGTGCCGTCCAGCAGAGAATGGAACAGCTCCTTCTGGGCGTCGTCCGTGGGGACGGTGCCGTCCACCAGGGTGTTGATGGCGCGGCGCAGGTCGGCGTTGGAGTCGAAAATATCCCTGGCGTGATAGGTGGGCTTCACGGCATTGATCTCATCCACGGTGTGGCCGAAGATATACTCGTTCTCCCGGCCGGCCTCCTGCGCAATCTCCACATTGGCGCCGTCCAGCGTACCCAGCGTTACGGCACCGTTGAGCATCAGCTTCATGTTGCCGGTGCCGGAGGCTTCCGTACCGGCAGGGGAAATCTGCTCGGAAATGTCGGCGGCGGGGATGATATGCTCGGCGTAGGAGCAGTTGTAGTTCTGAACGAATACCACTTTCAGCTTGTCGGCCACGGCGGGGTCGTTGTTGATCATCTTCGCGACCCGGTTGATATAGCGGATGATGGCCTTGGCACGGGCGTAGCCGGGGGCGGACTTGGCGCCGAAGAGGTAAACCGTGGGATGGAAGTCCGGCAGACGGCCTTCCTTCAGACGGAAGTAGATGTCCACAATGGACAGAATGTTCATCAGCTGGCGCTTGTACTCGTGCAGACGCTTGACCTGCACGTCGAAGATGAAGTCGGGGTTCAGCGTCACGCCCTCGTGCTTGGCGATGACGGCGCACAGCTGCTCCTTCTTCAGACGCTTGATGTCGTTGAATTCCACCACGGTCTCGTCGTAAATCTGATTTTTCAGCTCGCCGATGAGGTCGAGGTTTTTCAGGAAGTCGCCGCCCACCTTTTCCCGCAGCATGGCGGTCAGCTCGGGGTTGCACAGACCCAGCCAGCGGCGGGGGGTGATGCCGTTGGTCTTATTCTGGAACCGCTCGGGGAAGGCGTAGTACCAGTCCTTGAAGCAGTCGTTCTTCAGAATCTGGGTGTGGATCTCCGCCACGCCGTTGATATAGGAGCCGACGTAAATGGACAGGTTCGCCATGTGGGCGGTGTTGTCTTTCACAATGAACAGATCCGGATGCTCCCACTTGAGCTTCTGGTCAATGCGGCAGATGATGTCCACGATCTCGGGAACCACGCTGCGCATCAGATCCAGCGGCCACTTCTCCAGCGCCTCGCCCATGACGGTGTGGTTGGTGTAGGAGAAGGTCTTCTGAGCGACGTTGAAGGCGTCGTCAAAGCTCATGCCCTCCAGCATCAGCAGACGGATCAGCTCGGGGATGGACATGGCGGGATGGGTGTCGTTGAGCTGCACCGCGTAGAACTCGGCAAAGCGGCTCAGATCATCGCCATGGGCAATTTTGAAGGTGCGCAGCATATCCTGCAGGGACGCAGAGGACAGCACATACTGCTGCTTGATGCGCAGGCGCTTGCCCTCCCATGTGGAGTCGTTGGGGTACAGGACGCGGGTGATGTCCTCGGCCTTGTTCTTGGCGTCCAGCGCCCGCAGGTAGTCCTGATTGTTGAAGGCGTTGAAGTCCAGCTCCTCCTCGGCCTCGCACTGCCACAGGCGCAGTGTGCCCACGTTCTCGGTGCCGTAGCCGATGACGGGAACGTCGTAGGGAACGGCCAGAACGGTATGGTCTGGGAACTTGACCTTCACGGTGTGGTTATAGCGGCGGAAGGACCAGGGGTCGCCGAACTTTGTCCAGTCGTCGGCATTCTCCACCTGACTGCCGTCGGCGTCAAAGCTCTGCTTGAACAGACCGAACTTGTAGCGCAGGCCGTAGCCGGACAGGGGAATATCGGTGGAAGCAGCGCTGTCCAGGAAGCAGGCCGCCAGACGGCCAAGACCGCCGTTGCCCAGAGCGTCGTCCTCGATGTCCTCGAGAACCGCCAGGTCAACCCCGTGCTCGGCAAACAGCTCCTTCATCTCGTCCAGGATGCCCAGGTTGAACAGGTTGGAATACACCAGACGGCCGATCAGGTACTCGGCGGAGATGTAGTAGGCCTTGCGATTGGGCATACGGGTCTTCTTGGAATGGCTCCAATCGTCGGAAATGGCCATCATAACAGCCTGACCCAGCGCTTCATGCAGCTCCTGAGGGGTCGCCTCCTGCAAAGAAACGTCGTAGGTGTACTTGAGCTGTGCCTCCGTCCATTTCAGGATGTTCAGACAGTTGTTGTTCATGTTAGCTCTCCATTCTTAAAGCGGGTGCGCCGCCGTGGCTTTTTGATACGGTTCCTTCAAGACAGACTTTTGATAGTATATCATATTCCGATCAGCATGTCCAGTTGAAACCGCCCCGAAAACGGCAAACAGGAAACTTTTTGCCGGTATCCGTCTGAGCGTGGGTTCTCCGGAGGAACTCCGGGGGAAGACACCTCTGCGGCGGCGGAAAAACGGCAGTTTCGGAAAATTGAAACGTTTCCAATTCTTGCAGATTCCCACTTAGAATAATACCTTTTTCCCATTTTGTCAAGTAAAACCGGACGAATTTTTTTCTGGGTTCTATGGATTTTGCCCCTTTTATTGCGACGCTATCCCCTGCCCACCCCCGGCGGACGGAAATGCCCCGGACAATGGGAAAGGCAACGTTCACATTTCGTCTATTTACTTTTCCCCGGAAGAATGGTATAATGAAAAACCATAGCGGAAAGGAGGCGGTTGTTTGAGCCGGTTTTTGGATGAATTAAAGGATTTTTGGAAAAAAGGCGACATATTTCTGCTGGTTTTGTGCCTGATCGTATCCGGCTTTGGCTGCGTTTTCATTGCCAGCGCCACTTCCGCCGACAAGTTTGGCGGCAATATCAAATATATTATCATTCAGCTGGCGGCTACCGGTCTGGGCGTCATGATGTACGCGCTGGTGTCCTCCGTCGATCTGGACTTTCTTTCGGAACACCGGATGGTGATGGTGGCTTTCAACTGTGCGCTGCTTCTTATGCTGATAAGCCCTCTGGGAACCGACCACGACTCCGGCAACCGAAGCTGGATCGACCTGGGCTTCATCAGCGTTCAGCCCGCCGAGATCTGTAAGATCACCTATGTCGTTATTATGGCGTCGGTCATGTCGGCGCACCAGAACCGGATATCCAGTCTGCCGTCCGTCATGCACATGTGCCTTCACCTGGGACTGCTGGTGGGACTGAACATGGTGCTGTCCGGCGACGCGGGCGTTTCCCTGATCTTCGTGTTTATCTTCATCGGCATGGCCTTCGGCGGCGGCGTCAGCCTGTGGTGGTTCGTCCTGGCCATCGGCCTGATCGTGGCGGCGTTCCCGATCCTGTGGCAGTTCCTGGGCGAATATCAGCAGAACCGGTTTCTGATTCTGGTTGACGACACCATCGACCCCATGGGCATCAACGAGCGCTATCACTCCATGATGAACCTGCGTTCCCTCACCGGCGGCGGCCTGACGGGGCAGGGGCTGTTCAACGGCAACCGTACCCAGAGCGGCAGCCTGTTCGCCCAGCACACGGACTATATTTTCTCGTCCATGGGCGAGGAGCTGGGCTTCGTGGGGTGCCTTGCGATCATGATTATGGAAATGGCCATCATCGCCCGGTGCATCTATGTGGGTATGCACTGCCAGGACTATATGCGCCGTCTGGTATGCTACGGTGCCGCGTCCGCGCTGATGTTCCAGGTGATGATCAACACCGGCATGTGCATCGGCGTTATGCCCGTTATCGGCCTGACCCTCCCGCTGATCAGCTACGGCGGCTCCTCGGTGGTTTCGATCTACGCCATGCTCGGACTTGTCTCCGGTGCCCACGCGCGACCGCAAAGTCTGAGCCATGAACGATACGTGCAGCCATACAGGTGAACAAGCCTCATGCGCCCCGTCCTTTTCAGGGCGGGGCGCAAAAAGAAAAAAGGAAATTCCGGAAAAAGTGGTTGACTTTCCGGAAAAACGTGGTATAATAATCCCTGCTTCGGTATGGAGGCATAGCTCAGCTGGTTAGAGCGCATGCTTCACACGCATGAGGTCACAGGTTCGAGTCCTGTTGTCTCCACCAGGTATTATATAGAGGATTTGTGTAACGGTAGCACACCGGACTCTGACTCCGTTTGCGGGGGTTCGAATCCCTCATCCTCTGCCAGGTCCACTGTAGTCGTAAGATTACAGTGGACTTTTTTTGCATTAAGGGCGCTCCGCTTTCATCGGAGCGCCCTTGATGCTTCATTTGATTGCCGCGCTGTTGTTCAGCAGCAGCGTGCTGTAGAGGAACAGCACGTCCTGACCGTGAAAGTCCAGAAACTGCCCCAGATAGTCGCTTCGGATGTACCGAAGGTCTACCAGCGTCACCTTGGCGTAGTCGTTTGCCAGCAGCGGAACCATGCTGCTTCCGAAGGAATCCCGGAATACGATCAGCTCCCGGCCGGTGGCCGCGTTGGGGTTTTCGATGGTCAGCAGGCTCCGGGCACCGGAGAGATACACGTCGTACAGGTCTTTGCTGCTTAGCTTGGTCATGTCGTAGACAGCGGTGGTTTCTCCTGCTTCGTAATCGTACACCCGGCATTCGTCCAGCAGCTTGCTTTCCATCAGGTACATGGTGTCCGGCTGCATGGGCAGCGCCGCCTGACCGTAGTACACGCCGTAGAAGGGCTTGTCCACCGGGGTGACGGTGTAATCCTCCTGCCGGGGAGAGGACACCCCCAGTGCCTGACACAGCGTCTGCGCCGCCGGGAGCAGCCGCTCCTGCCGCCAATGGGTATCGGTGCGGTAATAGTCCTGAATGGACAGGCTGTCCGTCAGGCGGATGGGAGAGGCCCAGGGCATCCCGTCCTCCACCATGGCAAAGAGCCGGTCATAGTCCAGAGACAGCTGCCCGGCGGACTGCGCCAGATAGTAGCCCTTGTCCGGGACGATGGCAAGGTAAATTTGGGAATCGGTGGAGGAAAGATAGGTTTCGTATACGCTGCTGAACCGCTCCAGCGCGTGGTTGACCGAGGCTTCGCTCAGGGGATATTCCTGTGCCGCAGCATAGCCTTGGGAGATATAAATGCCGCTTTTGTCGCTTTGCCGCAGGACGAAGCGGTGGAACAGGGATTTCGCCTCGCGGAAAGTATCCCGCAGGGGGAACTGATCCAGACTGGCGTCCTCAAAATCCGTCATGAAGCTGCCGTCCAGCAGTTTTTTTCCCTGAATGGCGGGCTTCTGTGCCAATTGGCGGCGCTCCGCGACAGAAATGTCCCGGCTGGGTGCCAGCCACGCCCACACAGCCAGCACCGCCCAGACAGCCGCAACAATGATTGCGCAAATTCGATTTTTCATACCTTCGCCCCCTCAAAACCGGAAATACAGGAACGGGCTGAAGGAGCCGTCCACCAGATAGGCCGTGCAGACGATCAGCAGCGCCAGCATTGCCGCGGCTTCCAGCACGACGCCCGTCTTCGTTCCGTCAATGTGCCGCGCCGCGTTTTTCACCACCGGCGTGGAGCCGAGAATGCCCAGAACGAACAGGACGGCGTAGCTTTTGAGATAATACAGCGTTTCGGCGGAGATCAGGCTCAGACTGCCGAAGCCGAACAGTCCGGCAAAGTCCTGCCCCGCCTGGGCAAGACTGTCCGCGTTGAACAGGACGAAACTGAGGACTACCGCCAGCAGCACATAGCCATGGCGCAGGACGCCCGGCAGCCTTTGCAGGACGGGAATCCACTTTTCCGCCAGCAGAAGCGCGGCAAACAGCAGCCCCCACAGCACGAAATTCCACGCCGCGCCGTGCCACAGCCCCGTAAGCATCCACACGGTGAGGATGTTCAGAACCCACCGCCAGCGGCTGACCCGGCTGCCGCCCATGGGGATATATACATAGTCCCGGAACCAGCTGCCAAGGCTGATATGCCACCGCCGCCAGAACTCCGTGACGCTTCCCGAGAGGTAGGGGTAGTTGAAATTCTCCACAAAATGGAACCCCAGCACCCGCCCAAGACCGATGGCCATGTCGGAATAGCCGGAAAAGTCGAAGTAAATGTTCAGGGCAAAGGCCACGGCGTACATCCAGTAAAACAGGACGGATTTTTCGCCGCTCTGTCGGAACAGCCGGATCAGCAGGGCAAAGTTATCCGCAAGGATGACCTTTTTCCCCAGCCCTACCAGAAACCGCCGCAGACCCACCGCCGCGTTTTCCCAGCTGTGCTCCCGGTGCTCCAGCTCCCGTGCGATGTCCGCATAGCGGACGATGGGGCCTGCAATCAGCTGGGGGAACAGGGCGACATACGCGCCGAAGTTGATGAGGTTCTTCTGTGCCGGGACGCTGCCGCGATAGACGTCGATGGTGTAGCTCAGGCACTGGAAGGTGTAAAAGCTGATGCCGACGGGCAGCGCAAGATGAAGCAGGGGAATTTTCAGGCCGGTGACGGTGTTCAGACTGCCGATGAAGAAGTCCGCGTACTTGAAAACCCCCAGCAGCCCCACGCTGATGACGATGGACGCCAGCAGCCAGCGCTTTTTCCGCTTCCGGGAGCGTTCGATGCCCAGGCCGCAGACGTAGCACAGCAGGATGGTGAACACCATCAGGGGCAGCAGCCGCAGCTCCCCCCAGCCGTAAAAAATCAGGCTGGCAAGGAGCAGAACGGCGTTTTTCCCCTTCCGGGGCGTGAGAAAATACACCGCCAGCACCGCCGGGAGGAAATAATATAGGAAGGGAATGCTTGAAAAAACCATAGGCGTGTTCGCTCCTGAGAACTCTTATAAAAATGGCAGCGATTCCATCGCTGCCATTTTGGAAACCTTAAATCACAAATTCGGGTTCGCCGACGACCTTGCCGAAGGCGTCCACAAAGGACTGGGCGGTGAGGTCGTAGCTGGTGTCCAGCATAATGAGCATCACCACGTCACGGTAGCCGGTGACCAGCATGTCGTCCGCTTCCACGCAGACCCACTTGCGGGGGTTGATGCCGGACTTCATGGCTTCGGCGACGGACTTGATGTCCTCGCCCGGGGCGACCCGCACCATGACCATGGAAAAGGCGATGGAGCCGATCATCGGCTCGAACACCGCAGCCTCCGTCAGTACGCCGGCGTTATCCAGACCGGTGCTGCTCTTGATGGCCCACTGACCCTCCTCGCTGGTGTCGGTGAGGTCGATGGTCTCGACGCCGCCGTCGAACTCCACCGGCTGCTGGGCAACGATTTCGTTCAGCAGCTCTTCCACGGTTCCCTCCACCTGATCGGGGGAGGTGGTTTCCGTGGGCTTGGATCCGGCACAGCCGGAAAGCAGGGACAGCGCCATGGCTGCCGCCAGAATTGCAGTTAAAAATCTTTTCATGTTTCATTTCCTCCTGAAATTATTTCGGGTAAATCGTCTCTTCCAATAAGCATGCCCCAAAAACAGCAGGAGCATACCGGCGGCCGCGCCGCAGCTGTCAATGCACACGTCCCGGATGCCGGGGCCGCGGCCGGGGACGAAGATCTGGATGGTCTCGTCGATGCAGGCAGCGGCCACGCCCAGCGCGAACGCCGGAAGCTGCTTTTTTCCCAGCATCCCGAACAGCCAGCCAAGCAAAAGTCCCAACGCGCCGAACTCGGCAAAGTGGGCAAATTTCCGCAGCAGGCCGTCGCCGGATGGAGCTGCTTCGCCGGGGGGAAACAGGCCGTCCAGAAACGCTTTCAGCGAGCCGCTGATCTGTCCAGAGACTTCCGCCGGGAGCAGGGAATTGCCCCAGATAAAGACCAGATTGCAAAGCAGAAGCACAGTACACAGCGTCATGCGGCGCTTTGTGCGCTTCACGCCAGAACCCCCAGATGCTCCAGCAGGATCTTCACGCCCAGAAGAATCAGAATGACGCCGCCGGCAAACTCGGCCTTTTTCTCATACCGGCTGCCGAACACGTTGCCGATCTTCACGCCCAGAGCGGACAGCAGGCAGGTGCAGATACCGATAAACGCCGCCGCCAGCCAGATGTTCACGCTGCCGACCATGGCAAGGGAAATGCCGACGGCCAGCGCGTCTATGGAAGTCGCCACGGCCATGAGAAACATGGTCCTGACGGACAGGTCGGCGTCCTTTTCCGGGTCGTCGCCGGATTCGTCTTCCTTCTCCAGCGCTTCCTTCAGCATGTTGATGCCGATGATGACCAGCAGACCGAAGGCGACCCAGTGGTCGAACGCTTCAATGGCTTCGGCAAACAGCGAGCCAAGGAAAAAGCCGGTCACGGGCATCAGCATCTGGAAGCCGCCGAACCAGAGGCCGCAGGTCGCCTCCGCCTTCAGCGTTGCCTTTTTCATGGCAAGGCCCTTGCATACGGACACTGCGAAAGCGTCCATGCTCAGTCCCACCGCCAGCAAGAACAGTTCTCCGATTCCCATAAAAAATCCTCCGTACTGAATACAAGTCAGCACAGAGAAACGAAGAGACTGTGCCGGCCTGCAAAAGTCTCGTCATTTCAGGCTGAACCGGGGCCTCACCAGTATGTCGATTCAGTCCCGCGTTGTGCGCCGACTACTCCCTCTTCACGGCGCATTATAACAAAGATTCCTCCGCTCGTCAAGGCGAAGCGGAGGAATACACAGTTATTTTACAAATGGCTCATTGCCCATTCCACGACCAGCACCGCGGCGCTGCTGCTGAGGGCGACCACGATCAGACTCTTGCCCCGGTAGGCCAGAATCACCGCTACCACCAGTGCCGCCGCGCCGCTTAAGATAGAAGCGGTGCTGCTGAGGATGGAGGGGAACGTCATGGCCGTCAGGCAGCAATAGGGAACGTAGTACAAAAACGAGCGCAAAAAACGGCTCTTAATGGGCTTGCGGAAGATCGTCATGGGCAGGACGCGGATAAGATAGGTCGTCAGCGCCATGGCGAGGATGTACAGATAAATGTTCATGCCGCTTCCCTCTCTTCCTTCACCGGGAACAGCACGGCGCAGATGGCGGCGGCTGCCACGGTGCAGATCACGATGGACAGTCCCGGGGAAACGGTTTTCAGCCCCGGCGTCCAGGAAAACAGGCTGCTGAAGATCAGCGCCAGCACCACCGCGACAAAAATGTCCCGGTTCTTCTTCGCGGGGGGCACCACGATGGCGATGAACATGCCGTAGAGCATGACCCCCAGCGCCGTCCGGATGGAGAGCGGCAGGATCGACCCGGCCAGTGCGCCGCACAGCGTCCCCAGCGTCCAGCCGATAAAGGGCAGCGTCCCCAGCCCCAGCAGGAACGGCACCGTCAGGGGTGCTTCCCGCGCCATGGCGAGGGCGAAAATTTCATCTGTATTGAAAAACGCGATCAGAAGCCGGGGCAGCAGGCCGATCTTCTCGCCCATCCGCTGGCTCAGCGCCAGACTCATCAGGGCGTAGCGGCTGTTGATGACCAGCTGCGTCAGCACCATTTCCCACAGCGTGGCGGCGGCGACGATGAGGGTCAGCCCCGCGAACTGCCCCGCGCTGGTCAGATTCGTGGCGGAGATCAGCACCGCGTCCAGCGTTTTCAAGCCCTGCGACACGGCCATGGCGCCGAAGCCGAAGCTCACCGAAAAATATCCCATCCCCACAGGCAATCCGCGGTTGACGCCCACGCGGTATTCATTGTTGTTCATAAATAACACTTCTCTATGTCTCTTTTTTCCGGCAAACGCCGCCGGATGGTCAGCGGACGCCCTGATATTCCATCAGCTCCAGAACGTCCTGTCCCCGTTTGGTCAGCGCCATGCTGCCCCGGACGGGGCTGGCGTCATAGGCGGGGGTATGGTAATCTTTCAGGGGCTTGTCATAGTCAAGGGAAATCAGGCCCTTTTTCTCCAGGCATTGCAGCAGAAGCTCTTTTCCCGCTTCCTCCGGGAAAACCGGCGCTTCCTTTTCCTGAATCACCGGCAGAAAGGCGCACTCTCCCAGCCGGTGCAGAAAGCTGATCTCTTCTTCCGTAAGCTCCAGCTCCAGACCGCACCCGGAACAGCCGCCGCTGCATCCGCCGCAGAATTCACATTTGCTCATATTGGTGTCCTCCCGTTTCTTTCAGGGTATCATAGCAGATGGGCGGCAAAATGTCAAATTGTCCGCACGCTCGACGCGCCCCTTGCGCTTTTTTCAAAATTAGGGTATACTATAGGCACAGAAAAATACCAAGGAGGAATTGTTATGTCCGTCATGCACATTACGAAGGCCAACTACGACGAGCTGGTGAAAAACAGCGATAAGCCCGTGCTGCTGGATTTCTGGGCGCCCTGGTGCGGCCCGTGCCGGATGGTCGGCCCCATTGTGGAGGAGATCGCTCAGGAGCGGGAGGATATCGCCGTGGGCAAGATCAACGTGGACGAGGAAGTGGAGCTTGCCATGGAATTCGGCGTCGCCAGCATCCCCACGCTGGTGGTCGTGGAACACGGCGAGGTCATGAACAAGGCCATCGGCTACATGCCGAAGGCAGAGATCGAGGAACTGCTGGGCTAAAAACTGCCCCAAAAGGCTCGCTGGTCTTTTGGGGCAAAGGGGCTTGCTATTGAGGCCCGTTTGCGCTATACTGAACATCAATTCAACGAATCGGGGCTTATAAAGAAGGAAATAACAAAATGCAAAAGCTAGAAATCGAAAATAGGAAAGACCTTGTCGAACATATAAAGCAAATCCCAGTTCAAAATATTATCAGCATGGAAGTGGAAACAGACAGTGGTTCATACCTGGAAGGAATTAGTTGGGATTTCTTGAAGTATGTATATAACAGAGAAAAAATTACGAAAAATGAAAGCCCCGCTTGGATAGACTATACAATAGTCTATAAGGATTCCATTTCTCCTGATAGCCTTGTTCTTGACTTTGATGATATACGAAAAAAGGGTATACATGGTTCAAAATCCGTAGTTACCATCATCTATGATGAAGAAAGATGAGCATAAATTCCAGTTTACTGGTCTATTTTCATTAACCTTTTTGCTCTCTGGGCGCAATTTTTTGCTTTAGAAAATACCCTTGACAAATATCATCTCAGGTACACGCCCGGCAGAAAATGATTTCATTTTATTTGTCGCCCGCAGGCGACTTTCCTCTGCGAGGCTTTTCGACAGATTAAGGCGGCGCTTTTAAGCGCCGCCTGAATTTCTTACTTTTTGTGCTGGTAATAGTACTGCTTGATGGCTTGGAACGACTCGTCGCTGATGACGTGCTCGATCCGGCACGCATCGTCGGTGGCGGTCTTTTCGTCCACACCCAGACGGATCAGCAGCTCCGAGAGCACCGTGTGGCGCTCGTAGATGGTTTCCGCCAGCTTTTTCCCGGAATCCGTCAGCGTGATCGCGCCGTCTTTTTCCATGAGGATATACCCGCCCTCCCGGAGAATGCTCATCGCGCGGGAAACGCTGGGCTTGGAATACCCCAGATATTCGCTGACGTCAATGGAGCGGACATACCCGCTTTTCTTCGCCAAAACCAGTATAGCCTCAAGATACATTTCACCCGATTCCCGGACAGTCATTCGGCTCATCTCCTTTTTATAAGGATATCACACTTTCCCGCCGAATGCAAGCGGCGGATTTCCGGGAAAAGGGAAGTCCCATGGGACGTTCGGGGTGAACTGTGAAATGTTCACAAATTTTCGCTGGTTTTTTCTACGTTTTGCCGAGGTAGTTCTGCTCATTTTCGGTTGATGGCCAGCAGGACGGCGCCAAAATACTTGCGTTTGCGGAGGAAATCCGCAAGGCTGCTGCCGTAATTGTCCGCGCCGGTGGAGTTGCGGTAGGTGTTGTAGCCGACGAAGCCCCCGGCGGTGTTGCGCAGCGCCACGAAGTGCGCGCCGAAGCGGTATTTATTCCGCCAGTGGTAGAACAGGATGCAGGCGTCCGCGTTTTTTGCCGCCTCGTCGAAGCGTTTGGTGTCCACGACGACCTTCACGGGGAAGCCCCACTTCCGGAAGCACACCGCAGGCCCCCAGAAGGAGGTGCCGGTGTTGCCGTGGATCAGGGGCAGCTGCCATTCGTAGTAGCGGATCAGCGCCGGGATGTCCGTTTTGTACCCCAGAATTTGCAGGGCGTTCCAGGTGGCGACCCATCCGCATCCAACGTCCGCCGAGGCACGCAGGCCGTAGCGGTACTGCTCTTTGGGAATGTCGTGCTGATTGTAGATAAAGTCGTTCATAGCTGCTGCTCCGTGACCGGGTGCTCCGCAATGTAATCGTCCAGAATGCCCGCCGCAGTCATGACCATATGGGCGCAGGGGCGGGTCTTGTAAAATTCCGCCGTGCGGGGCGTGGGATTGGGGTCGGATGGCGGATTGTCCAGAATCTCCCGGCAGATAATGCTGCCGATCTTCTCCCGGAACTGCCCCGCAAGGTTCTGCACCAGCCGGTAATGGGCTTTTTTGTTCACGTCGTTCTCGCCGGGGTCGTCATAGCCGTACAGAAGCCCTGCCACCATCAGCATCCCGCTGACCGCACCGCAGACCTCCCGCATCCGCCCCATGCCGCCGCCGAAGGAGGACGCCAGCTTCGCCGCGAAGCTCTTTTCAAGCCCCGTTACGTCGCCGAAGGCCTCCAGCACCGCCTGGGCGCAGTTGCTGTCGGATAAAAAGAGCTCCGCCGCCAATTCCCTGTGATCCATCGCTGTTTCCTCCGTATATTTGATAGAACCAGTTTACCGGGAGAAGGGGCAAATGTCAAGCCGGGATTCGCGCACAGATGGGCGACATGTGCCGGATTCGCCGAAATGGAATGGTAGGGTTCGCTTCTGATTTGGAAGATTATACAAAAAACGCGGATGCACCGAAAAAGCTATTGACAATCGGAAACCGCGATGCTAGGATACACTCAAAATTGAATCGCTTGATAGAGGCGCGGTACTCATCAGTACCCTCCGGCAAGGTCGTGCAGCCGCCGAAGGAGAAAGGGATCACCGCCGAAGTGTGGGAAATCTGCCCGGGTTTTTCATACTGGGTCGTCAGAGAACATCTGCCGGACTGTCACAAAAAATCTTTGTGAAGCGCTATCATTGGCTGTTCGGATCACTCCTTTCTTTTTGTGGGGTCTCCGCATTTCCATGGACCGCTTTCCAAAGCGGTTCATTTTTTAATGCAAAAAAGAAAGGTCGATCCCAAAATGAAGAAGTTCGTATCCGTTATCCTGTCCCTGCTCATGGTCCTGTCCATGACCGCCTGTGGAAGCTCTGCTTCCGACGCTCCCGCCGCCTCCGCCGCACCCACTGCGGCCAGTTCCGTGGTTCTCTCCGGCGTGGAGGACGGCGTGCTCACCGTGGGCATGGAGTGTGCCTACGCCCCCTACAACTGGACCCAGATGGACGACTCCAACGGCGCTGTTCCCATCGCCAACAACCCCGGCGCTTATGCCAACGGCTATGACGTCATGATCGCCAAGAAGATCTGCGAGGCCAACGGCTGGGAGCTGGAGATCATGGCCATCGGCTGGGACGGTCTGGTTCCCGCGCTGAACGCCGGTCAGCTGGACGCCGTCATTGCCGGTCAGTCCATGACCGAGACGCGGCTTCAGGAAGTTGACATGGCAGGCCCTTACTTCTACGCTTCCATCGTCTGCGTCACCCGGAAGGATAGCCCCTTGGCCTCCGCCACCGGCATTTCCCAGCTTTCCGGCTCCTGCACCGCTCAGACCGGCACCATCTGGTATGACACCTGCCTGCCCCAGATCGAAGGCGCCCAGCTGATGCCCGCTTCCGAAACGGCTCCGGCCATGGTCATGGCCGTCACCTCCGGCACTGTGGATTACATCTGCACCGATATGCCCACCGCTATGGGCGCCTGCGCCACCTACGACAATCTGGTGATTCTGGACTTCTCCGGCAGCGAGGACAATTTTCAGGTAGACGCCGGTGAGATCAACATCGGTATCTCCGTGGTCAAGGGCAACACCACCCTGCTGGACGCCATGAATGCGGTCCTCAGCGGAATGACCGTGGAGGACATGAACCAGATCATGAACGAGGCGATTGCCGTTCAGCCCGCGATCTGAGGTGCCTCATGGATAAGCTTGCAAAACTCACGACCGACATCGGGAAGCTGTGGGAGACGTACTCCGGCGCTTATTTTACCGGCATCCGGAACACGCTGGTTCTGGCGGTGGTCGCGACCCTGATCGGCTGCGTGATCGGCCTGCTGTGCGGCATTCTCAACACCATTCCCTATACCCGGCAGGATCCGCCGGTCAAGCGCTTCTTTCTGAAGCTGCTGCGGGCGCTGATCCGGATTTACGTGGAGGTGTTCCGGGGAACGCCCATGGTCTTACAGGCAGTGTTCATCTTCTACGGTCTGCCCTACTTCACCGACGGCGCGGTGGCCTTCAAGGGAATGGGCGGCATCTGGGTGGCAGCCATCATCGTGGTGTCCATCAACACCGGCGCGTACATGGCCGAGTCCGTCCGGGGCGGCATCATCTCCATTGACCCCGGCCAGACCGAAGGCGCGAAAGCCATCGGCATGACCCATGTGCAGACCATGGTGAATGTCATCATGCCTCAGGCGCTGCGGAACATCATCCCCCAGATCGGCAACAACTTTATTATCAACATCAAGGACACCTCCGTGATGTTCGTTATCGGCTTCGTGGAGTTTTTTGCCACCCATCGGAACATTGTGGGCGTCAATCTGCTGTATTTTCCCTCAGCCGTGATCGAGATGGCGGGGTATCTGATGCTGACGCTGGCGGCGTCTTTCCTGCTGCGCCTGCTTGAAAAGCGGCTGGACGGCAGCGACAATTACGAGCTGGTCAGTACGGACTCTTTGGCCATGAGCGCCGGTACCTATTCCCACCCCAGCCGCAAGACGCCCTTCGACGAGCGCAGCGGCGAGTTTGATTCCGGAAGACCGAAAGGAGAATATTAATATGGAAGACGTGATTTTACAGGTCAACCACCTTTCCAAGTCCTTCGGAAGCCACGAGGTGCTCCGGGACATTGACTTTACCGTAGCCAAAGGCGACGTGACCTCCATCATCGGCGCCTCCGGCTCCGGAAAAAGCACGCTGCTTCGGTGCATCAACCTGCTGGAAACGCCCACCTCCGGCGAGGTCTGCTACCACGGCAAGAACGTGGCTGGGCGGGGCATCAACGCGCCGGCCTACCGCGCCCATGTGGGTATGGTGTTTCAGTCCTTCAATCTGTTCAACAATATGACGGTGCTGGAAAACTGCATGGTCGGTCAGGTGAAGGTGCTGAAGCGGAGCCGGGAGGAAGCTCGGGCTCACGCGATGACCTATCTGGAAAAGGTGGGCATGGCGCCCTACATCAACGCCAAGCCCCGGCAGATCTCCGGCGGCCAGAAGCAGCGGGTAGCCATTGCCCGGGCGCTGGCTATGGACCCGGAGGTACTGCTGTTCGACGAACCCACCTCCGCGCTGGACCCGGAGATGGTGGGCGAGGTGCTGAACGTGATGCGGTCTCTTGCGCGGGAAGGGATGACCATGCTGGTGGTGACCCACGAGATGGCCTTCGCCCGGGACGTGAGCAATCATGTGGTGTTTATGAGTCAGGGCGTCATCTGCGAGGAAGGCGTACCCTCCGAAGTGTTTGGAAACCCGCAGAAGCAGGAAACAAAGGATTTCCTCGCCCGGTTCCGCAGCGCCTGATACTGAAAAGAGTTACCGCCGGGGCAATTGCCCCGGCGGTATTTTTTTGTCTTCTTGCGGCCGGATCACGATTACAGTACGCAATGTACGTTTTGCAGGTAGAAAACCGCGGAGTAGGTGGCGTTGCCCTGCACCATCGGGCAAGCAGTAATGGCATCAAAGTTCTTGTAACCGTCGAGTTTTATGTCAAAATATCCATTTGGCTCTGTGTAATTGATATCCTGTACAAATTCCCAGTTGCCGTTGTGCCTGACATAGATTTTCCACTTTCCATTCACCTTTGCACCATGCAAGCCGCCTGCCTCCAGATAGAACCGGAAGAAATCGCAGTCTTCTACTTCAAAGGATAATTCCAGAACAGAACTACGTCCGTTATTCCCGTAATGGTAGTACTCATCTGACCATTCTCCCCCAATTTCATCAATAGTAATTCCTTCTATTATACCATCGCGGCCTGCATGTAAAGTAGTCCCATAATAGTCCACGTCTTCATTCTCAGCCAGTGCGCCGTCTTCGTCGAAGTAGTACAGCGCGTTGTCGATTTCCTGAAGATCTACATACTTTTCACCATCCTGAATGTAATAGCGCTTTCCGTTTATGGTGTGCCAGCCGTCCGTGAGGGCCTCTGTTTCCGTCGGGGCGGGAGGCTCGGTGTATGTGACTTTTTCGGTGGGGGCAGCTTCGGTAGCGGCCTTGGTTTCGGCCTTGGGGGCTTCGGTTGTT
>ERZ773178.2039-NODE-2039-length-19713-cov-6.160240_pt1 | contig 19713 bp, 10 predicted proteins | sample MGYA00580533_ERZ773178 | MGnify/ENA primary metagenome ERZ773178 (study PRJEB29015, sample SAMEA2737859) | human gut metagenome | biome: human gut; feature: human-associated habitat; material: faeces | place: China | collected 2012 ...
AACATGAAAATAGGAGATAAACACCTATGATTAATGTTTACCTCCTACTCGATTGCCCACTGATGTAACATCTCAATGGCTTTGGCCAGTACGCCGGCAGATCCCTTGAAATGTCCGGAACCGCTCGGGACTCCTCCTTTGCCGTACCATTCATAAAAGCCTTTATTCTGTATAACCCGGTCTATCATCGGTCTGATTTCCGCGTAAGCCTCTTCTATGAATCCATGGGCTATCAACTGCTGGATCATCCGTCCTCCGAACCAGGTCCAGTCGCCGCCGTTCTGATAGACATACGGATGGGCCATTCCTCCGGTAAAGAAGTTTTCCGGATAAGGAGGATAGAGAGTCAGTCCGATACTGGGCATACCCGACAGGCGGACATTTTCCAGCATCTGCTGATTGACGGTTGCTATTTCTTCGCGTGTCAGCAAGCCTGCTTCGATGGCGACAGCCGTTCCTCCGTGATAATGGACCTTGTTTTCATCGAACCCTTCCGGTATGGGAGATTTGTCCAGGTAAATATGGGGAATGAACTTCTGGTTCTTTTCATCCCATAAGTGAGTGCGTACATTTTTGGCGAAATTTTCCCGGATATCCTTCCATTTTTTCTGCTCTTCCGGATTCTGACTCATTTCCTGCAGATAGTCAAGAGCTATGATAAACATGGCATTGTCGTACACATCTATCGCCTTGAATGACTTTTCATTCATGTCGCATCCGAAGTCATCGCAAGGCTGTACGTCACCCCAGTCGGCAGTCATAGCTCCATAAAGCAAGCCATATTCTTCGCTGTACCGTTCTCGCATCAGGTAATCCGTCATTTGAGTCATGCGTTCCAGCACCGTACTTCCCGCAATATTTTCCTGAAGGATCGAACGGTCACCGGTCATGCGTATGTATTTTCCTACGATCTGTATCAGCGAACTTTCCTGATCTGTTTCAACTGTATTCTTGAAAGCCACGTGCTGGGGCGCTGCATCCGAGTAATACGGAACATTGTCATTCCAGGTGAATTCCGGTTTCAGGACATATCCGTCTATCATTTCTCCGTTGGGCTGTTGCAGGGCGAAGAAGAGTAAAATGGCATTTCGTAAATCCTTCCGGTCAGTTTCTTCACAGGCTGTTTCAATGAAGGTATTCATGTCTCTGGCCCAGATTTGCGAATATCCGCTTCCGGCATTGAGTCCCTGCCGGATAACGGATCGGGCCATACTGTCTACTTTGTTCAGTGTGGAATCTTGCAGAATGGTAGCTGCCAGCTGTTTTTCTTTGGTCGTATTGGAGCAGCCGACCATGAAGCAGCCGCATAATAATCCCAGTATCAGAGTCTTTCCTTTTCCCATAGTTCGGTCTTTTTTAAAGTTTATGCAAAAATACACCAAGTCAGACGGAACATTGCTTACCTTTATTGCGAATTAGTTGCATTATCTTATGATTTGCTATGGGATCTGCTTTTTAACTTCACAAGTCTGTTTACAGATTGCAAAACAGCGAGACAAAGAAAGGCACACTGATGTTGATGAGTATACCGTGCAGGATGGCCAGCGGGATAGCTTCCTTGCCGGAATATTTGCTGATGGATGCCAGCAGAATATCAGCGGAACCAATTCCGGCTGCTGAGATGGGAGCCAGGCATCCGAAATATTTGCGGATGAATGGAGCGCCAATCAAGGCTGTCATCTCACGGAAAATGTTGGACAGCAGAGCGATGGTTCCCAGTTCTGTAGCCAGTTGCATACCGATGCTGGGAGCTTTCAGCTGGGTTATCAGTACGGAAGAAATGGAATAATAGGCAAATCCGCTGCCCACTGCCATGCAGTCGAAAATACTCCACTGGCTGAGTATGAATCCGGCAACGGCCGAAAAAAGGAATGTTCCGGTTACCGTAGCTATGGGTACCAGTAACATTTTGAAGCTGAACTGCCGGACAAAGCCTTTGAGATCTTGATTGCATCCCAGATTGATTCCCAGCAGAAGCATCAGCAGATACAGAACGTCGACCGAAAGGATATGAAGATCGAAATCGGCTGTATAGAAAAGGCCGCCCACACAACCCAGAAGAAAAAATATAAGTATAATCAGACTACTTTTCATTGCTTACTCCTTTCTTGAAAAACAGGTGAGAAACGAGCAGGGCGGCCATTGAGCTTCCCAGCAGGCTTAATGCAGATATTACGGCTGCCTGACGGCAAAAATAACTGAGGTTGCTGATGATCAGTTTGTTGGTTCCTATGGATAGTCCCAAAATAAAAAGCAGCAGGCAGACTACTACCTGTATCAGTGAGGTTACTTTATGTATTCTGTGTAAATGGCGCAACCGATAGCCTATAAAGACTCCAACGGCCATTATAGTTATGAATGTAAACATGAAAATAATAAATTGAAATGAAACATCAAAAGCTTTTATCTCGTGTCAGAACGCTTTCTATGGCACATTTTTGAAATTAAAAGATCGGATGGACCAGATTATTTTCATACAATACTATCAATATATAAGTCTAGTTTAGTTTTTAATGAGCTGCAAAGATACTACATTTTTCATAAAGTCACGTATTATATGCAATAAAAAGATTTATGTGTTATAATATTGCGACATATTGTGCGTACTGACTTATAATATTATGAATTTGTATAGTTTTAAATTGATAGATTGAAAGAGCGCATGTTGATTTTATTCATTCCGGATTGTCCGAAAAAGAAAAAGCCCCAAGAGATGATCTCTTAGGGCTTTTCTGTTGGACTACCAGGATTCGAACCTGGACAAACAGAACCAAAACCTGTTGTGCTACCATTACACCATAGTCCAAACTTTAGGGGCTTTCCTCAGAAAGCGAGGCAAAGATACTATTTTTTTGAAATACGCTCCAAATATTTCTTTGTTTTTTTGTGATATGAATCGGCCTTTTGCTTTGTGATCCGGTAAAAATCAGTTCTGAACTTGTTTATTACAAGAAAAAATTTTTACTTTGCATATAACCTTTTTTCGTAAGTTTAACTTTAAATTCAAGTTGCCATGAGTTGTTCTTTTTCTAGCTATAAAAATATTATTTATCTGCTTGGCTATGTATTTTTCCTTGGATGTTCTTCTTCCAGTTCTACCAAAGTAGAGGAAACAAGTCTGATGTCTGAAGTTTTTTTGGAAGACAGTCTCTTGCATGCGCCGTATGGTTTGTGTGCGACAGATACTTATTTGGCCATAGCTAATCCTAAATCGGATACGATTCTCGATCTGTTTGATTATAATGGTAAATTGGTGAAGCGTATGATTCCACGCGGACAGGGAGTGAATGAGGGTTTGTTCATTTCCCAGATCCAGTATGACAGGCAGGGTAACCGTCTTTATTTGCCGGATCTTCACAAGAAAAACTTACTGATCCTGCATGATGTTACTGCAGAAAATCCCACCATCCGTGAACTGAAACTAGGCGGTGTGGATGCTGAGGCTTATAAAGACAGTGTTTACTTGAATTCACGATGGGGCAGATTGTCCGACGGAACGATACTGGCAACCAATGGTTCTCCTGCCGGTATGTTTGCTGCGTTTTCATCCGAAGGAAAGTTTTTACGCTTTTATGAACCGTTCCCCGACAAGCATTTAGTCAGTGATCAGCTGAATGATTGGGCTAATTCTTTGATGTATACTCCTTTGGGATCTTTTTCTCCTGAAGCAGACAAGGCAGTTTTTGTATATGCGGAAGCGGATATCATGACTATTTTCAAGGTAGACGGAAAAGACCGTTTAAAGGTGAAGTCAGTCAGAAAGTCTTATCCCGATCATATGTTTGTCCTGCAGCATACTCCGACCGTGGTTCAGGCAGCCATAACGGATGATACCCATTATTATTCTCAGGGGGTGGCGGCTACTGATAAATATATCTATGTCTTGTGGCTGGATACCATTTACAAAGAGGTGAGCGAGAATCACGATCAGACTGTCTGCATCAAGGTGTTTGACTGGGATGGAAATTTATTGGAGAATATTACGTTGGATACACCTGTAAAAAATATTACCGTGACTCCCGATGACAAAGTGATTTATGCTTTGTCTGAAAACGGGGAATCGGGATATCAGATCTTAAAGTTTAAGCGAAACCGGTAGAGGATAGTCTGGTCTATGTCGGGGACGTAGCCCACCAGGTGTCCTTCGTTGTCAAAACGGATGGAGGAAACAGCTTTGTTCAGGATATAATGTGCTGTTGCCTTTCCTGTCTTGTCGTAGACCTCAATCAGATTTCCATCCTCTGTTCCGTCACTTGATTTCAGACAATAAAAGTAATCGGAATGAGAAACTACGACAAGGTAATAGGATTTCAAGTCGTCATAATCTTTTAGTTCGGACTGGTCAGACTGGTTTCCCATCGTGATAAGTGGATGCAGTTGCCTGTCTTTGATGCTGTAAAACTCTATTCTGTCGGCATAATTATAGGCGACGGCTAAAGTCGTATCGTTGATGCACTGGATAAAATCGAACGGAGTATAAGAGGTGCCGGGTTTTCTGAAAGCATTCGTAAAAGTGCAGGTGATTTCTTTTCCCTCCAAGTCTGCAATTTCCCATGAAGAAACAGTTGCATCATCTATTTTCATCAGGAAGCTCGTCGGGTCAATTTGAGTGATAAAGGTGAAAGGTTTGCACAATCCTTCTGCGTCATTGTAGAGCGGAAGGCGGTCGGTTATTTCCAGGCTATCTTCTTTTATTGCATATATCAGTGCCTTGCGTCCCATAATATCATATAGCAGGATATTTCCGTCGGTTGCCTGTCCTGCATTTAAGGTTATGAATTCATCGGGGCCTTGACCTATCTTTCCGCATTCAAAGAGTTTTTTACTTCCCGGATATTCATAAAGTGACAGAAAATGATCATTTATACCGCTTGTTGCAAAACAGATACGGTTGTCTTTGATACTCCAGGTGATTAAATGGAAGGTTTGGTCAATCTTTAACGAATCGCAAGCGGATATGGGGATTGCTTCGGGAAGATCGTTTTTTCCTTTCGTTGAGGTACAACTTGTGATACCTAAGGCAATTAGCAGCAGGCTGTATAACAGAAATGTTTTCATGTTGAGAATGATTAGTTTCACAAAGATATGATTTTTTCCTCTTTGTAAGAATAAACTGGGGAATAATTGCGCCGTTTGTCAAAAAGATATTATTTACCCTGTCTGTGTATCATTCGGATGCTGAATCGGGAAAAAGTCTGACTGTGCCTTTATACATTTTATCTGAACGGGAGACCGGTCTGAATGAATATAGGAAGGATATGCACATCTTTTGCATAAATCTGCGAAAACGACGGCCCGTTCTGACCGTTTTGACTATTCGTTTGAGAGAAAACGGGCGCTCGATCAAGCTGAAATGACGGTTCATTTCCGGTTGAATGGGCGGAAAATTCTCGCAAAATGTCCGGACAGCTTCCGGAACAGGAGGAAAGAGGTGGTTTTTAAGGTCGTTGCAGATCCGGATGAACCATCCCGGAAGTGTTAAAAAATGGCTTATTCTGTTTACTGACAAGCCTTTAAGAGAAAAATCACTCGCGAAATCATTACTGCCTGCACTTCCGGACGTGAACCGGCGATTCTCACGGGCCGGAGGAGACAATTTGTCAAAATGAAACCGGAGAGAACGTCGTGTTTTTCCGCGATTATTATTACCTTTGTTTTCAAACTTAAAGAAAATCGATGTATGAAGAAACTTTTATTGACACTGACCCTGGGGGCGACGGTGACCACCGGCATGGCGGTCACTCCGTTGTGGATGCGCGATGTGCGTATTTCGCCCGATGGAACCGAGATCCTTTTCTGTTATAAAGGAGATATTTATAAGGTGGCTGCTTCCGGTGGGGAAGCGGTTCAGCTGACAACTCAGGAGTCGTATGAAGCCACTCCGGTGTGGAGTCCGGACGGCAAGCAGATTGCTTTCTCAAGCGACCGTTACGGAAACATGGATGTATTTGTCATGCCGGCCGAAGGCGGTGCTGCACGCAGACTGACGGTGAATTCTGCGGCTGAGACACCCTCTGCCTTTACACCCGACGGAAAGTATGTGGTCTTCTCTGCCAGCATACAGGATCCTGCGGCAAGTGCCATGTTCCCGACTTCAGCCATGACAGAGTTGTATAAGGTTCCTGTTTCCGGAGGAAAAACCGAACAGGTGCTGGGAACACCGGCCGAACTGGTCAGCTTTAATGCGTCGGGGGATGCCTTTCTTTATCAGGACCGCAAGGGATTTGAAGACGAATGGCGCAAGCATCACACTTCGTCCATTACGCGGGACATCTGGATGTATGATGCCAGAACCGGCAAGCATACCAACCTGACGGCCCGTGCAGGAGAAGACCGCAACCCGGTCTGGGCTCCCGACGGCAAGGCGGTGTATTTCCTGAGTGAGCGCGATAAAGGTTCGTTCAATGTATATACTTTCCCGCTGGATAATCCGAAGCAGGTACGTGCCCTCACTTCCTTCCGGACTCATCCGGTGCGTTTCCTTTCCATGAGCGGAAACGGTATGCTTTGCTACACCTACGACGGCGAGATTTATACGCAGAATCCTGACGGAAGTCCGAAAAAGGTGGCTGTCAGCCTGACGCGTGACGACGAGCAGTTGCCCGCCCGCTTCAGTTTCACCCGCGGTGCCCGCGAAGCTGTGCCTTCTCCCGACGGCAAGCAGGTGGCGTTCACCGTAAGGGGAGAAGTGTTTGTCACTTCCGTGGAATACGGAACAACCAAACAGATCACGCATACTCCGGAAACGGAAGACGGCTTGTCTTTCGGAGCAGACAACCGTACGCTGGTCTATGCCAGTGAGCGTGGAGGCAACTGGGGACTGTATCTGGCCAAGATCGGACGCAAGGAAGATGCGAACTTCCCGAATGCAACCTTGATAGAGGAAGAGGCGCTGTTGCCTTCGAAGACCGTGGAACGCACGTATCCTCAGTTCTCGCCCGATGGCAAGGAAGTGGCTTTCATTGAAGACCGCAACCGCTTGATGGTGGTCAATCTGGAAACCAAAAAGGTACGTCAGATTACGGACGGTTCTACCTGGTACAGCACCGGCGGCGGATTTAATTATTCCTGGTCGCCCGACGGAAAATGGTTCACACTAGAGTTCATTGGTAACCGCCATGATCCGTATTCTGACGTTGCACTGGTGAGTGCAGACGGCAAGGGAGAACTGGTGAACCTGACCAACAGCGGCTATTTCAGTGCTTCTCCGCGCTGGGTGATGGACGGCAATGCCATTCTGTTTGCAACCGACCGTTACGGTATGCGCAGCCACGCTTCCTGGGGATCACAGGAGGATGTGATGCTGGTATTTATGAATCAGGATGCATACGATAAGTTCCGTCTGAGCAAAGAGGACTATGAATTGCAGAAGGAACTTGAAAAGGAGCAGAAGAAGGAGAGTGAAAAGGATGCTGACTCGAAAGACAAGAAGAAAAAGGAAGACGGCGACAAGAAAGAGTCGGACAAAGTCAAGGATGTGGTCGTTGAACTGGATGGTATCCAGGATCGTATCGTGCGTCTGACTCCCAATTCATCTGACCTGGGCTCTGCCATTCTTTCCAAGGACGGTGAGAAACTGTATTATCTGGCTGCATTCGAAGGCGGTTATGACTTGTGGAAGATTGATCTCCGCAAGCGCGACGTGAAACTGCTGCACAAGAATGTGGGACGCGGTTCCATGGAAATGGACAAGGAAGGAAAGAATATTTTCATTCTGGGAAGCAGCATGCAGAAAATGGATGCCTCTTCGGAAACACTGAAACCGGTTTCTTTCAGAGCCGAGATGAAGATGGATCTGGCAGCCGAACGTGCTTATATGTTTGAGCATGTCTACAAGCAGGAAAAGAAACGTTTCTATAATGTGAACATGCATGGTGTGGACTGGGATGCCATGGCAGCTGCCTACCGCAAGTTCCTGCCCCACATCAGCAACAACTATGATTTTGCCGAATTGCTGAGCGAATGGCTGGGCGAACTGAATGTTTCGCATACGGGCGGACGTTTCTATCCGTCTCTGGGAGGCGAATCAACCGCTAACCTGGGATTGCTTTACGACTGGAGTTATACGGGTAACGGTCTGCGTGTGGCAGAAGTAGTGGAAAAAGGTCCTTTCGACCGCAAGACTTCCGAAGTGAAGGCGGGCGTCATTCTTGAAAAGATCGACGGACAGGCTCTTACTCCGGACATGGATTATGCAGCTTTGCTCAACGGCTGTCAGGGCCGGAAAATTCTGGTTTCGTTCCGTGATCCGCAGAGCGGCAAGTCCTGGGACGAAGTGGTGAAACCCATCAGCAACGGTGCGATGAGCGGTCTGTTGTATGAGCGCTGGGTCAAACAGCGTGCTGCCGACGTTGAAAAATGGTCGAAGGGCCGTCTGGGTTATGTGCACATTGAATCAATGGGCGACGACAGTTTCCGTACCATTTATTCGGACATTCTCGGCAAATACAATAACTGCGAAGGAATTGTGATCGATACCCGTTTCAATGGAGGAGGCCGTCTGCATGAAGATATTGAAGTTCTGTTCAGCGGAAAGAAGTATTTCACTCAGGTGGTTCGCGGACGGGAAGCCTGCGACATGCCGAGCCGTCGCTGGAACAAGCCTTCCATCATGGTGCAGTGTGAAGCCAACTATTCCAATGCCCACGGCACTCCCTGGGTGTACAGCCATCAGAAGCTGGGCAAGCTGGTAGGTGCTCCTGTGCCGGGAACCATGACCAGTGTTTCCTGGGAGACGCTGCAGGATCCGAGTCTGGTGTTCGGTATTCCTGTCATCGGTTATCGTCTGCCGGACGGAAGCTATCTGGAAAACTCACAGCTGGAGCCGGATATCCTGGTGCTGAATGCGCCTGAAACGATTGTGACGGGTGAAGACACTCAGTTGAAGGCTGCCGTAGACGAACTGTTGAAAGAACTGGACAAATAAAGGCCGGAATATGATATGGAAGCTGGGATTCTCCTGATTTTCGGGAGGATCCCAGCTTTTATTTTCGGGGTTGCCGGCCGTTGGTTCCGGCAGGAAAGATGAGCGGAAGCATACGTCAGAGTGTTTTTTAAGTCTGTTTTTTATTATAAATTGTATAAATTTTCCATTCATTGGATAAATGAATGTATATTTGCCTGATGATCAAAAATGTGTCAGGCTGAGCTGTTCAGATGAAGACAAAAAGATAGTTCATAACTTTAATACCATAAGAAAATGAAGAGAACAGAAAAGATGCTGCTTTGCACCGGTTTGATTTCCGCGGCATTTGCAGCAAATGCCGGTGCGGCAGAGAAAAACACAAAACCAAACATTATCTTTATTTTGTGTGATGACATGGGATATGGTGATCTGGGCTGTTATGGCCAGAAGTATATTCAGACTCCCAATCTGGACCGGATGGCTCAGGAAGGTATGCGTTTCACACAGGCTTATGCCGGCAGTCCGGTCAGTGCACCTTCGCGGGCTTCACTGATGACAGGACAGCATTCCGGACACGGGCATGTGCGCGGAAACAAGGAATACTGGACCGGAGAAGTGATGTATGGTAATAACAAGGATTATGCGGTTGTGGGGCAGGAGCCTTACGATCCGGGACATATCATCTTGCCTGAAATCATGAAAGGAAACGGCTACACAACCGGAATGTTCGGAAAATGGGCCGGAGGCTATGAAGGATCTTGCTCTACGCCTGACAAACGCGGAGTGGATGAGTATTATGGATATATCTGTCAGTTCCAGGCTCATCTGTATTATCCGAACTTTCTGAACCGTTACAGCCGCTCGGCAGGCGATACGGCAGTGGTACGTGTGGTTATGGACGAAAACATCAAATATCCGATGTATGGTGACGACTATAAGAAGCGTCCGCAGTATTCGGCAGATATGATTCATCAGGAAGCACTGGCCTGGCTGGACAAACAGGACGGCAAGCAGCCTTTCTATGGATTCTTTACCTATACGTTGCCGCATGCAGAGCTGGCACAGCCGAATGATTCCATTCTGAAAGGATATAAGCAAAAGTTCTTTGTTGATAAGACATGGGGAGGAAGTGAAGGTTCACGTTATAATCCGGCAGTCCATACGCATGCGGAGTTTGCCGGCATGATTACCCGCCTGGATGCGTATGTAGGCGAAATCCTGGCCAAATTGAAAGAAAAGGGGCTGGATGAAAATACAATCGTTATTTTCAGTAGCGACAACGGTCCTCACGAAGAGGGAGGAGCAGACCCTGAATTCTTCGGCCGTGACGGAAAGCTGCGGGGATTGAAGCGCCAGTGTTATGAAGGCGGCATCCGCGTTCCGTTTATTGTGCGCTGGCCCGGTCATGTACAGGCTGGTACGGTGAATGATCATCAGCTGGCTTTCTATGACGTAATGCCTACTTTCTGTGAACTGGCCGGTGACAAGAAATTCCCTAAAAAGTATCTGAACAAAAAGCTGGAGGGAGACTGTTTTGACGGTATTTCTTTTGCTCCGACTTTGCTGGGACAGAACGACAAGCAGCAGAAGCATGACTACCTGTACTGGGAATTTCACGAAACAGACCAGATCGGTGTCCGCATGGGTGACTGGAAGCTGGTTGTGAAACAGGGAGTGCCTCATTTGTATGACCTGGCAACAGATATCCATGAAGACCGTGACGTTGCGGCTGAGCATCCGGATATTGTCAAGCAGATGAAGGAAATAATTCGTAAGGAACATCGTCCGAATGATCTTTTTAAAGTAACTTTGCCGGACTTTGATAAGTGATTAATAAACCTAAAATAAGAAACATGAATCTGAAAAAACAAACTTTGGCATGGACGCTCTGTGTGCCTGCCTGTCTGGTTGCCGCTCCTTTGTCGGCCGTAAATCCGGACGGTACGGCTATCGTACAGACACAGGGAGTCACAGTGACTGGTGCGGCTTTGCTGAATCCGACAACGGTCGAAGTGCTGTTCTCTGACGGACAGCGCATGACACTCGACTTTTATGGGGAAAACATTGTCCGCCTGTTCCAGGATCCGAATGGGGGAATTATCCGTGATCCGCAGGCTTCACCCGAAGCACAGATCCTGACGGACAGTCCCCGGAAACAGCCCGGAAAACTGACTGTCAGTGAAGGACAGGGAGTGATTACAATTGCTACGGATAAAGTAGCTTTGGAAATCAACAAACAGACTACCTTCTTTAAACTGATCAATAAAGTAACTAACCGCACTGTCGTTGAATCGGTAGCTCCGGTGGATTTCCAGAAGAAACAGGTTTCTCTGTCTCTGAAAGAAATGCCGGATGAGTATTTCTATGGCGGTGGTGTGCAGAACGGACGTTTCTCTCACAAGGGAAAGAGCATCAAGATTGTCAATACCAACCAGTGGACTGACGGCGGTGTTGCTTCTCCTACTCCTTATTATTGGTCTACGGGCGGATATGGAGTGATGTGGTATACATTTGCTCCCGGCCAGTATGATTTCGGAGCTGCTGAAAAAGGTAAGGTAACCTTGACACACGATACAGACTATCTGGATGTATTCTTCATGGTAGATGATACTCCGGTAGCTCTGCTGAATGATTTCTATCAACTGACGGGTAATCCGGTCTTGTTGCCGAAATTCGGTTTCTACGAAGGTCACTTGAATGCTTATAACCGTGACTACTGGAAAGAAGACGAGAAGGGATTCCTGTTCGAAGACGGAAAGAAATATAAGGAAAGCCAGAAGGACAATGGAGGTACCAAAGAGTCTCTGAATGGAGAAAAGAATAACTATCAGTTCTCTGCCCGTGCGGTGATTGACCGTTACAATGCGCATGATATGCCGTTGGGATGGTTACTTCCGAATGACGGTTACGGCGCAGGATACGGACAGACCGGTACACTGGACGGCAATATTCAGAATCTGAAGGAGCTGGGTGATTACGTTCGTGAACGTGGAGTTGAGATCGGTTTGTGGACTCAGTCAGACTTGCATCCGAAAGAAGGCGTAGAAGCATTGTTGCAGCGTGATATCGTGAAGGAAGTGCGTGATGCCGGTGTGCGTGTGCTGAAGACTGATGTTGCGTGGGTAGGTGCCGGATATTCATTCGGACTGAACGGCGTGGCTGATGTCGGACAGATCATGCCTTATTACGGAAATAATGCACGTCCGTTCATTATTTCACTGGACGGATGGGCTGGTACTCAGCGTTATGCCGGAATCTGGTCGGGTGACCAGACTGGTGGAGAATGGGAATATATCCGTTTCCACATCCCGACTTATATCGGTTCCGGATTGTCCGGACAGCCGAATATTTCATCGGATATGGATGGTATCTTCGGCGGAAAGAATGTTCCGGTCAATGTCCGTGACTTCCAGTGGAAGACTTTCACTCCGATGCAGTTGAATATGGACGGATGGGGATCGAATCCTAAGTATCCGCATATTCTGGGTGAACCGGCTGCTTCTATCAACCGCTGGTATCTGAAGATGAAATCGGAATTTATGCCTTATACTTACACGCTGGCTCATGAAGCACTGGATGGCAAGCCGATGATTCGCGCCATGTTCCTTGATTATCCGAACGACTATACACTGGGTACGGCTACCCGCTACCAGTTCCTGTATGGTCCGTATGTGCTGGTTGCTCCGGTTTATCAGGAAACGAAGGCAGATGATAAGGGCAATGATGTGCGTAATGGTATCTATCTGCCGGAAGGTAACTGGATTGATTATTTCACCGGTGACCTGTATCAGGGCGGACGTGTCATTAATAATTATGAGGCTCCTTTGTGGAAACTTCCGTTCTTTATCAAGCAGGGTGCTATCCTGCCGATGGCTGAGGCTCACAACAATGTCAGCCAGATGGATAAGAAGACTCGTATCTATGAACTGTATCCGGCCGGAACTACTGAATTCACGGAATATGATGATGACGGTGTAACGGAAGCTTATCGTAACGGACAGTTTGCCACTACGAGAATCGTTTCTGCTCTGGAAGGAGATGAATTGAATGTGACCATAGATCCGACACAGGGAGGATTTGCCGGCATGGTCAATGAAAAGGTAACAGAGTTCCGTATCAATGTGACAGCACAGCCGAAGAAGCTGGAAGCTCGTATCGGTAAGAACAAGGTCAAACTGACAGCTGTCAGCTCTATGGAGGCATACAAGAACGGTACGAATGTTTATTTCTATGAAGAAGCACCTGAATTGAATCGTTTTGCTACTCCGGGCAGTGAATTTGCTTCAGTGAAAGTGGTTAAGAATCCAGTAGTGCATGTGAAACTGGCTTCTGCTGATATCACATCCGATGCGGTTGCCCTGAAGATGAAAGGATTTGTATTTGCTCCTGCTGAGAAGTTGTTGGTAAGTACCGGTTCGCTGGAAGCTCCGAAACCTCAGGTTACTGATGAAAATACGACTGCTTATACCTTGACTCCTTCCTGGAACAAGGTTACTGGAGCTGATTATTATGAAATTGAGTTCAACAACATGCTCTACAGTACGATCCGTGATACACAACTGCTGTTCGAAGATTTGCGTCCGGAAACAACCTGTTCGTTCAAAGTTCGTGCAGTCAATGCATCCGGAACTTCTGATTGGGCAAGTGTTCAGGTAATGACCAAGTCTGATCCGCTGGAATTTGCTATTCGTGGTTTGAAGGGTGAAACTTCTTGTCCGAACCAGGGTGGTCAGGGCGTCAACAAGTTGTTTAACTTCGATGAATCTGATTCATGGCATACAGAATGGAGTACGAAGGCTGTACCGTTCGATCTGGTTATCGATCTGAAGAGCGTAAATCAGCTGGATAAATTCCAGTATATGCCTCGTCAGGATGGTGGTAACGGAACGTTGAAGAAAGGTACTGTATACTACAGCATGGATAAGTCTGAATGGACAGAAGCCGGTACATTTGAATGGACAGGCGGTGACGTGAAGACATTCGTCTTTGAAAAACGTCCGACTGCACGTTACATCAAACTGGCTGTAACGGAAGCTGTGGGTAACTTCGGTTCCGGACGTGAATTGTATGTATTCAAGGTTCCTGGTTCTGAAAGCTATATTCCGGGTGATATCAACCAGGATAAGCTGGTGGACGAAAACGACTTGACTTCATATATGAACTATACAGGTCTGCGTCGGGGCGATTCTGACTTTGAAGGTTATATCAGCAAGGGTGACTTGAACAACAACGGACTGATTGATGCATACGATATTTCTACCGTAGGTATCGAGCTGGAAACCGGTGTAAGTTCGAAGAAGGTTCCTGCTGTAGCCGGAACTATTCAGGTTACTCCTTCCAAGAAGGTTTATAACGCAGGTGAAACGGTAGAAATCCGTGTTACCGGTAAGGGACTTCAGTCTGTTAATGCTTTGAGCTTTGCACTGCCTTACGATCCGCAAGTGATGGAATATGCAGGGGTAGATGCTGCCGGTATGAAAGAAATGAAGAATCTGACTTATGACCGTCTGCACAGCAACGGAGTGAAGGCACTTTATCCTACTTTCGTTAACTTAGGAGAGAAACCGACTCTGGAAGGTGATGGTGAACTGATGGTGATCAAGTTTAAAGCAAAGACTCGTCTGACCTTCAAGCTGAAAGCTATCGATGGTATTCTGGTTGATAAGTATCTGAATACTGTTCACTGGTAAATACTTTTCTGATGCAAAGATAGAAGTCACGGATTTTTCGCATAACTTCCGTGATAGCGTATAAATTAAAAAAATAGCCGTCCCAATTTCTGGACGGCTATTTTTATGTCATCTTCCATCGATCCGGAAGCAAACCCGAATTGATTCAGAGAAGAATAAAACCACTTACAAACAAGATTATGAGAAAGCGAAGAAAGACTGGGAGGATGCCAAAAAGAAACTATCTGAAATAGAAAAGGACAAATCTAAATTTACTTCAAAGCAATACGAAGAAGCTAAAAAGCAAAAAGAAACTACCGAAAAAGCATACAAAGATTTAGGAGGTATCACTGGCAATGCTTTATCTAAACAAGAAAAAGCTATTGAAAAGCAAAAAAAAGACCAACAAAAATCAGCCGAAGAGCTTCTGTCTCTCCGTCGCCAAAATCAACAGGCGGAAATAGATCTTATGAAGGAAGGCACAGAGAAAAAGCTAAAACAGATTGACCTTGACTATCAAAAAGAACTTGACGCCATCAAGAAACAAGAAAAAGATTTGAGTGAAAGACAGGGTGGAAAGTTGACTTCGGAGCAGTCTATTGAAATTTCCGCTCGTTATACCAATGCTGAAAATAAAAGAGAGAAAGATATAGCCGATGTAAGTAAGGAATTAAATTCCATACTAGATAAATATCGTGATTATTCAGCTCAACGCATAGCTATAGAGAAGCAGTATCAAGACGATGAAAAGAAACTTAGGGACGGATTAGCAAAAGCTAAAAGCGATTCTGAAAAGAAACAATATGAAGATGCCCTAAAAGAACTAGAAAAACAGCGTAAGAAAACTATAGATTCTATTTCAAAAAGCGAAATCGAAGATTCTGGCGTTTGGAAAATGTTAATGGGAGATGTTGATGCATTACCTACAGATATGCTTGAACAATTATTATCTGATGCTGAACAACTTGTCAAGACTACAAACTTGTCGGCTACAGATATGAAAGCTATGATGGATACCATAAATAATGCTCGCCAAAACCTTATAGCTCGCAACCCTTTCAAGACATTGAAAGAAGAATATGAAAAGTATCAGAAAGCAATAAAGAAAGGGGATAAACAGGGAGCCTTTACTTCATGGAGTAATGTGGAACAAGCTAGCGAATCTATAAAGAGTAATATTTCAACATTAGGGTCCTCTCTATCTTCTCTTGGAACTACTTTTTCCGATGAACTGGGAGAAGGCATCCAAAAAGCGGTAGATATTATAAATGACGGCATCACAGCATTTGAAGTATTCGGCAAAACTGGTGAAAAGTCTGCCGGTGACACAGTGAAAGGCATTAGCGGAATTGTTGGGATCATAACTACATTAGTGGGTACTGTAATGAATGCCTTTGATTCTACAAAAGCAGAACAAGAAAGAAATATTGAATATCAACGTAGACAGGAAGGATATTGGGATTCTATAAATTATCAAGTAGAACGTTATCTGGAGTTGCTCAAAGAAGCCGCAGGAAATGATTATTTTGCAACAGCTACCCAATCATTAACAACACTTGAAAAAGCCAGAGAGAAGGCATACAGGGACATAGTAAAATCTATGCCTGTTGGTGATGTTGATGCTGTAACATTTGGGCTTGCTCAACTTTTTAAAAGTGGTAAGTTTGCTGGCAAAATGACTGAATATGCCTTCGGAGGTCCGCAAGCTAAAGAAATATTTGATTTCATACAAGCTAATGGAGGATATGATCTACAAAACAAACTCATATCAGAGGAAGCGATTTGGGCGATGAAAAGCAATGCCGACATCTGGTCTAAGTTACCGGAATGGATGCAACAAGCTATTGACAAATTTGTAGAGCTCAACGACCAGACTAAGGAGCTAGAAGAGACTTTAAATGAGGATTTATTTCAAACGACTTCACAAGGTCTCGAAGAAGCAATACTGGAAGGATTAAAAGGAGGAAAAAGAGGAATCGCAGATTTTGGAGAAGATTTTGAAGAGATAATGCGCAACGCCTTATTACAATCGTTCGTTATAGACCAACTAAGAGGTAAAGCACAAGAGTTTTATAAAAAATATACCCTTTTGGCTGATAGTGACGAAAACGGAAAACTTGATTTAACAGCAGAAGAGATAAGCGATCTTAGAAAAGATTGGAATGATATTATAAAAGCTGCTACAGAAGAAGCAAAGAACATTGATGCCATTGTTGGTGGTTCTTCCTCTTCATCCCAAGAAGCTTCAAAGAAAGGCTTTGCCACTGCGTCACAGGATTCAATCGACGAGCTTAACGGGCGTTTCACCGCCTTGCAAATAGCCGGAGAAGAAATTAAGAATCAAAGTATAACTCAATCCCAATCATTAAATATTCTAACGATGAAAGCGGATACACTTATTTCCATAAATACGGAAACGAGAAATATAGCCGATGACACACGTGATTTGATAGCAAGTTCATATCTCGAACTTGTTCAAATCTCCGAAAATACCGGAGCAATAATAAAACCCATCCAGCAAATGCAGAAGGATATGGCGGAAGTTAAAAACAATACCAAAGGATTATCAACAAAATAAATGGTTATGGCAGATTTATTAATAAATGGTAGAGATGCTTACAAGACTTGGGGTGTAAGAATGGGAGATAAATTCCTTGATGTGCTTGGTGCATCATTACCTATGAAAGAATTTATTGAAAATAAATCCCGATTAGAACATGGAAAACGTGTAATAATTAATAATCCCAAAATTGATGAACGGGAAATAACGCTCTCTTTTACCATAGAAGGCAATTCTAAATCTGATTATCAAGCAAAAAAAAGGGCTTTTTTTGAAGAATTATACAAAGGTGTGATTGATATTCAGATTCCAGCTAACAGCAGTGACATTTATCACTTGATTTATTTAGGTAAAAGTATCACCTATGCGCAGAGTTTAGACAGAACTTTTGGTAAATGCTCAATGAAGTTTTGTGAACCAAACCCGAGTTTAAGGACCTAATTTACGACATTGATTTCATTGTCGTATATGCGAGTGCCCAAAATTGGGTACTCTTTCTTTTATCTCCGAACTTTGGTGTGTTATGGAATCAGTAAACATCAAAGACATATCCGGCAACATTCGTTTCTCGGCTCCTATCAATGAAGGTTCGAAAAGACACTTCCTTTTGATGCAGGAAGATTATATCACTTTGCTATTTAGCCTTTTCAATCCGGTTTATTTCAAACTAGGTGACTACGTAGACAATGAGTTGGGAATATTCGAGCTTGTAGACCTGTATAAACCTACCTACAATACAACGACAGGTGCATACGACTACGAACTCCGCCTTGATGCTTATTACTGGAAATGGAAGAACAAGAAGTTTTTCTATACACCGGAAACTACCGGACGCGAAGCCGCATGGAATCTCACCGCTACCCTTGACACGCATTTGAAAGTCTTTCTTGATAACCTGAAAGCACTCGGATATAAATTCAGAGAGGAAGAGTTTACATACGAGATTGACAGCACAGTAGAAAACACTTCCAAGCTCGTTTCCTATGATAACGTGAATCTGATCGACGCTCTCACACAAATGGCGGAGACATGGGAGTGTGAATGGTGGATAACAGAGCACGTTATTCATTTCGGACGTTGTGAATATAGTTCCCCTGTTGATTTCAAAGCCGGTGACTTGACAGACACAGAAAATGTGAATGTCAACAGCATGACACGCAGCGACAGCCAGACCACTTATGCGACCCGTATCTACGCTTTCGGTTCCACCCGTAACATTCCTTCCAGTTACCGGAAAGATTTGATATTCGATGTAAAAGAGGTTAATGGACGTAATATATCCGATACGTCAAGACCGCTCAAAATAAACTACTTTCCGTCACGAGTTACGTATAAGGAAGACTATACCGCTAGTAGCAACGAAGGCAGCGGCCCTTTTACTCCCTCTTATACAGAATGGACGCTTGATAAGACTTTAGCTTCATCAGCCAAAGGTGGTTCTTATAAAGTTGTTTCGGAAGGAATTTCAATCAATATATCAACAGCCGTCCCGCAAATAGGGAACCGTGCTTTGCTCCCGGCAGGAGATTATATATTGAAGGCGTCATATATCTATAATGTTTCCGGGGAATCAAAAGAGGTGATTATTGGAAATCAGACCGTTTCATTAGCCCAAAATCAACAATATGAGATTGTGTCTAAAATACAGGTTTCCGACACGTTGGTTATCGACAAAAACAGTTCTGATTTAAAAGTAAGGGTATACGTTCACGTACCAGCTCCAGCTTCTTCCGAGCTGTTATCGACTTTCCAGGCGTATGTAACATACGATATTAACGTGTATGGCGGTTCTTCTGCAACGACTTCCGTAACATTTCTTTCCGGTGCAAATGCCGGACAGACTTTTGCTGCTGTTTACAATCCCGACCTTTTAACCGGTGACGCAGCAAACATTATCCAGTTACTGGAAGGTGTAACCGCCTCTTTAGGTAATCGGTACACCATTAACAACATCATAAGCGGTAAAGTTCCTGATAACTACTTTAGTAAGGATGACAAGGAAATGACCCTTAACGGAGTTGTTCAGAAACGTCTTATGCTCCCGGAGGGTATTTCTTATGTAGATGCTTATAAATACAGCCCGACCGGTGAACGTATCAATATCGGAGATGAACGCTATAATGATCCGGATAACGTGGAAATGCCAGAAGAGGAAGCAATCGAAGAGATCGTTATATTTGAGGATGAATATCCCCAATACAAGGGCACAATATCCAGTGTCAGCCACGATGACAAGGTAGACGATAACGATAAGGAATATCGGATCTATAATTTCAAAGATACGGGACTGAAGAACTTTACAGAAGATTTTAGGCTGGATGGTGAGGAACTTCACATGATATTCCAAACTGGCAAGCTTGCCGGGATGGACTTTGCTATCAATATTGTAGAAAGCGATAACACCGGAACAACCTTCGAAATTGTCCGCAATGAGGATTACGGTCGCTTTCTTCCGGATGATGTTCTTTATCCGGAAGCTTCTAATACTTATATCCTTTACGGTTTTGATACCGCGTACATCTCCGAGCAGATGTTGCCGGATGCAGAGCAGAATCTACTCAAAAAAGCAAAGGAGTACG
>ERZ773178.2044-NODE-2044-length-19683-cov-15.162727_pt1 | contig 19683 bp, 12 predicted proteins | sample MGYA00580533_ERZ773178 | MGnify/ENA primary metagenome ERZ773178 (study PRJEB29015, sample SAMEA2737859) | human gut metagenome | biome: human gut; feature: human-associated habitat; material: faeces | place: China | collected 2012 ...
TATACAGAAACACACAAAAAAAGGGTGCGTCACAGACTTATGACACACCCTCATGTAAGATTAAAATGATCAAACAGATCATTGCTGATTTGGAGAAACTGAAACAAGATGAATTCGTCTATTGTTTCGTAGATTTCAATCCTTACAGGGATGAGCGGTTGGTGGAAAGTGAATTGGGGATGATCCCCGAAGGATGGAAAGTAGGAACCTTTGCCGACTTGCTGAAGGCATATAAGCAAAAGACCGAGAATATCAATCTCGACAAGGTATTGGAAACTTCTTACCAGTTCAGTCATTATGTTTATTATGCTTGGAAATCTAAATATGATCAGGGCATCACGAATGGATTTGAAAATGAACCTGTTTTGATTCCTGCTGAAGCAGATTTGAATTTTTATGAGGAACAAGCGGGGGTATGGCAGTCAATAAAGCTAAAAAAAGAAGCTGAACTCTCTGAACTCCTCAAGAAACGAAAAAAACTTCTCCTGATGTTGGAGCTACTTGAAAAAGCGACTCCGGAATAAGGAATAACGAGACGAAAATATAAAAATATAAGATAATGGCAGACGACAAGAAATTCACCGAAGACGCATACGAGCAAACGCTCATCGCCCTGTTCAGAGACGAACTGGGCTATGCGTATGAATGCGGGTACGATGTGGAACGCGACATCAAGGAGCCTTTCTATCGTGCCGATTTGGTTGCCTCTATGCGACGACTCAATCCCGAACTGCCAGCCGATTTAATGGATGATGGAATCAAGAAAATCACAGACATTCATATCGGTACTTTAGAACAAAACAACGAGCAGTTTACCCTGTGGATGCAGAACGGCATGGAGGTGGGATATACTCAGGACGGAGAAGAACGGACGGTCCTGATGCGGCTCATCGACTTCGACCATCCTGAAAGAAACCTCTTCAAGGTAGTGAACCAATGGCGTGTGGAGGAATATAAGAGCAAGCGCTGCGATATGGTGGTGATGGTCAATGGATTGCCTCTCGTGGTGGTGGAACTGAAAAGCGCCACCTCCGAAGATGCTTCCATCGACGATGCTTTCAAGCAGATCAAAAACTATCAGCAGAGCGTGCCGAGCCTCTTCAGCTACAATGCTTTCAACGTGATCAGCGACATGAGCGAAACTCGTGCCGGAACCATCACCGCCAAGCAAGACCGCTACATGGAATGGAAAACCGTGGACGGGGCGTATGAGTCAACCCTCATGGCCGACTACCGTACTTTCTTCCTCGGAATGTTCCAGCAAGAAAGGTTGCTCGACATCCTGCAGAACTTCATCTGCTTCGACAAGAACCAGGGCAAATACGCCAAGATTCTGACTGCCTACCATCAGTACTATGCCGTAGGCAAAGCCCTGCAAAGGACTCGCACGGCGGTGGAAGGCAATGGGAAAATCGGTGTGTTCTGGCACACGCAGGGTTCGGGCAAGAGCCTCTCCATGGTGTTCTATGCCCACCAGTTGGTGCAGCGACTGCCCGAAGTAACCATCGTAGTGGTGACCGACCGCAAGGACCTCGACAATCAGCTCTATGGTCAGTTCTGCCGCTGCAAGGACTTCCTCCGTCAGGAACCCGTAAACGCCCAGAGCCGTGAAGACTTAGGTCATCTGCTGCAGGGGCGCAAGAGTGGCGGCATCATCTTCACCACCATTCAGAAGTTTGATGAAGGCGATGAAGCACTCTCCACCCGTCGCAACATCATCGTGATGACCGACGAGGCGCACCGATCGCAATACGGCGATGAGCACTGGGATGCCAAGAGTCTGACGATGAAGAAGGGATTCAGCCGGAAGATGAGAGAAGCCCTGCCAGGTGCCTCGTTTATCGGATTTACAGGTACGCCTATCAGCGACCGAGACCGAGATACGGAGGAGGTGTTCGGCAACTACATCGACGTATATGACATGAGTCAGGCAGTGGATGATGGAGCCACACGTCCCGTATTTTACGAGAGTAGGGTGGTCAACCTCAATCTGGACGAGGAGACGATGCAACTGCTGAATGATGAGTTTGACAAGTTGGAGGAAGATGGAGCCACAGAGGAACAGATCAGGAGGGCAAAGCAGGAGCATAGCCGACTGGAAGTAATCTTGGGCGAAGATGCCACCATCGACACCTTGGTAAAGGACATCATCCGGCACTACGAGGAGAACCGAGCGCAGATACTCACCGGTAAGGCCATGATCGTGGCGCTCACCCGACCTATCGCCATCAAAATCTACCGCAAGATACTTGAACTTCGACCAGACTGGACGGAGAAAGTGAAAGTGGTGATGAGCGGTTCGAACCAAGACCCTGCCGACTGGCAACCGATTATAGGCAACGAAGCCTACAAGAAGGAGCTGGCACGCAAGTTCAAGGACAACGACGACCCGATGAAGATAGCCATCGTGAGAGATATGTGGCTGACGGGATTTGACGTTCCATCGCTTGCCACCATGTATGTGTATAAGCCGATGAGTGGTCACAACCTGATGCAAGCCATAGCCCGGGTGAACCGAGTGTTCCAGACCGAGGATGGCGAGAAGAAGGAAGGTGGACTGATAGTGGATTACGTAGGTATTGCGCAGGCATTGAAGAATGCCATGCAGCAGTACACCAACCGAGACCGCCGTCGCTTCGGAGACCCCGACATCGCCAAGACCGCCAAGGTGAAATGGAAGGAAGAGATGGAAATCTGCCGTGACCAGTTGCATGGTTTCGACTACCACGGCTTCTTCGAGCAGGACAATGTGAAGCGGGCTTCAGCCATCACGGGCGGGGCCAACTTCCTGAGTTCTCCAGCCATGGTTCAGCGCAAGAAGAACTTCATGGAGCACAGCAATCTGCTTCACAACGCCACCACCCTTTGCCGTTCGCTCCTCGATGAGCAGCAGAAAGCGGAGGTGTGCTATATGGATGCGCTGCGCGTGATGATGCTCAAATTAGCACAGAAGGGCAAGGTGAGCCGGCATGAAATCAATGAGCGTATAGGCGAACTGCTGAGGCAGAGCGTGAAGAGCGACGGAGTGATCAATCTCTTCGGCGACCGCCAGATAGAGTTCTCGCTCTTCGACGAAGCTTTTATCAAGGAGGTGAAGAACATGAAGGAGCGCAATCTCGCTGTGGAACTGCTCACCAAACTGCTGAAGGAGAAAATCAAGCAGCAGCAGAAAACCAACGTGATACAGAGCGACCTCTTCTCTGATATGCTCAGCAAGAGTCTCTCCAACTACCTGAAAGGCTTGCTCACCAACGAGGAAGTGATAGAGGAGCTGCTGAAGATGGCGCAGCAATTCAAGAAGGCAGAGGAAGAGGGCAACAGCTTAGGACTTTCGCCTGAAGAGAAGGCATTCTATGATGCACTCTCCACACCGGAAGGAGTCAGACAGGCTTACTCTGACGAGGAGTTTGTGGCGCTCACCAAGGAACTGACGGAGGTACTGCACCGCAACCGCACCATCGACTGGAACCGCAAAGAGTCGGCAAGAGCCAAGATGCGTGTGATGGTGAAGCGACTGCTCAAGAAGTATAAGTATCCGCCTGAGGGAGCAGAAAAGGCATTGGAAACCGTGATGCGGCAATGCGACCACTGGGCAGATCAGGAAGAAAATGTATTATAAACCCTTTAAAATTTTAGATTAAGAAACAGAAAGTAAAGAAAATAACAACATAATCATCCAATAGACGCTGAATAACTGCACTTCTACGGTATTCAGAACCTGCAAATTCAAGAAAAATCGACAAGAAGACGGTGACAGCAAGGCGTCCACTCCTCCACGGCGTGGGCAGTACTTGTTTGTACCTTGTCGAAGGCTCTTGCAGGTGCCAGAATACCGGTGCTTACAGGGACTCTCACGCCGCTTTTTGTAAATTAATTCATACTAAAAGCAATACAATGGCGATAGAACAACTACCCAAATACTATTGCGATTACAATGACCTTCTACAAATTAAAACTGAAGACGATTTGCTCGTAATGGACGAGGCGACAGGAGTGAGGAAATACATTCCTATTACCATAACTGATGTAAACCTATTTAAGAGAGAAATAGAAATTTTATGTAAGGAGCTTCAACATGTTATAGACGACGCTAAGTGGTTTGCCGTCAAGCATAATAGACTCACACACTATTTTTGTATTTATCAAACCTTGACTGAATATCTTACCGATTTTCTGGAAACCGTTCATTCACTCCATAAAAAAGTTTATATCTCGATTTATAAATGTTATGACGACGAGATCATGCAGATTTTCACGGAGTCATTAGAACCTATTTTTCGTGAATTTCAGGTGATAGCCCGAAAGCATCTGAACTTCTTTCCGGATTTGGAGAACTATGAACAGATTCCTGATGCCGAGGAGATTTTCAATCAATGTGAGATGAACGAGAACCTGATAACCCCTGTTACCTTTTCTCTGTTTAAGCCTTGCCATGAAAACTATATTTCTATGGGCTTGACAATGTCTGTGAAGGAATGCCTGCGTTTGATGGACCAGATTAGTAAGGATGTTTTGTCAATCTATCAAACGAGACTTAAGCGCTCTCATCACGAGGGTTGCATCATCTATCGCCATATCAAACGAATGTTTGACGAGTCTTTTCTTTCCGAGCATCTTCATCATGTGGCAAGAGTTAAGAAGCACCACCTGGAGAGTAGAAGAATCGGTTATAACACGGAATCTCTGCGCAAGGTTTTGGATGATACCATGGGAGCTTATGGTAATTATAAGTTGTGTGCTTACTGGAACGATAACTGCATTCAGGATGAGGAGGATATGGAGGAATTTGTCTATATTCTTTCTAAGGAAAAGGCTTCTCCCCAGGAGTTTGAAAAACTGTTTAAGTATTTAGGTGAGTATAAGATGTGGGAGGATGAGATTGCTAAGGCTGATGAGTATGAGCGTCATGGCGATCCGTTCTTTGTGAACTGGGTGGACCCTGTGAAGTTGGAGAATAAATTGAAGTTCTGGATTAAGGGCAATATTGATACGCAGCAGAAATGGTATATAGTATGGTGTCTGATGAAATATACGTTCCACATGGTGCGTGATGATCAGGACAAAAATGCCTTTGCCGCCCGCATGAACCAGATGTTTCCTGATGCAGAAAAGAAATGTATCAGCGAATCTTTCAGAAAGATGGAAACGCAAATGAACCACAACAAGGACTTTATGCAATGGTATAAAGATTCTGATCCTGATTACAATACTGCTTTTGATCTTCACTTAAAATTGAAAGATGAAAAAGAATATAAGAGAGATTTCTGTTATGCATAAATAAAACCCCATATAAGCGATTCTCATGCCATGAGAGTCGCTTTTCTGTTTTTATACCTATATTTCCTCTATCATTCCCTCTATTTTTCCCAAGGGTTGGGAATTTCTTGGGAAAGCAGATGGTAAATCTATAAGTATCACATTATCAGTGATTTACGAGAAGAAAAAGCATTAGAAAAGAGAGACTTTTTTTAGAGCCTTTGGGAAAAATGGGGATTTTTAATGTTAAGAAATGTATTTTTGTCTTCGCTTTTTACTCGATTTTTCCCTTCAAACAGATTTTTCCCGAAAAGGGACCGATTTTTCCCAAAAACGTGGGTTTTTCGGGGAAGTTGTGGGAAAAGCATTGTTTTGCCCTTGTTTTCGCAGTACTTTTGCAGCGTCGAAGAAACAAGACAACGCTGAAATGGTTTGGTGATCTTGAAACAACTTCCGACTACTTTATAATATGAATACTCAAATCATGAGAGTGGTGCAGCAGGGCGAGCCCTTCGCTGTGCAGAGTCAGAAAAGTGAGAACGGACAGATGATGAAATGTAACATCGTTCTCCAAGAGATGGGTGGCAAGTATGAGAACCAGTACGCTGCGGCAATGTTGGGGAATGCGGCTCAGTGCAAATTCTATCCTGGCGATTTGGTGGCTGTTACGCTCCGCTTTACTACCCATGAGCACAATGGTCAGGTTTATCAGGACATCTTAGTGACGGACATTGAAAAGGCGTTTTTAAAGGTAAAAGGGTAAAAAGGTAAAAAGAGCTTCGCAGGGAGAAAGGCTGCGAGGGTTCTGGAACAAGTTATTAATCTGAGTTGGGACGGACGGAGGATTTTCTTAAGTAAAGCGCGCAACATTCCTGATGTTTCTCCTCGTAAATTTCAATTCAGATATGAACAAAGATAATTCTAAAAACTGCAACCAGCAGAATAATGGTTGCAATCTGGGGCAACAGAATAACGGTTGCAATCATGTACAGTTGGGCGGTGTGGCTTTCTATGATGGAAGCAAGTGTTTTCTCTTTACTCCTGACCAGCAGGGCGTGAGAGACCAAGTGCCTGGGTTCCGTTCACAGGGCGTTGCCCAACAGTTGAGTGACGGCACATTCGATTTCGTTGCGAAAGCGAAGCCGCGTTCTCAGTCTAAACTCATCAAGAAATTGGCTCACGGACGTGTGAGCAAGACGAAGGACAATGCCGTGCAGCTTACCCTCAAAGTGTATAGTGACGAGGGGGTCAATATCGGCAAGGCACTCATCACGGAAGCAAGAGAGGCTGCCAATGCCGTGGTAGAGCTACAGTTGAAACAGTAAGTTTGTTTATGCGATAAATATTTTTAAACATTGTAGAAACTAAATAAACATTGTAGAACTAAAACATGAAGAACGAAACAGAATGAGCTGTTATTTAATTAAGGTGGAGAACGGGCACAAGGTTGCCCGTCCCATCACCTCGGAAGAGGAATATAAGCAGCTGCGTGGAAGCAACGAGCAGAAGGCGATTTTGCGTCAGGCTCGTGCCGGAAGCGATGCTGCGAAACGCAGACTGGTGCAGTTTAATTATTCCGGGCATTATCCCAATGGTGTGGTGAAAGGCATGAAACTGCCAAGCCAGGCTTTCGGCTTTGATATGGATGAACCAGAGGCTTTTGCCAAGGCTGCCAAACTGCTGCTGAAGGAGCCGAGTAAATACGGTCTGCTGATGTTGGAACGCAGCGCAAGACAAGGCGGTCATGCGGTGTTTGAGCGTGAAAAGGGCAAGACCATCTTGGAGAACCAAGTGAGGATTGCTACAATGCTGGAGTGTGAAATGGATACCTCGGCTCACGACATTAACCGGGTTTACTTTACCACCACTTCGGATGATGAAGACTTGCTTTTCCTTTCGCCGCATCTCTTTCAGGATGCTTATGACGAGGCCGCCGTGGCAGCTGAAGGCAAGGTATTAGAGGAACGAGAGAAGTATGGAAAAGAGGAATTGAATGAGGGTGCTCACAAGGCGAACAAGCATTACAAACCTTGGGAAAATCCGGTGCCAAATGCTTCTGCTATGATTTTAGGCAGAGATGCTTCTACAGGCTCTTCAGAGAAGAAAACAGGATCGACTGCTCCTGCAGCTTCTACAGGAAAGAATGAAGCTCCAAGCCCATCTGCTGGAACTCCTAAAGTTTCAGCCCCATCCGATCTCAAATATCTCGGAATTCCTTATTCCGACATCATCGCCAAATGGTGGCAGATGTATAATGACGGTCAGGAACCTGTGAAATCCAATCGCAATACGCTGACCTTCGAACTTGCCGTTAATCTCCGTCATATCTGCGGTTTCGACCGCAATCTGATGGCTCAGGTGATTCCCTGCTACGATGGTTTCCCTGATCAGGAGAAAATGGCTTGCATCAACTCGGCACTCAATGAGAAAATCACGCAAATGCCAAAACGTCTGAAAGACGTATTGTTTGCCATTCGACAAGAGAAACTGAACAAGAATGCGGCAACGGGAGCGACTGGAACGGATGAAGACGATGAAGCTTTCATCAATGCGCTGGATGAAGCTAATGCGCAGGACGACCAGTTCTACTATAATGCCCTGCCGAAACTGCCGCAAGGTATCAAGGACTCGGTTGATGCTGTGGGCCCAGCCCTCGCCATGCCTGTCATCTCTGCTATCTGCCCGGTCATCGGAATGCTTGCCACAGGTGTAAAGGTAAGCGTGCACGGCAAGATGAACTCGCTCAATCTCATCTCCTATATCGCAGGAGATTTCGCCTCAGGAAAGGGTAGTATTGACCCGATTATCAACACCTGGACGAAAGAATTGAAGGATATGGACAAGATGTATCTGCAGACGGAGGAGGACTGGAGAGTCAAGAAGCGTGCGGCAAAGAACAAGAAGGAGCAGCCTGAAGAACCGAAATTGCCTATCAGATGTCTGACGCTGAACAATACCGTGGCCAATCTCGCTGAACGTCTTGCCAACACCGAAGGCAAACACGCCTTCTCCTTCACTCCGGAAGCCGACACCGTGGCGCAGAAGTGGAAATCGGCCATGAGCGATTTCTCCGTGATGCTCCGTCAGGCTTACGACGGAACCAGCTATGAACGTGAGGCAAGAAGTGCTGAGGCAGTGAATGTGCATATAGACAGGCTGTTGTGGAACGTGGTGATGTGCGGAACGCCTGATGCACTTTACCGAGTAATCAGCAATTACACGGATGGTTTTCAAAGCCGTATCGTCGTGGCTCGAACTCCCGATAATACCTTTACACCGCTTACCGAAAATCTTTATGTTCTGAAAGAGCGACAGAAGGAACGCATCATCCAGATAGCCCATCTGCTGCCGCTGATGAACGGAGAAGTGGTGCTGCCCAAGTTGGAGGAAAGAGGTAGAGAATGGTTGGAGCTGATAAGACTGGAAACGATGAAGAATGACGACAAGGTGAAAGCTCGCCAGCGTTTCCGTATCTGTCCTACCACCATGAGGATGATGACCTGCCTGATGCTCTGCAAAGTGGCTGAGATATTGATTCATAAACATGGATTGAATGGAGCGGAAAAGAAGCTGAAGGAGCATCCCAACTTGTGGAAAGAGATGATCGTAAGAACGCAGACACCAGCGATGCTTTCTGTTTTCGACACCTTAGCCGACTATCAGTTGGAGAATGCTCTCTACTTCTTCCGTCAGCGCATAGAGGATGCTTTTTCTTCCAAAAACTACAATGGACAGGCTTCTTTAGAGCGCTCCAAACGTGGAAAGAATGATTCTATTTTTGAGCGATTGGACGTTACATTCACATTCGAACAGGCTGTGCAGCAGAGTATTGCCGTGAAAGGAACAGGTGCAAGCCGGGAATCTACAAGGCAGATGTTGAAGAACTGGAGAAAACAGGGACTGGTCATCATGATGAAAGATAAGCGTTACCAGAAAGTTAACACAACTCAATAACTGCAACTATTCGGTATAGAAACCGGTCATTTTCGGTCATGGTCATTTTCGGTCAAAATCGTTTTCGGGGGATACATTTCCCCCGAATATTACTTTCAAAATTTTAAAATTATGGAAATAAATATATATCGTCAAATTGGTACTCCCTGGGGCTTAATGGGCACTATACTTGTAGAAGGGATACTTGTGTATAGAACATTAGAGCATCCTACTCGCCATTTGCCTGCCGGTGAATACAAGGTTGAAATCATGTTTAACAAAAATTACAGGAAGAAATGGATGGATTCTCCGATTGATAAGGAGCTTATCAATGTTCCTGTGATTAGAAAGATAGACGCCCGCCCCATAAAGACTGCATCTCGCATCCCGTTCTTCATGCCTGGCAATGGGGCTTTCACGCTGAAACATGGTAGCATCATCATCGGGAAGGCTGGTCCAGCAGGTCTGTTGCTTCATACATTAGATTGTTACCTTGATCTCTATAAGGTATTGGAAGGAGCTATAGGGAAAGGTGAAGAGATCAGGCTGATTATTCAGGACATTGAGCAGAATGAAATCCCTCTGAGTTCTGTATATCTTTTCTAAAATTTAATTCATAACAATATGCGTATTATCAAGGAAATCATCATTCATTGTAGTGCTACCAAAGAAGATAAGGACTACACAGTTGCCGACATCGACCGCTGGCACAGAGCGCGCGGTTTCAGAAAGATCGGTTATCACTTCGTCATCTACCGCAACGGCGACATTCACGTAGGCCGTTCTTTGTCTGAAATTGGTGCCCACTGCAAGGGGCACAATGCTATCAGCATCGGCATCTGCTACATCGGCGGTTTATCCAAGGATGGCAAACCTAAGGACACCCGAACCATTGAACAGAAGGCTGCCCTGCTGGATCTCATCAGTCAGCTGAAGGAGGAATTCCCTCACGCCACTATCCACGGTCACAACGAGTTTTCCGCCAAGGCCTGTCCTTGCTTCGACGTGAAGAAGGAATTAGTTCCCTATTTTACCGTCTCATTTTCTTTCTGAGCCATTGACTCAATGCCTCGTAAGCACTGATTTCCTCCTGGTGCTGTGGCTCAGCGAAGGTAAGTTGATCACCGGATGAATCGCCATACTGGTCTGGGAAGATAATCATCAGATTGGTGCCCGAGAAGAAGCGGGTGATTTCCTCTGGCAGACGTTCCAGGGCTGTCTTGTAGGATACTGTTCCCTTGCGGGCAGTAATCACAACCAACATGTGGTCGTTGGAAATCTGGGCTGCCAACTGTGGCATTTCGTTCCAATGGTTCATCAAGGCATAGTCGGCACGCACTTCATGATGGCGGTTCTGTATGTACTCATTGATGAGCGCCAAGGTTTCGGTGCGACCATGAAACTGGATACGACAGTCGAGATTTCCTGCCATTCGGCTGAGGCGTTCAAGCCAGCGGTAAAAGCCTGGTTCAAACTCTGCTCGTGATGGCACGGCTACCTGGATTCTGCGTATTGTATTCAATGGTTGTATGACGCGAGCCATGATAATCTGTCGGCTCAAACCGTTGAAAAGGCTCTGATGGAATTCGCCCCAGAATTTCGGAGAACGCTCCGGATGCATGTGCATACCGATGATAATCTCTGAGCATTGGAACTCGTTGAAAGCATGCTTGATGCCATTGGCGATGTTGGCAGCAATACGTACTTGTGTCTGGGTCATCACATCGGTAGCTGCTGCTAATTGGCTGCAATGGTCGAGCAGTTGTCTGCCCTGTTCCTGGTTGTATCGCATGTCCTTATCATCGTAAACTACGTTCAGACAAACCAGTCCCCGGTTCAGTTTCTGATTTCTCACTAAGAGTGCCAAATCCATCAGGCTGTCGGCATATTCCGGGTATCTCACAGGGATGAGAATCTTCTCGTCATTGCCCTTCTTCTCGTCTTCTGCTTCCGGCAATTCCTTGTCTCGGAGGATAATCTTCTGGGACGACCAGTCGGTGAGGAGCGAGGAGATGATGCAGGTGAAGAGGATCATGATGACCACACCATTGAGCATGTCATCATTCACCAGATAAGTGTTGGGACCGATGAGGATATTCATTCCGACCATAACCATGGCGATACTGCCGGCTGCGTGGGCTGAGGTGAGTCCAAACATCATGTGGCCAGAGGAAAGCGGAAGGCGGAAACCGAGGCATGCTGCATAGGCTGCTATGGCTTTGCCTAACGTTCCGAAAAAGACGATGCAGAAGATTACCCAGAGAATATGACCGCCCTGGAAGAGCAGGTTGACATTGATGAGCATGCCTACTCCTATCAGGAAATAAGGGATGAAAAGGGCATTGCCGATGAACTCCAAGCGGTTCATGAGCGGAGATACGTGGGGAATGTATCTGTTGAGGATGAGGCCGGCAAAGAAAGCTCCGAACACGCCCTCGATGCCTACTATCTGGGATAAGGCTGCACTCATGAAAAGCATCGCCATGACGAAGATGAACTGCATGACGGCATCACTGTAGCGGCGCAGAAACCAGCGGGTGAGACGGGGGATGAGGAATATCATAAAACCGCAATAGGCTGCAAACTTGGTGGCGAAGAATATCCAGAAGAGTACGCCGTCATGCTCGCCAAACGAGGCAACGAGACCTGCTAAGATGACCAACGCTATCAGAAGCGAAAGCATACTGGACCCGACACTCAGTGTGACACTCGGTTTCTGCTGCAATCCGTATCTCGAAACTATCGGGTAGGCTATCAGCGTATTGGAAGCCATGATACAGCTGAGGAGGAGCGAGGCCTTGGTGGAGTAGTGGAGCAGGTGGACGCTCATGAAATAGGTCAGCGTAAACGGTATGAAGCAGGTAAGCAAGCCATAGATGAGTAGTCGCGACTTGTTTTTCTTCATACCTTCCATGTCCATCTCCAAGGCTGCGAGGAACATGATGTAGTAGAGGCCCACCTTTCCAAACAGTTCAAAGGAGGAGTCTCGTTCCAGGATATTCAGTCCATACTTGCCGACAACGATTCCTGCCAACACCATGCCAATGATGTGTGGAATACGCAGTTTACCCATAATGATAGGGGCAAAGAGAACGATGAGCAGCACTACGAAGAAGATCAACGTAGGGTCGGTTATCGGGAAGTAATGTGTTAAGTTCAGCATAGGCATTCTATTTTTTTGTTTGCAAGTGCAAAGATACGTCGTTTTTTTGAATTGACCATACAAAATTACGGAGAATTATTTTCTTAGTGGTATTTAATGGTACGTTAAAGTTGTTTTTTTCAAAATTATGTTTTTACGGACCCATAAACAAGTCATTTGTGATTGGTAAACAACTGATGGTTTCTTCGAATAAGATGAAAGCCAGAAAACTGGTTTTGAATACGAAATAATAAGGTATATTATGAACTTGATTCTATAAGTTTTTGATTAAAAATTGGTTTCTTATTGACTAATTCTGTTTAAAAAAATCAATTTTTTGCTCATTTATTATTCTTTTGGTTTTAATATGACAAATCTTGGAATGTCATAGACAATAGAGCTTTCGAAGAAACCCCCTACCTTTGCACACAAAAATATAAAAGATTTAATCAATATTCTTCTTGCCCTATCTCATGGGTAACGGTAAGGAAAAAAAAGAATAATGTTATAGTAGAAAACCATTATGAAAATGAAAGAAAAAATGTTTAGAAGTTTGATACTGACATGTATCTTGGTCCTTGTTGCTTCCTGTAAGGAGCAAAAGAGCCAGACTGCCGGTAGTGATTACAAAACGCAGAAAGTGACACTTTCCGACAGAACGCTGTACTCCACTTTCTCGGCTACCATTCAAGGTAAACAGGATGTGGGAGTTTATCCTCAGATTTCAGGATTGATTACTGCTGTTTTAGTAAAAGAGGGTGCTGCCGTGAAAAAAGGGCAGACCTTGTTCATCATCGACCAGGTTCCTTATAAAGCTGCTCTGAGAACTGCGAAGGCGAATGTAGAAGTGGCGGAGGCGAGTGTTGCAACGGCTAAGATGACTGTTGACAGCAAGGAGGAACTCTTTAAGGAGAATGTGGTTTCTCAGTTTGACCTGCAGACGGCGCGCAACTCGCTCCGTTCGGCTAACGCTACTTTGGCGCAGGCTCAGGCTGAACTGTTAAACGCTCGTAATAATCTTTCCTATACGGTAATAAAAAGTCCGGTGGATGGCATAGCCGGAATGAGTTCGTATCGCGTAGGTGATTTGGTCAGTTCTTCCATGTCCTCTCCTATGATTTCAGTTTCAGACAATAGTGAGATGTATGCCTATTTCTCTATGACGGAAAAACAGATACTTGCACTTTCGCGCCAGAACGGTTCGCTGACAGATGCCTTGAAGGCCATGCCGGAAGTTAAGCTTCTGTTAAGTGATGGAAGTGAATATCAGGAAAAAGGCCACATTGATGCCATCAGTGGTATGATAGACACCTCGACAGGCTCTGTGACCCTGAGGGCTGTTTTTCCGAATTCCAAGAATGTACTGCGCAGCGGTAGTACCGGAAATATAAAGTTCCCTTATATGAAAAAGAACTGTATGGTCATTCCGCAGACAGCTACATACGAATTGCAAGATAAGGTTTTTGTCTATAAGGTTGTAGATGGTAAAACCCAATCAACCCAAGTTAAGGTGTTTGAAGTCAATGATGGAAAGGAGTATATCGTGGAATCAGGTCTGAATATTGGTGATGTCATCATTGCAGAAGGAGCCGGATTGCTCAGTAATGGCATTTCGGTAAATCAAGCTGCATCTGCCCCAACTGCTACACGAAAAGATAGGAGAAAATAATATGAAAGCGAAACTGTTTATAGATCGTCCGATATTGGCGGCATGTATTTCGGCACTGATACTGATGCTGGGAATCATCGGGCTCGTGAATCTTCCGATGGAACAATATCCGGATATTGCTCCTCCAACCGTACAGGTGTCTGCCACCTATACGGGCGCAAGTGCCGAAACTGTGCAGAAAGCGGTTATCGTGCCACTGGAGGAAGAAATCAATGGTGTGGAAAATATGATGTACATGACTTCCACGGCCTCTAATACCGGTAGCGCCACTATCAATGTTTATTTCAAGCAGGGTACAGATCCAGACATGGCCACTGTCAACGTACAGAACCGTGTGACCAAGGCACAGGGTACACTTCCAAGTGAAGTGACGAAGATAGGAGTCACTGCACAGAAAAGACAGAATAGCCAGCTGATGCTGATGTCGCTTTATAGTACCAAAGGCGACTATGATGAGAAATTCCTTGCCAACTATCTCAAGATAAATGTTGTTCCTCGCATCCAGCGTATTTCTGGCGTAGGAGAAGTGATGGTGATGGGTAACGACTATGCTATGCGCATCTGGTTGAAACCTGATGTGATGGCACAGTATGGGCTTGTTCCATCGGATATCATTACCATATTGGGCGAACAGAATATAGAGGCTTCTACCGGTACTCTTGGTGAGGATTCTCAGAATACATTCCAATACACCTTGAAATATCGGGGACGCTATGAAACCAGCGAGGAATTGGGAGATTTGGTTGTCCGAACCGCAGACGACGGCAATACTTTACGCTTGAAGGATGTGGCAGATATAGAGTTGGGTACCACATCGTATAATTTCAGCGGTGGCGTGTCTGGCTATCCTGGAGCTACGTTTATGGTGATGCAGACTGCCGGATCCAACGCCAACGAAATCATAAAGGAAATCAATAAAATGGCGGATGAAATCCGAGCCGATTTGCCTGATGGTCTGAAACTGGATACGATGATGAGTATCAAATCGTTCCTCGATGCTTCAGTCAAGAATGTCATCAAGACGCTCATCGAGGCGATTCTCCTGGTTATCATCGTGGTCTATGTCTTCCTGCAGAGTGTGCGTTCTACGTTTATTCCTTTAGTAGGTATCGTGGTTTCCCTGGTGGGTACGTTTGCTTTCCTCTATGTGGCGGGATTCAGCATCAATCTGCTGACTCTTTTTGCCTTGGTTCTGGTCATCGGTACGGTGGTTGATGACTCCATCGTGGTAGTGGAAGCTGTGCAGGCGAAGTTTGATGAGGGGTATAAATCGCCTTACAAGGCAACAGTGGATGCGATGGGGGGAATAACCTCGGCCATCGTTACCACTTCACTGGTCTTCATGGCTGTGTTTATTCCGGTTAGTTTTATGGGTGGAACTACGGGTACCTTTTATACGCAATTCGGTTTGACGATGGCTGTAGCTGTGGGTATATCGGCATTGAACGCCTTGACTACCTGTCCGGCACTCTGTGCTCTCATCATGACACCCCACATGCAGGCAGAAGAAGGTAAAAAGATAAGTTTCTCGTCTCGTTTCCACATCGCTTTTGATACTGCTTTCGGCCGTCTGGTCAACAAGTATAAAATGGGTGTGAAGTTCTTCTTCCGCCGCAAATGGCTGGTAGGAGTAGCACTCGCTGTGAATTGTATCTTGTTGGCTGTATTGGTCAAGACCACCAAAACCGGATTGGTTCCGGATGAGGATACGGGAACACTGTTTGTTTCTGTTACCACTGCACCAGGTAGTACGCTTTCTGAAACCAAAAGCATCATGAAGGAGGTTGAGAAGCGTATCAGTGGAATTCCGCAGATATACCTGTATTCCACCATCGGAGGTTATAATATGATGGGTAGCGGACAAAGCAGTGCGGGAGGTACGCTCATCGTGCGTCTCAAAGATTGGGATGAACGCAAAGGTGATGAGAACAGCAAGGATGCCGTTATGGCTGAAGTGATGGCGCGGACTGCTGATATCAAGAATGCACAGGTATTCGTCTTTTCTCCACCTATGATTATGGGTTATGGTATGACCAATGGTCTTGAAATCTACGTGCAGGATCAGAAAGGTGGCGACATCAGTACGCTCTATTCGCATACCAAAGAGTTCATTGCGGCATTGAACAAACGTCCGGAAATTCAAAGTGCAGTAACTACATTTGATACCCGTTTCCCTCAATATCTTGTGGAAGTGGATGCGGCACGTTGCAAGCGTGCTGGTATTTCTCCATCGGATGTGCTGGATGTCTTGTCTTGTTATGTGGGCGGTAATTATGCTTCAAACATAAACCGTTTCTCTAAGATTTATCGTGTGATGGTACAGGCAAAGCCAGAATACAGATTGAACAAGGAATCTCTGGATAATATGTACGTGCGTTCCTCTTCTGGAAGCATGGCACCTGTTGGACAGTTTGTTACTTTATCCAAAACCTATGGTCCTGAGATTCTGAGCCGATTTAATCTTTTCAGCACCATATCGGTGAATGCTACACCTGCCCAGGGATACAGTTCGGGTGATGCTATCGAGGCAGTGCGCGAAGTGGCAAAGAAGACGCTGCCTGCAGGATACGGATATGAGTTTGGAGGTACATCCCGTGAGGAGGCTTCTTCGGGCACATCCTTTGTTATCATTTTCGTTATCTGTGTCTTGTTTATCTATATCATCCTTTGTTCTCTCTACGAAAGTCTGTTCGTTCCTTTGGCGGTAATGCTCTCCATTCCATTCGGATTGATGGGTAGTTTCTTGTTCGCCAAGATGTTCGGTGTTGAGAATAATGTATATATGCAAACGGGACTCATCATGCTGATTGGACTGTTGGCTAAGACGGCCATCCTTGTCACGGAGTATGCTTCCGAGCGCCGCCGCCATGGTATGACCATAGTTCAGGCTGCTCTTTCGGCTGCTGCTGTCCGCCTGCGTCCTATCCTGATGACTGCCCTGACAATGATCATCGGTCTCTTCCCATTGGTAATAGCAACTGGTGCGGGTGCCAATGGTAATATCTCGCTTGGTGTGGGTACTGTAGGTGGTATGCTGATAGGAACGGTTGCTTTACTGTTTGTTGTTCCTGTGCTTTTCATCGTTTTCCAGACTATAGAAGAGAGGGTAATGCCTAAACGGCGACATTGAGAATAAGAGATAAGGACAGAGCCTCTTTTAGAGGAGAAGAATTAATTAAATAGAAGAAAATATGAACTATAAACGGATAATATTTTTCCTGCCGGCATTGTTGTTGTTCTGTGGCTGCGGAATATACACAAACTACCAGCGTTCGGAAACGCTCACGGTTGACAGCCTTTACCGTGATGTGCCGGGATGTCTGCAGGATACTTCCTCTATAGCCAATCTTTCATGGCGAGAACTCTTTACTGATTCTCAGCTGGTAAAATGGATAGAGGTGGGATTGGAAAAGAACAGTGATATTCAGACGGCACGGCTTCTCACGCAAGAGGCACAGGCATCGTTGCAAGCCTCTCGCCAGGCTTTTCTGCCATCAGTATCGCTGACGCCAGAAGGCTCACTGAGTAGTTTCGGTGGGGCAAAACCATCGAAAACCTATTCGCTGGGAGGTACGGCAGAATGGGAGATTGATGCTTTTGGAGGGCTACGCAATGCCAAGAAAGGAAGCTTGGCTGCACTGGAAGCCAGTAGGGCATACGAGCAGGCGGTACAGACACAACTGGTGGCTACCATTGCTGAAACCTATTACTCGCTCCTTGCGCTGGATAGAAAACTGGCTATCACTCGGGATGCTGCACGTAAGTGGGGAGAGAATGTGCGTATAATGAAGGCTCTGAAACGTGCTGGAGAAAAGGATGAAGCTGCCGTGGCACAAGCGGAGGCTAACAGACTGGATGCGGAATCTTCTGCGCTGTCGTTGGAAAAACAGATGCACGAACTGGAGAATTCCTTCTCTACATTGGTAGGCATAGCACCTTCAGATATAAAACGGGGGCAGTTACTGGAACTTTCGTTCCCAGAAAAATGGTCGGTTGGAGTTCCTGTACAGTTGCTCAGTAAGCGTCCTGATGTGCGACAGGCAGAATGGCAGTTGGCTGAGGCTTTTTATGCAACCAATAAGGCGCGCTCTGCCTTTTATCCGCAGATTACCTTGAGCGGTTCTGCCGGATGGACCAATAGTTCTGGTGCTGGTATTGTTAATCCGGGCAAATGGTTGCTCACTGCGCTGGGATCGCTGGTGCAGCCGCTCTTTGATAAAGGAAATAATGTAGCCAACCTGAAGATAGCCCAAGCGAAGCAACAGGAAGCCCTAGTTGCTTTCCAGCAAAAACTGCTGGATGCTGGAGCTGAAGTAAACAATGCGTTGACCCAGTGGCAGATTGCACGGAAAAGTCTGAAACTGGATCATGAGAAAGTTGAGGCTTTGAATACGGCTGTACGCAGTACACAGCTTCTGATGACGCATGGCAGTACTAACTATCTTGAGGTACTTACAGCTCAGCAGACACTTCTGGATGCGCAGTTGTCAGAAGTGTCAGATAAATATGATGAGATAGAAGGGGTAATAAGTCTCTATCAAGCTTTAGGAGGAGGAATTCAATAACTATTTATATTATATATAGTGCGAGAGTCCAGTCTGTGATAGATTTAAGCTCTCGCACTTTTTCTGTATTCCGTGGGCGTCTTTCCCGTCTGTCTCTTGAAGAATTTGGTCATCGTAGCCAAATCTGGGAAATGAAAAGCTTCTGCAATCTGCGAAATGGGTTTTTCTGAAATTTCCAACTGCTCTATGATACTTCCTGTCAGTGCAATGCTGATATGCTCATAAACAGTTTTTTGTGTTATGCTTTTTATAGCTCTATTGAGATACTGAGGGGTAACACATAGTTGGGAAGCATACCAGTTGGCAGAATGTTCTTCCCGTATATGTGCGAGCAGAAGACCAACAAATTGCTTGAATAGGATGTGTTTGCGGCTCACTTCCATCTTTGCTCCACCTTCGTTTTCCTGCTGGATAAATTCATTGGCTATGTCCATCATGTAGATTTGCAAAGTACAACTCATCATTTCTGTATAGAAGTGGTGGCTTTCGTCTTTTAAAGACTCCACAATGTAGCTCATTCTTTTTTGTATGCGTTCTGTCACTTCTGAAGATAGTACAGATACAGGCCATGCCTTCGTGTGTAATATATACGAAGGCGGAAACGGCGCTGTATTTTTCATCAGGGAGGCGATGAACGGGGCGGTAAAAAACAGTACATACGCTTGGATATCTTCGGATATATCTCGTATTTCCAGAGAACGTCCATCTATGAAATCAGCAAAACTGTTTTTCGTCAATGGATACTGAATGCCTTCCCATTCAGCCTTTAGCTCTCCCGATAGTACGAGAATATGCACGAATATATGATTGCCATTTTCTCCCCGAAAGACTGGTAACTCATTTTCTTTGCGGATTATTTTCCAAAGGGTAAACCCTTCGTCCATAACATAGCAGTTGTTGTTCTGCCGCCCGAATTCCAAGAAATTTATTGTTTCCATTTGAAATATGTAAATAGGTTAGACCATAACTATCTCAAACCATCAATAGAGGCTCGGCAATTGTTCCAAAGCCGATGATGTGTGGAATACGCAGTATACCCATAATGATAGGGGCAAAGAGAACAATGAGCAGCACTACGAAGAAGATCAACGTAGGGTCGGTTATCGGGAAGTAATGTG
>ERZ773178.2059-NODE-2059-length-19583-cov-9.863990_pt1 | contig 19583 bp, 12 predicted proteins | sample MGYA00580533_ERZ773178 | MGnify/ENA primary metagenome ERZ773178 (study PRJEB29015, sample SAMEA2737859) | human gut metagenome | biome: human gut; feature: human-associated habitat; material: faeces | place: China | collected 2012 ...
GCGTTCACCGCGCCGAAGATGGCTGCCGCCGCCAGCAGCGCCGCACCGACGGTCAGCGTCCTGCGCCGCAGAACAAGAAAGCGCGGCTTCGCCGTCTCCCGTTTCCCGCGCTTTTTCCTCAAGGCAAACTGCAAAAACATCCGCATATCCTCCCCATTTTGTTTTGGTAGAGGGTATGCGGCGCTTTTCTTTTTCATACCGGACGGAGCCCCGCGCGCGTCACGGGACAGACCCGTCGTCCGCCGGCCGCGCACCGATTTTCGGCAGAATTTACTTTTTTCGTTGAGAAAAAGCCGCGCTTGTGTTACACTGGATACAGCTATCATAGAAAATGAAACGCGCGGCCCTTCGCCGCACACTGAAAATTCAATCGTTTTTGGAGGAGAAAAATCATGGAGATCAGAAAAGAAAAGAAGGATTCCGCGCTGTCATTGGCCATCGAGGGCCGCATCGACACCACCACCGCCCCCCAGCTGGAAACGGAGCTGAAGGCCGACCTTGACGGCGTCACCGAGCTGCGTCTGGACTTCGGGCAGGTCGAGTACATCTCCTCGGCGGGACTGCGCGTGCTGCTGTCCGCGCAGAAGCTGATGAACCGTCAGGGCAAAATGGTGCTCACCCATGTGAGCGAGTCGGTGATGGAGATCTTTGAGGTGACCGGCTTCTCCGACATTCTGACCATTGAGTAACACCATGCGGACGATGAGCCCCGCCGCACATCGGACGGCGGACCGCTTTACCGCTCGGATGTTCCGTGGACTGTGGGTCCCTGCCATGCTCTCGTCGCTCGGCTGGGCGCTGAGCGATATGGCGGACGCCGTGGTGGTGGGGCAGCGGCTGGGCGCCGTGGGACTTGCCGCCATCGGTCTGATCCTGCCGGTCTACATGATCAACTGCATGTTTGCCCACGGCCTCGGACTGGGCGGCTCCGTTCGCTATTCCCGTCTGCTGAGTCAGGGCAAAACGCAGGAGGCCGCGGACAGCTTTCACGGCGTGCTCGCGCTGGCGCTGCTTTTCAGCGTCACGACCGCCGTGCTGGGCAGCGTATTCATAGACCCGCTGTTGGTGCTGCTGGGCACGCGGAGCACAGACGGCGCGCTGTATGCCGCCACAAGGGACTATCTGCAAATCCTTGTCGCGGCCACGCCGCTGTTCTACCTGTCCAACGTGTTCAACTACTATCTGCGCAACGACGGGAGTCAGCGCCGCGCCGGCGCCGGCTCGGTCCTAGGCAACCTTTGCGACATCGCGCTGAACATCACGCTGGTGCTGGCGCTGGACATGGGCACGCGGGGCGCGGCGCTGTCCACCGCGCTGGGACAAATCATTACCATTGCCATCTATCTGCCTGGCTTTTTCGGTCAGAAGCACACGCTGCGCTTCGCGCTGCCGCGCGGGCGCTGGCTCACCCCCGCCCTTTCCGCGCTGAAGGCAGGCATGGCCACCTCGGTGCAGTACCTGTACCAGATGATCTTCTTCCTCGTGTGCAACAATCTGCTGATCCGTCTGGGCGGCGAAACGGCGGTGGCGGTGTTCGACGTCATTCAGAATACCTCCTACCTGATCCTGTACCTGTTTGAGGGGACGGGGCGCGCCATGCAGCCCATCCTCTCCACCTATCAGGGCGAGCACAACCGGCAGGGAATGCGGAACACGGTGCGTCTCGGCTTCACGGCGGGACTGACGGTGGGCGGCGCGCTGATCGCCCTTGTGGAGCTGTGGCCCGCGGGAATGTGCCTGCTGTTCGGCATCGCCGGTTCGGCATCGGAGGCGCTGGCGTGTACCGCGCTGCGGCTCTACGGCGCGGGGGCGCTGTTCGCCGGCATCAATATCCTGCTGTGCAATTACTATCAGGCCTGCGAGAACGAGAAGCCGTCGTTCCTGCTGGAGACGCTGCGCGGCGCGGTGCTGCTCATCCCGCTGACGTTCGTGTGCTATTCCTTGGGGTTGCAGCGCTTCTGGCTGCTGTTCCTGCTGACGGAGGTCGGCTCGCTGGCGGTGTTCCTGCTGCTGGGACTCGGCGGCCGTTATAAGAAAGCGGAGCTGCCGGAGGAGCGCATTTTCCAGCGGACGATCCTCAGCAACGCGGAGGATGTGATGGACGTGTGCCGCGAGCTGGAGGCCTTCTGCGAAGTCTGGGGCGCGGACATGAAGCAGCAGATGTTTTCGACCATGACCGTGGAGGAGCTCGGCATGGCCATCTTGAAGCACGGCTTTCAGGGGCGGACGGACGGCTACCTCCAGCTGACGGCCATCATGGACAAGGGCGGCGTGCTGGAGCTGCATCTGCGGGACGACGCCACGACCTTCAATCCCTTTGCGTTAGATACTTCCCGCGCCAGCCGGGACGAGGATTTCGACATGGACGGCATGGGCGTGCTGGTCATCAAAAAGCGGGCGAAGGAATTTTTTTACCGCCGCTATCAGGGCTTCAACACACTGATCATCAAGATTTGAGGGCAAAGAGGGAAAAGCGATGAAGGTCGTTTATTTCGGCAGCGACGTGTTCCTGTCGTGCTTTGAATATTTTGTGGAAAAGCATCATGTGCTGGCACTGTATACCTATCACAACGACGAGGACTATTTCACGGAATACGCCATCGTAAAGCGGGCGGGGGAGCTCGGCATCCCCGTCCACTACGAGGCCATCTCGCCGGAGGAAATCCGGCGGTACTTCACGGAGGAGGGCTGCGAGCTGTTTTTCATCGCGGAGTATGACCGCATCCTGACGCTGCCGGAGGAGCTTCCCGCGTTCCGCGGCATCAACACCCACAGCTCGCTGCTCCCGCAGGGGCGCAGCTATTACCCCATCGAGGGAGCCATGGAGCGGGAGCTGTCATGCACCGGCGTGACGATGCACAAGGTAGCGCAGCGATTGGACAGCGGCGACGTTCTGGCGCAGCATACCATTGACATAACCGCGGACACGGACAGCATCGACGTCTATCTGCAAAGCGCGGCATGGGCGCGCGCGACGGTCGAGGAGCTCCTCGAGCACCTCGACGACCGCTGGGCCGCCGGCCGGCCGCAGGCGGAGAAGCAGCCCTACTGGAAGCGTCCCGCATCCGCGCTGCTGACGCTGCATCCTGAAATGAGCCGGGCGGAGGCCCTAGCGATCTTCCGAAAATACAATTCCATGACTCAGGTGGAGCTGGGCGGCGCGTGGTTCTATGTGACCGCGGTGGAGACCGGCACAGTCTCCCTGCCCTGCGAGGTGCAGCGTCTGTCCCCCACGCGGGCGCTCTACCGCGTAATGGACGGCCATTTGCGGCTTCATATCCATCCGATGGAGGTGCGGACATGAAACGAGCAAGGAGCATACGGTTACAGCCCAAGCTGCTGCTGGGACTGGTGGCGATGGCCGCCGTCCTCGCGGCGATCCTGGCCCCCTCGATCGCTCAGCTGTACCGGGCGCGGATGGAGGAGCAATACGCCTCTCTCGCGTTCGGTCAGGCCTCCGTGGCGGCGGATCTCATCGACGGAGACCGCGTGGAGCAATACTACCGGACCGGCGAGAAGGACGCCTATTACGAGGAGATCCACCGCTACCTGCAGGACGTCAGGGAGAAGCTGGGGTTGAAATACTTCTATGTGGTCGTGCCGGAGGATGAGGTCATGTACTACATCTGGGACGCGGGCGTTCCCGGCGAGGACGGCGTCTGCGACCTCGGCGACACCGACGCCTACTACGGCGGCGGCAACGAGCTGATGCACGGGGCCTTTGCCGTCGACGCGGAGCAGACCATCCTCATCACCAACAACGAGGAGTATGGCTATCTGGCGTCGGCCTACGTCGCCATTCTCAACAAAGCCGGCACACCGGTGGCGCTGGCCAGCGTGGACATCTCGATGGACATGATCGACCAGCAGATCCGGCAGTTTCTCGGCCTGACGCTGTGCGTGGTGCTGGCCGTTCTGCTGCTTTCCATTTTCGCGTACTACTACTATGTGCGGCGCATTCTGATCCGTCCGCTGAGGACTCTGCACCACGCCGCCATCGGGCTGGTGGAGAGCAAGATGGCGGCCTTGTCCGACTTTCGGGTGGAGGTCAACACCGGCGACGAGCTGGAAGAGCTTGCCCATTCGTTTCAGTACATGGTGTCGGAGCTGAATGAATATATTCAAAATCTCAGCCGCGTCACCGCGGAAAAGGAGCGCATCGGCGCGGAGCTGGATGTGGCGCGCCACATTCAGGCGTCCATGCTGCCCTGCATCTTCCCCGCCTTCCCCGAGCGTCACGAGTTCGACATTTACGCCTCCATGACGCCGGCGAAGGAGGTCGGCGGCGACTTCTACGACTTCTTCCTGGTGGACGACGACCATCTGGCGCTGGTCATGGCGGACGTGTCCGGCAAGGGCGTCCCCGCGGCGCTGTTTATGATGATCTCCAAAACGCTGCTGAAATCCGCCGCGCAGAGCGGTCTGTCCCCGAAGGCCGTGCTGGAAAAGGTGAACGATCAGCTCTGCGAAAACAACGAAGCGGAGATGTTCGTCACCGTCTGGCTGGGCATCCTCGAGATCTCCACGGGAAAAATGAAGTGCGCCAACGCAGGCCACGAGTATCCGGCCATCATGCGCAAAGGCGGCTCCTTTGAGCTGTTCAAGGATAAACACGGCTTCGTGCTGGCCGGCATGGAGGGCGCCCGATACCGCGAATACGAGCTGGAGCTGGACGCGGGAGACCGTCTGGTGGTCTACACGGACGGCGTGCCGGAGGCCACGAATGCTTCCAACACGCTCTACGGGACTGACCGGATGCTCCGTGCGCTGAACGCCGCCGAGGGCGGCTCGTGCCGTCAGCTGCTGGAGGCTCTGCACCGCGATGTGGACGAGTTCGCGGGCGGCGCGGACCAGTTCGACGATATCACCATGCTCTGCATCGAGATGAAGTCGTCGGGCATGAAAAAGATCAATCTCGCGCCGACGCTGGAGCAGCTGCCGCAGGCCACCGACTTTTTTGAGGGCATTCTCGCCGAGGCAGGAGCCTCCATGAAGGCGATCGCTCAGGTCAACGTGGCGGTGGATGAGATCTTCTCCAACATCGCCCGCTACAGCGGCGCGACCGGCGTCGTGCTGGGCTGCTCACTGAAGGACGGCAAGGCGACGCTTCGCTTTTCCGACAACGGACGGCCCTATGACCCCACCGAAAAGCCCGACCCGGATACAACGCAGTCGGCGGAGGAGCGGGAGGTCGGCGGTCTCGGCATCTTCATGGTGAAGAAGCTCATGGACGAGGTGACCTATGAATACGCGGACGGGTCGAACATCCTGACGCTCGTGAAGAGCCTTTGACCGATCGTACCGGGTCGCCTCCCGTCCCGCAGCGGAGCATTTCCGGAAGAGTTTTGACCGAGGAAACACAATGCGCAAATTCGCCGCACAGCTCAGCAGGAGCTGAGCTGCGCACGATATACGAAAGAGGCCCATCTGCCAAAGCAGATGGGCCTCTTCTCTTTGTTTTGTCTGAGGGAGCGTGTTCCCGTTACTTGTTGTACGCTCTGTAGAGGAACGTCACGATCTGGCCGCGGGTGCAGTCGTTGTCGGAGCCGAACAGGCCGCCGCCGATGCCCTCGGTCACGCCGTTGGCCGCCGCCCAGGCGACCGCGTCCGCAAAATAGCTGTCGGTCGGGACGTCGGAGAACTCCGCCGCACTCGCCGCCTTGGCCTTCAGGGCGCGGGCGAGGAAGGTCACCGCCTGCGCACGGGTGCAGGTGACATCGGGAGAGAACGTCGTGGTCGTCGTGCCGGTGGTGATGCCGTTTTCGATGGCCCACGCCACGGCCTTCTCATAGTAGCTGCCGCTGGCCACGTCGGTCATGCCGGACGCAGCACCCTTCGGCTCGGGAGAGCCGGCGGCGCGCCACAGGAAGGTCACGATCTGGGCGCGGGTGCAGGGCTGCTCGGGAGCGAACAGATTGTTGCCCACGCCGGTGGTGATGCCGTTCTTGACCGCCCACTTGACGGCCTCATAGAAGTACGCGTCGTTGGGCACGTCGTAGAAGAAGTTCAGCATGGAGTTGTCCTCCATGAAGGTCGCCTTGACCTCGACCTTGCCCGCAGGCATGGTGAAGGTGTACTTGCCGTTGCCCTTGTCCTTGAGCGTCAGCTCATTGCCGTTCTTGTCGGTGACGGTCAGGGTCTCGAGGACGTAGCCGCTGTCGGGCTTGACGGTCACGGTCACCCGGTCGCCCTTGGAGGCGCTCTTCGGGCTGACGGTCACGCTGCCGTTCTCGGTCTTGCTCGGGGTAGAGACGGAGTAGGTCGGGTCGTAGGAGCTGCTGCCGCCGGAATAATTGTAGCTCCAAGAAGCGGTAAGAGTAACATTCTTCGTAACTTTGTAGGAGCTGCTCACCTTGGTGCTGCCGTCATACCAGCCGTTGAAGGTGTAGCCGCTGCGGTAGGCAGGCGTGGGGAGGGTGATGGTCGTGCCGCTGGCCACATTGTATGTGCTGTCAGCAGTTGCACCATCGTTATACTTCAGGGTAAGCGTGACTAAGTCTTCTTCCTTGACACCGCCGTTATAGATCACGCCCTTAACCGGCGTGACTTCAATGGACTGACCATTTCCGTTTTCTTTGGACAGATACAAATGCTCGATCGTACCATCGTTGTACTTGAATGTTGCGCCGTAGTTGGCATCATGCTCCACATAGAGATTGGTGACCGTACCACCGTTCATCGTGAAGCTGCCAGGATTGCTGGCCGACCACTTATTGGCGTTTACAAACACGTTACCGATCGTGCCGCCGTTGATCGCAGTCAGCGCGCCGTTGGCATTGGCGCCGATCCACAAATCGGAACTGTACTGCAAGTACTTGTCATCCTGATACCCTTCAGCGTTCTTGTTGCCAGTAATGCTGCCGGACTTCATTTCAAAGGACGCGCTGCTGGTCATGTAAACGCCGCCGATATGGTTAGGAGCCTTGCCGTTCGTGATCGTCGCACCGTCGATGGTCAGCTTACCCTTATCACAGAAAATCACGCGGCACTTCTCATTGCCGTTAACTGTAACATCTTTCAGCGTGACCTCGCCGGAAACGTAGAGAACGCAGCAGGTTTTGTTATCTTTATCTTTGCCGACAGTAAAGTTGTTGGCAGCCTTGATCGTGTAGTTGCCCTGACCGTCGATGGTGATGTTCTTTGCAAGATTGAGCGTGGAGGTCAACTCCACATCCTTCAGCAGCTTCACGGTCTCGCCGTTCTTGGCCGCCGTGATGGCGGCGGCAAGGGTGTCATAAGCGCCTACGGTTTTCCCCTGTGCGTCGAGGACTTCGGCAGCCATGTTCGCCTTGATCTCCACGCCATAGGTGTTGCCGTTCTGCGTAGGTACAAAGCCGGGAGCGCAGCAATTTCCAGGGACCTCGCTGGAGAACGTGCCGCCGGAAACGGCGATGGTGCCATCGGTCGCAGCGCTGACCGCGCCGTTGAACTGACCGTTTTTAACTTCCGCCTTGACATTGGAGGAGCCAGTGCCTTGCACATCGGTCTGATAAATCGGCGCTGTGCCGGTAAACGTACCGCCGTTGATGGTCACATCAATGGGTTTCTTTGTGGTGTGCTGGGAAATCGCAAGCGCCGCATTCTTGACCGTTGTGCCGTTGCCGTTTGCGTCGGCCGTGACTTTGCCACTGCCACCAGTGACGTTGCAGTTTGTCAGCGTCAGCCTGCCTGCGCGGATTTCGATACCGGTGGAGGGTGCAGTGACTGTGGTGTTCTCGAAGGCGCTTGTGCTATAGCCCGCAAGATACACGCCACAGCCCGTATCCTGATTGGAGCCGCTGTTAGAAGCCGTGATCGTAGCATTTTTGACCGTCAGCGTGGAGTTGTCCGTGCTGACAGAGCCGTTGATGTAAATTGGGCAATACTGGCTGCTTTCATAGGTGCCGCCGTTGATCTCGATATGACCGTCTGTTCCATTCGTTACCATCAGCGTACCGACGAGTTTGGAGCCTTCCTTCGTTCCGTTGACCGTGATTTTGTGTCCGTTCTTGGCACAGAACATCACGCCGTAGGCTGAGGTCGAGGTCAGTGTATTTCCGTTGAGATCAATCGTAATGCTCTTGCTTTCCAGATTAACGCGCTCAGACGAGCAGTCCTTCAGCAGCGTGATGGTATCGCCGTCCTGCGCGGCGGCAACAGCGTCAGCCAGCGTCTTATAATAGGTACCGCCGACCTTGGCAACTGCGTTGGTTTCGCCCAAGGTTTCCACGGCGCCGTTCTCGTTCTGGATGTAGCCATTGGGAACGTAGGCGGAAATGTCAGCATCAAATTTGCCGCCGGTTACCGCTGCGGTACCACTGTTGGATGCATTGTAATGATCCACAATCATTTCCTGGGTATCGCTGGCGTGCTTAAATTCGCCGCCGGAAATGGTCAGTTTGCCAACGTAATTGGCATTGCCACCAAAAGCAGAGGTGAACAGTACCGCGGAAGCGGTATCCAGAGTCCGGAACGTGCCAGCAGTGATTTCAGCCTTGTTCCAGTTCATAATGACATACTGGGCAGTATTAGAGAAATTACCACCATTGATGGTCAGTACACCAAAGTAATCATTCTTGACCGTGTTGACACCGCCGACAAAATTGCCGCCCCTAATCGTCAAATTGCAATCGGCAGTTGCCTCGCCGCCATTGCGGATCATGCTGGAATAACCGCCATCGTTTTCAACGGTAACGCCAGTGTTAATCTCCATGGTACCGTAGTTGGCAATGGTGTACCAGCTGTTTCCGCCGTTGCCATAGGGAGAATAGGTACCCTTTTCGGCAGAACGCTTAAAGGTGCCGCCATTCAAGGTAACCTCGCCGGAGTTGACGATTGCGCCCTTTCCGTGCGACACATTATCTACGATACCGTTGCCAGTGATGGTCAGCGTTGCACCATTTTCAACAATAATGGTGTGCTCGTCCGCTTTGTTCGTCAGCGTTTTACCGCCCAAGTCGAGCGTGGCGGTCACACCGGCCGGAACATTGACAAAAGCAGTTGTATCCTCAGACATAACATAGCTGTCATTTCCCAGCGTGATAACGCCGTCTACTGCCGCAGGCAGCGCAGTCCCCACCGCCGCGGGCACTTCCGCCGGCGCAGGCGTGCCTTCTCCGTCCGCCAGGGCAGCGGTGGGCAGCAAGCTGAACGCGAGACAAAACGTCAGCAAAATGGATAGCAATTTACGTTTCATAAAATGTCCTCCTACAATGTATATTCTCCGCGGCTCCCCGCGGGCGAGCACAGCACATCTGTTCCCGGTCGGGAACAGAAAAGGGGCCATGGCCCCTTTTTGCACTTTACGGCGATATCATAGCACGCCCGTGTAAAAAAATCAACCTTTTTCCTGTAAGGAAATGACAAATTTCGCGCGACATTTTTCGAGAATCCGTGCATTTCGCCAAACCCGTCTTGCCGCTTCGCGTCGCTGCTGTATTTACTTGGCAAAGCGCCCGCTTTGCACTATGTTAAAGCGTCCTAAAACGGAGGGCGCAGAGCGGCAGAGAGCATAAATATTCCGTTAAGCGATCGTTTTAAGCCTTTCCGCGCGCTTTTGCCGCGCATAAATAACCGCGCGAATGGTAAAATTCTACAAGCCAGCGAGGATTTTCGGCGCAAGATTGTCAAGAATTTGAGAACCGCTCCGCGGGGGCTTGACATTTGCGCGCCGCCGTAGTATCTTCACGTCAACAATTGAATAGGCTCAATTCAGTTGAGCGAGATAGAGGCGCGGCCGACAAGAGTACCGAGTCCGTACGGAGCAGAGATCCGGGACAAAGGGAAAGGGGAAGCCGCCGAAGTGGGGAACGGTTCCTGTGCCGTTTTCTGCTGGCTCGTCGGAGAAGATCCGCCGGACTGTCACAATTTGTGGAGCGCTATCGAAGAGTCGGCAGGCCGGTTTCGGTTTTGCCGGTATTGCAGATCATTTGCCGTAAATGCTCCACGCGAGCATTTACGGCTTTTTCTGTTTCCGAACTCGTTGGCGCGGACAACGAAGGGCTGACTCCCCCCACGGAGCCAATTTCCATTCAGAAAGGAAGCAACACCATGAACCTCAGAAGAACCATCGCTACCCTGCTCGCAGCCCTCATGCTGCTTGCCCTCACCGCCTGCGGCGCGGGCACGACGCCCCCCGCGCAGGACGCAAACGACCCGGCAGAGGAAACCGATCCACCCACGACCGAAAGCAGCCAGTTCCGCGTCGGCATGGAATGCGCCTATGCGCCGAGCAACTGGCAGGAGAGCGCCGCGACCGACACCAACGTTCCCGTGGAAAACGTCGCCGGCGCTTACGCCGAGGGCTACGACGTACAGATCGCGCGCATCCTCGCCGATCAGCTCGGCAAGGAGCTGGTCATCGTCAAGCTCAGCTGGGACGGCTTGATCGACGCGCTCAACCAGGGTCAGATCGACGCCATCATCGCCGGCATGATGGACACCGCCGAGCGCCGCGAATCCATCAACTTCTCCGGCCCGTACAAGGAGACGATCTACAGCATGATGGTGCTCGCCGGCTCGCCGTATGAGAACGCGGCCTCCATTCAGGACTTCTCCGGCGCCGCCGTGCTCGGTCAGCAGGGCACCGCGCTCGACGACGTCATCGACCAGATCGAGGGCGTCGAGCACCTCAGCCCCGTCGGCAGCGTGCCCGACATGATCTCCCGCCTGCAGCAGGGCACCTGCGACGCCATCGTCATCAACGAGGAGAGCGCCCCGGGCTACCTCGCCTCGAATCCCGATTTCCGTCTCATCACCTTCAGCGAGGGCAACGGCTTCACACTGCCCGCCAAGGGCTCCTGCGTGGGCCTGCGTAAGTCCGACACCGAGCTGCTCGCGCAGGTCAACGAGATCCTTGCCACCATCGACAGCGACGCGCGCACCGAGATGTGGAACACCGCCGTCGCCAACCAGCCGAAGTAACCGGCGGCTCCACGCCGCATAAGGAGGAAGCACCATGAGAGGAACCCCCGCGTCCCGCGGTCAGAGCTTCATCGCACGGGACCACCGTTATGTTTATCTGGGCGGCAGCGTCATCGCCCTCGTCGGCCTGAGCCTGTGGTATTCCGCGCCCAGTCCGTACAGCTTTCTGCCCGCCGGCTCCGTGCCCGGCACGGCGCTCGCCGCGGTCTGCTATTTCTTTTTGGCCGTCAGCACGCTGGCGCTGCTCGTGAAATGGACGCATTGGAACAGCTACGGCGAGACCATTCTCAAGCACCCCTTCATCGTGCGTCTGAGCCGTTATCTCTCTTATTTGGACGCCGCGGCTGCCGCGCTGCTCGCGCTTGACCGCTTCGTGCTCAAGCTCGCCTACGTCGTCCACGCCGCCGTCCACGCCGAGAGCAACCCCACCGGCACGCTCTCCTCCATGGTCTACATGGCCTACAACCAGCGCTCGCTCTTCGTCACCGGCGTGTGGACGACCGTTCAGCTCGCGCTGGCCGGCACGGCGATCGCATTCGTGCTGGCGCTTCTCATGGTCTTTCTCCGCATTCAGGAACCCGACAAGCGCAACAACGACTTTGTGAAGCTTATCAAGATCGTCGCGAACAAATTCGCCCGCTTCTACATCTTCGTCATCCGCGGCACGCCGATGATGGTGCAGTCCCTCATCTTCTACTACGCGATCTTCAATCTCTTCAAGCGCACCGGCATGAGCGTCACGGAGATCAACCGCGTCTGGTCGCTCTTCATCTCCGGTCTTGTCACGGTCTCGCTCAACTCGACCGCGTACCTTGCCGAGGTGCTGCGCGGCGGCATCCTCGCCGTCGACGCGGGGCAGATGGAGGCCGCGCGTTCGCTCGGCATGACGCACTGGCAGGCCATGCGCAGAGTCGTTTTCCCGCAGGCCATCAAAAATTCGCTGCCCGCCATCGGCAATGAGTTCATCATCAACATCAAGGATTCCTCCGTGCTGTGCGTGCTGGGCGTATCCGACCTGATGTTCATGACCCGCTCGGTCGCCGGCATTTATTATAAGGGCACCGAGTGCTACCTCATCGCCGCCACCGTTTACCTGTTCCTGACGTATCTTTCCTCGCTCCTGCTCAAGGCCATCACGGGAAGGATGACCGCGCCGGACAACACGAAGCAGCGTCAGGGCAATCAAACTGTCGATCTGGGACTTCCCAGCTCAAACTGACAGGAGGACGCTATGACGAACGATCCCATCATCAAAATCGAACAGCTCGAAAAGTCCTTCGGCGACCTCCACGTGCTCAAGGGCATCGACTTGGAGGTCGACCGCGGCGAGGTCGTGTGCATCATCGGCGCGTCCGGCTCCGGCAAGTCCACGCTGCTGCGCTGCATCAATCTGCTGGAGGAGGCCGACTCCGGTCACATTTGGTTCGACGGGCAGGATCTCATGGACCTCAAGGTCGACCTCAACGCCCTGCGGCAGAAGATCGGCATGGTGTTTCAGGGCTTCAACCTTTTCAACAACAAGTCCGTGCTGGACAACTGCACGCTCGCGCCCATGACGGTGCGGCACATTCCCAGGGCGCAGGCCGAGGAGACGGCCATCCGTCACCTCAAGGCCGTCGGGCTGGAGGATTTCATCCACGCCGACTCCCGCCGCCTCTCCGGCGGGCAGAAGCAGCGTGTTGCCATCGCGCGGGCTCTTTGCATGGAGCCCGAGATCATGCTCTTTGACGAGCCGACGAGCGCCCTCGACCCCGAGATCGTGGGCGAGGTGCTCGATGTGATGAAGCGCCTCGCGCAGGAGGGCATGACCATGGTCGTCGTGACGCACGAGATGGCCTTTGCCAAGGAGGTCAGCGACCGCGTGGTATTCATGGACCGGGGCGTCATTCTCGAGCAGGGCTCGCCGCGCGAGGTCTTCGGGAATCCGAAGGAGAGCCGCACGCGCGAATTTCTCAGCCGCTATCTGGAGGACAAAATGGCATGACGAAGAAGATCACCGATTTCTTTGCCCTCGAGGGCAATTATCCCGACCTCGACGCAGATGGCGCGGTCGCGCGTCTTTCGCAGGCGATCCAATGCCGGACCATCAACTATGCCGACCACAGTCTGACCGACTATAGCGAGTTTGACAAGCTCCACGCGCACATGAAGGCGAGCTATCCCCACATCATGCGCGCGGGCGTCTTTGAGCGGCTCGGCCACCACGCCGTGCTCATCACCATCCCCGGCAGCGACGAAACGCTGCGCCCCTGCCTTTACATGTCCCATCAGGACGTGGTGCCGGTGGTCGAGGGCACGGAGCAGGACTGGACCTATCCCGCCTTCTCCGGCGCGGTGGCAAACGGCTACATCTGGGGCCGCGGCACGCTCGACATCAAAAATCAGGTTTTTGGCGTGCTCGAGGCTGCGGAGTATCTGCTCGCCCGCGGCAGGACCTTCCGGCGCACGGCCTACCTCGCCTTCGGTGACGATGAGGAAACGCTCAACACCGGCGCGCTGGCGATCTCCGACCACCTCAAGGCGCAGGGCGTAACGCTGGAATTCGTTTTAGACGAGGGCGGCGGCAAGATCGAATCCGGCGCGGCCTTCGGCGCGCCCGATATTTCCATCGCGCAGGTCGATCTGATGGAGAAGGGCTATGCCGATCTGGAGCTGACGGTCCGCTCCATCGGCGGACACTCGAGCCGCCCCTACGGCGGCACCTCGCTCGCCCATCTCGCCTGCGCCATCGCGGACATCGTCCGCAGCCCGTTCCCTGTGCGGCTCAATCTCGCCATGATGGGCGCGTTTGAAACGCTCGCGCCCTACATCACCGCCGAGCCGCTCAAAACGCTGACGCGGGACGTCCGCGCGAACGCGGACGCCATTGCGGCCTACTGCTATCAGTCCCCCGCGCTCTTTCCCTTTGTCACCACGACCATCGCCCCCACTGTCATTCAAGGCAGCAGCAAGGCCTGCAACGTGATGCCGCAGGATATGCAGGCGGTCATCAACCTCCGTCTTGCCGACGGCGACACGGTCGAGAGCGTGATGGAGCACTGCCGCGCGGCGGTGCAGGACCCGACCGTGGAACTGCGCTACCAGCAGGCCAACGATCCCTCCGCCACGGCCCGGCGCGATGGCTACGGCTACCGCACGGTGGTGGACAGTATGCGGCGCTACTACCCCGACGTGGTGTTCGTTCCGTCCATGACCGTCGGCGCGACCGACGCGCACCAATACGAGCAGATCTGCGACACCTGCCTGCGCTGCTCGCCCTTCATGGCGGAGCCCGAGGAGGCCGCCTCCGGCGTCCACGGGACGAACGAGCGCATTCTGGTCCGCGCCTATCTGCAGGGCATCCGCGTGCTCATCGACCTGATGGAGCACGCCAATCTCTGAGACACGGCCTCAGCCCGCGTTTCAAGCCGCAAGCACGCAAAAAAGCAGCCGCGCTCCCTGCACCGGGAACGCGGCTCCTTCCTTATTATTGTCTGCGGCAACTTCCTTTACCACGCGGCGACCGCGCCGTCGCAGCGCGGCTCGGTGCCCGCCGTGTAAACGCCGTCCTCTCCGCGCCAGATGATCTGACCGCGGCCCATCGAAATGCGGTCGTCCACGACCGTGACCTCGTGGCCCATCGCGCGCAGCTCGTCGGCAATGGCCTCGCCCGCCTCACGCTCCAGTTCGAGCCTCCTGCCGCCGATCCATTGGATGCGCGGCGCGTCAAGCGCCTCCTGCGGGTTCATGTGATAATCGAGCGTGTTGACGAGGACCTCGGTCTGACCCTGCGGCTGCATGAACGCGCCCATCACGCCGAACGGACCGACAGCGGCACCGTCCTTGAGCAGGAAGCCGGGAATAATGGTGTGGTAGGACCTCTTGCCCCCGGCAAGGCAGTTGTCACTCGCGGGGTCGAGCGAGAAGTTCGCGCCGCGGTTTTGGAGCGAGATGCCCGTCCCCGGCACGGCGACACCCGCGCCGAAGGTGGTGTAGTTGCTCTGGATGAACGAGACCATGTTGCCCTCGCGGTCGGCGGTGCAGAGATAGATGGTGCCGCCGCAGTGCGGGTCGCTCGCCCTCGGCTCCAGCGCGCGGTCGGTGATGAGCGCGCGGCGGGCGGCGAGATAGGCGGGATCCAGCAGCTCGCTGACCTTAGTTTTCATATAGCGCGGGTCGGCGACGTAGGTCCTCGTGTCGGCAAAGGCCAGCTTGATGGCCTCCATCACCTTGTGATAGTGCTCGGCGCTCTCGCGCTTTTCCGGCATGGTCATGCCGTTCAGGATGCCGAGCGCCATGAGCACCGTAATGCCGTGGCCGTTTGGCGGGATCTCACAGACCGTATAGCCGCGGTAGTCCTGCGTGATGGGCTCGACCCATTCGGGGTGGTAATTGCGGAAGTCGTCCTCGCAGAAGTACCCGCCGGTCGCGCGGGAGAACGCGACGATCCGCTCCATCAGCGCGCCGCGGTAATAGCTCTCGCAGTCCGTCGCGGCGAGAGAGCGCAGCGTCGCGGCATAGTCCGGAAAGTGGAACAGCTCGCCCGCACGGTAGGGCGTACCGTCCGGCTTTATAAAGCTCTTCCACCAGTATTCATGCGGTACGGCGTTCTCCGCCATCGCCTTGGCAATGCGGCGGCTGTCGCGCTCCCACTGCCGCGCGACGTTCACTGGCACGGGATAGCGCTCCTCGGCATAGGAAATGGCTGGCGCGAACAGCTCAGCGAGCGACTTCGTGCCGAAGCGGCGGTTCAGCTCCGCCCAGCCCGCGGGTGCGCCGGGCACCATCGTCGGCAGCCATCCGGCCTTCGGCATCTCTGTATAGCCCATCGCGCGAACCTTCTCTGCGCTCAGCGCCATCGGCGCGACACCGCTGGCGTTGAGGCCGTAGAGCCGTTTGTCCCGCTCGATCCAAACGAGTGCAAAGCAGTTCGAGCCAAGGCCGTTGCCGGTCGGCTCGAGCAACGGCATGGCCGCGGCCATCGCCACGGCGGCGTCCACGGCGCTGCCGCCGGATTTCATCACGTCCAGTCCGATCTGCGCGCCGAGCGGCACAGACGTGCAGGCGACGGCATTTTGGGCGTAGACGACATTGCGCCGTGAGGCATAGCGGTAGGTCAGCGGATCAAAGGCAGGCATGGGAAGCGTTCTCCTTTTCTCTTTTATATCAGGTCCAGTATAGCACACCGACACGGGAAGAGCATGGCGGCGGTTAGGCTCCCGCGCGGACGGTTATAATATTTTTCGCATCATTACCCGGTTTTTAGGCACTATTGAAAAAATGAATCATTTAATTTTTTTGCGATTTCTTGATTTCTTCGGCATTGTGCGCTATATTTTAGTTTCATTACGAAATTTTACTCACATAAACACAGAAAGGCGGATTTTATGGAGCTTCAAATTCAGGATCTGGTATCCTCCATCAAAAAGGACGGCATCGAGAGCGCGAACCGCGAGGCCGCGCAGATCCTTGCCGAAGCCAAGGCGCAGGCGGAAAAGATCGTCGCCGATGCGAGGAGCGAGGCGGACAAGCTGCGTGCGGACGAGCAGGCGGAGATCGGCGTGTTCAAGGCCAGCGCTCAGCTCAGCGCAGAGCAGGCGAAGCGCGACGCGGTGCTTGCCTTCCGGCAGGAGATCGGTGCGGAGCTGACGAAGCTGCTCGCGCAGGATACGCATAAGGCGCTCGACGACAAGGCGCTCGCCGCGCTCATCACCGCCGCGTTGCAGGGCGAGGACGCCTCCGCCTACGCCGCAGAGGTCGCCTCCGTCACGGACGCGCTCAAAAGCGAGCTCGCCGGCGAGCTCAAGGCGGGGCTGGAGCTGCGGCTCTCCAAAAAGGTCCGCACGGGCTTCCGCCTGTGCGCCAAGGACGGCTCGGGCTACATCGACTGCTCCGACGAGGAGCTGGCGGAGCAGCTTGCCCCCTTCTTCCGCGAGCTGCGCATTTAAGGAGGGACGCTCTTGGCTTCCTATTACTACTTGATCTCGAGCCTGCCGATGCTCCGCGCGGGCGACGCCCCGCCGCTGGATTACGCTGCGTTTCTCGACCAATGCCAGGGCGCGGTGAGCGACAGGGTCTACCGCTCGCTCGAGGAGCTGACGGTGCGCTCGGAGGACGGCGGCTTCGTGAGCCGGTGGGCGGCCTTCTACCGCGTGCTGCAGGGTGAGCTGACCTATCAGCGGCGCGTGAAGCGCGGCGAGAGCTGTGCCGCGCCGAACGAGCGCGACGCCGCCGTGACGCAGACCGTCACCGCGGCAGTGAACGCAAAGGACCCGCTCGAGGGCGAGCGGCTGCTGCTCGCGCTGGAATTTGACAGGCTAGACGAGCTGGTGGGCCTGCACAGCTTCGACGACTGCGCGCTCTACGGCTACGCGCTGAAGCTGCAGCTGCTCGAACGGCAGCGCGTCTTCCGCCATGACGAGGGCAAGGCCGCCTTCGACACCCTGCTCGGACAGGTCCGCCAGCAGATATTCAGCCTATAAGAAAACGGGAGAAACGAAATGGAGAAAGTGACAGGCTATGTGACCGGAGTCAACGGCAACCTCGTTTCGGCAAGGTTCTCGGGCTCCGTTCGGAAAAACGAAGTCGGCTTCGTCAAGATCGGCAATGACCGCCTCAAGGGCGAGGTCATCCGCATCAGCGGCGACGCCGTGAGTATGCAGATCTATGAAATGACCAACGGCATTCAGGTCGGCGACGAGGTCGAGCTGACCGGCGAGCTGCTGAGCGTCGAGCTCGGCCCCGGTCTTCTGACGCAGGTATACGACGGCTTGCAGAACCCTCTGCCGAAGCTTGCCGAGCAATGCGGCTTCTTCCTCGAGCGCGGCGTATACCTTGACCCCATCCCCGATAAAGAATGGGAGTTCACCCCCTGCGTCAAGCCCGGCGACGCCGTGCTCGCGGGCGACGCGGTCGGCAGCGTGCCGGAGGGGCAGTTCACGCACCTCATCATGGCGCCCTTCGACCTCAAGGACGAGGGCTGGCGCGTAAAGAGCGTGAAGGAAAAGGGCGTCTATCACGTCCGCTCCACCGTTGCGGTGCTGGAAAACGGCGCGGGCGAGGAGAAGGCGCTGAGCATGGTCTTTTCCTGGCCGGTCAAGCAGCCCATCCGCTGCTATGAGGAGCGTCTGCGTCCCGACGAGACGCTGGTGACCAAGATCCGCTGCATCGACACCTTCCTGCCGGTCGCCAAGGGCGGCACCTTCTGCGTGCCCGGTCCCTTCGGTGCGGGCAAGACCGTGCTGCAGCACATGGAGGCGAAGAACGCTGACGTCGACATCGTCATCGTCGCCGCCTGCGGCGAGCGCGCCGGCGAGGTCGTAGAGGTCCTCAAGGAATTTCCCGAGTTGACCGACCCGCGCACGGGCCGCTCGCTGATGGAGCGTACCATCATCATCTGCAACACCTCGTCCATGCCGGTCGCGGCGCGTGAAGCGTCCGTGTACACGGCAGTGACGATGGCCGAATATTACCGCCAGATGGGACTCAACGTCCTGCTGCTGGCGGACTCCACGAGCCGCTGGGCGCAGGCCATGCGCGAGATGAGCGGCCGACTGGAGGAGATCCCCGGCGAGGAAGCCTTCCCTGCCTACCTCGAATCCGTCATCGCCGCGTTCTATGAGCGTGCGGGCAAGGTCCGGCTGAGAAACGGCAAAATCGCCTCCGTCACCATCGGCGGCACGGTCTCCCCCGCGGGCGGCAACTTTGAAGAGCCGGTCACGCAGGCGACGCTCAAGGTCGTCGGCGCGTTCCACGGTCTCTCCCGCGAGCGCTCCGACGCGCGCAAGTATCCCTCCATCCACCCCATCGACTCGTGGTCAAAGTATCAGGGCGTGGTGGACATGGCGCGCGTGGAGAAGGCCCGCGGCATCCTCCGCCGCAGCAGCGAGATCAATCAGATGATGAAGGTCATCGGCGAAGAGGGCACCTCGGCCGAGGACTACATCCTCTACCAGAAGGGCGAGCTGCTCGACGCCGTGTACCTGCAGCAGAACTCCTTCGATCCCATCGACGCGGCCTGCGAGCCGGAGCGTCAGGCGCATGAGTTCAACGTGCTCTACGATGTGCTCACGCGCGATTACGCGCTCAGCGACAAAAAGGAGATCCGCGCCTTCTTCAATCAGGTGCGTCAGGAATTCCTCGACTGGCACGGCACGGTCTACGGCACGCCGGAATTTGCGGCGCAGGAAACGAAGCTCACGGACCTCTACCGGAGCAAGGTAACGGGTTAAGGAGGGTTTCAGAATGCAGAAGGTTTATACCAAGATCGAATCCATCGTCGGCAACGTCGTGACCGTGCGCGCCTCGGGCGTGCGCAGCGGCGACCTTGCCCTCGTCGGCGAGAGCTACGCGAGCGTCATCAAGCTCAGCGGCGACCTCGTCTCCCTGCAGGTCTTTGCCGGCACGCAGGGCGTCAGCACGACCGACACCGTGCGCTTCCTCGGGCGGCCCATGATGGTCTCGTTTTCCGACGACCTGCTCGGCCGCGTGTTCGACGGCGCGGGCGTGCCGCGTGACAACGGCCCCGCGCTGACCGAGAATATGATCCCCATCGGCGGGCCCTCCGTCAACCCCGCCAAGCGCATCGTGCCCAAGCGCATGATCCGCACCGGCATCCCGATGATCGACGTGTTCAACACCCTCGTCGAGAGCCAGAAGCTGCCCATCTTCTCCGTCTCCGGCGAGCCCTACAACCAGCTGCT
>ERZ773178.2069-NODE-2069-length-19522-cov-6.319977_pt1 | contig 19522 bp, 18 predicted proteins | sample MGYA00580533_ERZ773178 | MGnify/ENA primary metagenome ERZ773178 (study PRJEB29015, sample SAMEA2737859) | human gut metagenome | biome: human gut; feature: human-associated habitat; material: faeces | place: China | collected 2012 ...
TTTTCTCAACAATTATTATATACTTATTAATACTGTTTTTCAAGTCGGAAAATTTAAAGCTCATAACAACATACACAGAAAAATAAACCGGCTGAATATCAGCCGGTTTGAAATTATTTTTCAAGTATTGCTATCGAAAGTTCCTTAAGCTGTTCGCCGTCCACCTCTGACGGTGCGCCCGACATAAGTTCGCTTGAATTTGAAACCTTCGGGAAGGCAAGCACATCACGCAGATTATCACATCCGCACATAAGCATTGTAAGCCTGTCAAGTCCTATGCCCATACCTCCGTGCGGCGGAGCTCCGTACCTGAATGCATCGGTAAGGAATCCGAATTTGCGGTAGGATTCCTCGTCCGAAAGACCGAGTGCCTCAAACATATGCTTCTGAAGCTCGGGGTCTGTTATTCTTATTGAACCGCTCGAAAGCTCTATGCCGTTAAGCACAAGATCGTATGCGTCGGCAAACACCTTTTCTGGGTCGGAATCAAGATACTGTATACATTCATCAAGCGGCTTTGTAAATGGGTGATGCATAGCGTCCCAATTACCCGTCTCCTCGTTATACTCAAAGAACGGGAATTCGGTTATCCAAAGGAAATTATACTGTTCGGGTATAATACCGAGGCGTTTCGCAACCGTAAGACGGAGCGCTCCGAGCACGGAAAGCACCGTTTTTTTGCGGTCGGCAACTATAAGAACCACATCGCCCTTTTCGGCGCCTGTGCGCTCGTATATTTTGTTCATCTCGTCCTCGGTCATAAATTTAGCGAAGGAGCAGGTGGGAGCGTCGTCTACCCAACGGATAAACGCCAGTCCCTTAGCGCCTATGCCCTTGGCTTCTTCTGTAAGCTTGTCTATTTCCTTTCTTGTGTAAACCCCCGCGGCGTTTTTGGCTGTTATCGCCCTTACGGTGCCGCCGTTTTTAACGGTATCGGCAAATACTCCGAAGCCGCAATTTTCCACAATGTCGGAAATATCCTTTATCCTCATATCAAAACGGGTGTCCGGTTTATCTGAGCCGTAATTCTCCATTGCCTCGGTATAAGTAAGTCTCGGCAGCGGAGTGGGAATATCAACACCCAAAACATCTTTAAACAGGCGTTTTACATAACCCTCGGCAACCTTGAAGACATCCTCTTTTTCCACAAAGGACATCTCAACATCTATTTGCGTAAATTCAGGCTGACGGTCGGCTCTCAGGTCCTCGTCACGGTAACAACGGGCAATCTGCATATAACGGTCAAAGCCCGACAGCATTAGGAGCTGCTTATAGAGCTGCGGCGACTGCGGAAGCGCGAAAAAGCTTCCCTTATGCACTCTTGACGGAACAAGATAATCCCTTGCGCCCTCGGGAGTTGATTTTATAAGAGTCGGAGTTTCGATTTCTATAAAACCGTTTTCGTCAAAGTAATCCCTTGTAACCTTGGTTATTTTATGGCGCATCATAATATTTTTCTGAAGCGGAGGACGGCGCAAATCAAGATAACGGTATTTAAGTCTCATTTCCTCTTTCGCTCCCGTATCGGGCAATATTTCAAACGGAGTGGTCTCCGCAGCACCGAGAATTTTAAGCTCGGTAACCTCAATCTCAATTTCACCCGTGGGTATTTCGGTATTGACAGAGGAACGGGTGCGAACCTTACCCTTTGCCATAACCACAAACTCACTGCGCAGAGTTGCCGCCTTTTCAAACAGCGCTTTATCCGTATTGTCGTCAAAAGCGAGCTGTACTATGCCGCTTCTGTCACGCAGATCCACAAATATAAGTCCGCCCAAATCCCTTTGGCGCTGTACCCAACCGGCAACCACGACTTCGCCGCCGACCTTTTCCTTAGAAAGCGTACCGCAATAATCGGTGCGTTTCATACCGTTCATTCTGTCAAGCTTCAACCCAAAACACCTCTTAAATTCGAATAGGCGGTCTTCGACCGCCCGTATATAAAATATTATAAAATAGACTCAGCCAATTCGTCTAATGCGGCAGAGTTGATAATATTCATAAGACTTTCCGATATTTCATCAAGCCTTATTTCTGTCTCCTCGCCGCTTTGCATATTCTTAATTTTAGCGTTTCCGCTTTCACACTCGTTATCGCCGAGCACCATTGTAAAGCGAGCCCCCGTTTTATCGGCAAATTTCATTTGCGCCTTAAGCCCTCTGCCGCAAATATCGGTCTGCACCTTGAAACCGTCCTTACGCAAAAGCTCGCAAATTCCGGTTGCCGCCACTCCGGCATTTTCGCCCATAGTGGCTATATACAAATCGCAGTAATCGGGTTTCGGAAGCTCCGTTCCCTGCGCCTCAAGCAAAAGCATTATACGCTCTATACCCATCGCAAATCCGAGCGAAGCGGTAGACGGTCCGCCCATTTGAGAAATAAGACCGTCGTAACGGCCGCCGCCGCAAACGGTAGACTGCGCGCCTATATCGCCCGAAACAAACTCGAAAACCGTTCTTGTGTAATAATCAAGTCCTCTTACGATATGAGGATTTACGGTATATTTTATGCCTGCCGCGTCAAGGTGCTTTTGCACAGCCTCGAAATGGCTGCGGCAATCATCACACAAATAATCGGTAACAACAGGAGCCTTAGCCGCTATTGCACTGCAAACAGGCGACTTACAGTCAAGTATCCGCATAGGATTACGGGAAAGCCTGTCCTTACAGGTATCACAAAGCTCGTCGATATGCTTTTCAAAATAGCTTTTAAGCGCCGCAAGATAATCCTTCCGACATTCGGGACAGCCTATGGAATTTATTTCAAGCGAGATTTTTTCAATCCCGACAGCGTCGAGCACATGCTTTGCAAGAGCTATGACCTCTGCGTCCGCGCTCGGAGACGCCGCACCTATACATTCGACGCCAAACTGGTGGAACTCCCTCAGCCTTCCCGCCTGCGGCTTTTCGTAGCGGTAGCATCCGCCGACATACGCCGCCTTTACGGGAAGTGCGCCGTTTACAAGACCCTTTTCAATGGCGCTTCGTATAACTCCTGCGGTAAACTCCGGTCTCAAAGTAATTGAGCGGCCGCCCTTATCGTCAAATGTATACATTTCCTTCTGCACAACATCCGTAGTGTCGCCTACGCTGCGCAAAAAGACCTCGGTATGCTCGAATACCGGTATACGGATTTCATTGAAACCATAAAGCCTTGCGGTTTCAAGCATCCTTTTTTCCACGAATTGCCACTTATAGCTCTCGCTCGGCAAAACATCACAAGTGCCTTTTACGGCACGGTTTGTTTCAGACATAATAAGACCCCGAAAATTAATTGTTGTTCTTTATAATATCGCGCCAATCAAGATCGCCGCGTTCAAGGCCGTGAATAAGCATTTCGGCGGTGGCAATATTTGTTGCGACAGGTATATTATGAACATCGCAAAGCCTTAAAAGCGCTCTTTCATCAGGCTCGTTCGGCTTAGGATTAAGCGGATCTCTGAAAAGAAGAAGAAGATCTATCTCATCACAGCCTATTCTTGAGGCGATCTGCTGAGCACCGCCCTGCGAACCGCCCAAAAATCTTACTATTTCAAGTCCCGTAGCCTCGGAAACGGTTTTGCCCGTGGCTCCCGTGGCGACAAGATTGTATCTGCTTAAAATACCGCAGTAGGCTATGCAAAACTGAACCATAAGTTCCTTTTTTGCATCGTGTGCAATCAAAGCAATCGTCATAATTTAAAATCCTTTCATATCTTTTTAAGCTTCGGAAGTAAAATCTGCTCGCCGGAAAGCCTGCCCGCCAGCCTTAAAAAAGCGGCGTTAGACTTGCCCTTCCGTTTTAACCTGTGGTTTACCGAAAGAAACGCAAGCTCCTCGCTGTGCGGTATCACACCTACAAGCTGAAGTCCCGCCGAATCAATAATATCGTCAATATTTCGGTGCAAATTTCTCTTTACAAAGCTGTATGTAAAATTATTGATAACAAGTCTTGACGGGCAGGACATTTCATACAGTCTTGAGCTCACCGCCGCCGCATCCCTTACGGATACGGGGTCGGGCACCGCCACAGTAAGAAAAATCGCACCTTCGGGAAGACCAGTGTAAAGCGAAAAATCCATACCGGCGGGAAAATCGAATATGACGGTGTCGTAAAGTCCGGCGGCGTCCCTTGCGAAGACAGAGAACGAAAAAGCGTCTATTTTACCTATGTCGGCAGGCGCCGGCACTAGATAAAGACCGTTATATCCGTCCACGCTGTAAACAGCGTCGTCTATCTCCTTGCCCATAAGTATATCGGATAAGTCGAAAACCGCAGACTTATCTACTCCGAGCATAAGATCGAGACATCTGAGTCCCTCGTCCATATCGACAAGAAGAACCTTTTTACCAAGCTGTACAAACGCCGACGCCAATCCTACGGCTACGGTCGATTTGCCAACCCCTCCCTTTCCGGAGGTAACGGCATAAACCTGACCCATATATCAGACCCTCACCAAAATTTTTCTGTTTAACATTTTAACACAAGCTTATATTTTTGTCAATCATTCTAAGACGGTAAAAGGAACAGTATCGGCTTTATCATTGTAGCCCGAGAAGAAATACGCGTCCAGCATATCCTTGACTATTCCGCCTGCCGCCGCACCCGACGCACCGTTTTCGAGCACGACCGAAATGGCTATTTCGGGATTTTCGTAAGGCGCGAACACAACAAACAGGCTGTGGTCCGCCTTTCCCTCTACCTGTGCGGTACCTGTTTTTCCGCCGACCTTTATGTCGTAATTTCCGAGTGTCGCTCTGCCCGTACCGTCCTCTGTAACGGAAAGCATACCTTCCTTTACGGCTTTAAGGGTTGCGTCGGAAATTTCGACCTTATTGACTACCTCCGGCTCGGCATTGTCGTAAACCGAGGAAATATCATACGATACTATTTTGCTTATAAGGCTTGCCCTGTAATGAGTTCCGCCGTTTGAAAGGGTGGCTATATAATTGCAGAGCTGAAGCGGCGTAAAAGCATTGAGCTGACCTATTGCAAACTGGAGCGTATCACCGCCGCCGTTTGAATTTGCCTGCTTTAATATACCCTTGCTGTCGTCAACCTCAACGCCTGTCGCTACGCCGAGACCGAATTGCTTATAATAATCTGTAAGCCGCCGCGCTCCGATGCGTTTACCCATTTCAAAGAAGAAATAGTTACAGCTTTTCGCAAGAGCATTATTAAGATTTATCGGTCCGTGATAATGCATACACTTAGGTTTAAAATCATCAAAATAATTGTATGTCATAACGCAGTTTACGGTTTCACCGACTTTATAAAGATTATTCTGAAGAGCCGCAACCGCAACGGCAGGCTTTATTGTAGAACCTATCGGATAAACGCCCTGAAACGCGCGGTCGGTGAGCGGTTTTGTCGGATCCTTTACAAGATTATCGTAATTTTTGCCTATGGTCGCCGAATCGTATGTCGGGTAATTTGCGGCGCACAGTATCTTTCCTGAATTGATGTTTATAGCGACGGCGGCGCCCGCTCTTGCCGTTCCGCCCTTTCCCTGAAGCTCCTTAACCGTGCGTTCAATAGAATCCTGTGTGCTTCTTTGCAGCTTTTTGTCAAGGGTAAGCATTATGGTTTTTCCGGCAACAGGTTCTTTTGTAACCTCGCTTGAAATAATATTGCCTTCGGTATCTATACGGTATGTTATTTCGCCGTCGGTACCGCGCAGATACTCCTCGCCCCATTTTTCAATACCGCTTTTTCCTACTTTATCGTTATAAGAATATCCTTTTTTCTTATATTCATCCCAGTCCTCGGCAAATATCGGACCTACCGAGCCGATAAGATTTACCGCAAGCGAGGTATCGGCGTATTCCCTGAACGGAACAACCTCTACCGATATGCCCGAAAGCAAAAAACCGGATTCGGATATCTGCCGCATTAGTTCGGTCGGAATATCCTCCGCAAATGTGTAAGGATAGGAAATCGAAAAATCCGCAATATCCATACTGTACCTTACGCCCATTATGCTTCTCTGTTCGTCGGGAGTATAGTTTTCAAGCTTGTATTTCTTAACCATAGCGTCAAAACAGTTTTGCGCCGTGGCATAATGCGCAAGTTCAAGCTTTGAAATAAGCTTGTCGGTCGATTCGCCCTCCTTGAAATCGTACGGAGCCGCCGTGTTCATAGGAAGCTCGTCATTCCACCGGGCATTTTTCTCTTTAAAAAGGTTTACCGCCGTAAGTATTACATCATTAAGATTGTCCTTAACATACGCCTTGTTGAAAACAACATTATATCCGTCTCGGTTTACGGCTATCTGCCTGCCGTAGCAATCGAGAATCTCGCCCCTCGGCGCCTTTAAAACGGCGGTCCTTACAGAGCTTGCGCCGTCATTTTTATCAACATATTTTGCGGCGTTTACTACCTGAATGGAGTAAATGCGAGCCGCATAAAACAGCATTATTACTATCAGCACCAGGGATAAAACCGTTATCTGGGTCTGACTTTTTTTCTGAAACGGCAAGCCGGTTCTCCTTTCTTTTTCTAAGTTCTTGCGGCTGTAAAGCTGAGCCGCCTGTTAAAGCCTCTGTATATAAAATAAAACGGGAAAATAAACACATTTGTGTAAAGAACGCTCGGAAAAGCATAGCTTAAAAGATAAGTCAAATTATCGTGCGAGCCTGATGAAAACGCATAGAATATAAGCCATCTTAAAATATAGTAAGAAAGACTTACCAAAACCGAAAGCAGCAGTGCAGACCGAAAATTGCGGTTGAAAAGATTGTTTGCGGCGGCGGATACAAATGCCGCCGCCAGCATTATTGCTATCGCGTTAAAGCAAATTGTATTTCCGGCGCAGCTGTCCATACCTATCCCGACCGCAAGACCGACAGCGGCCGCCGTGCTCGCCTGTGAAAACATTGAAAACGCCGTAACCAGAGGGAGAAGTATAAGCGGCTGTGCGTTTTTTATGCCTATGTCTACCGCATCGGTATAATGCACTACAAATGAAAAGAAGAAAATCAAAAAGCTTAAAAGCCCGAATAAAATTCGTTTTTTCTTTATCTGCATATCCGCTCTCCTCTCTTTTTAATAAGCTTATTTTTTGGGGTCAAGTCCTCCCTGACCGTCAAATTCGGTTATTACCATTACATTTTTTACCTCGTCTATATTTACAAACGGTTTGACATTTGCGTAAATAGAGGTATTGTACTTATCGCTTCCTATTGATTGGATAGTGCCGATAAGAATACCCGACGGGAATATTCCCTCGCCCGAGGTAACAACATAATCGCCAACCGCAATATTGCACGAACGGGATAAATTATAAAACTTCGTCTGCCCCTTATTCGCAAGTTCGGCAGTGCCCGATACTATGCCCGAATCGCTTGTCCTGTTGTCAAGCGCGCCTGCCGTAAGCTCCGCACTCAATACCGTGTTTACCTTTGAGGTGGTAAGCCCGACCTCGCCTATGTAACCCACAAGCCCCTCGTCTGTTATAACGGGATCGTGAGCCGAAATGCCGTTCACGGAGCCCTTATTGATTACAAATCCCTTATACGGGTCTTCCTTGTCTCTTGAAATAAGCGTAGCCGGTAAAAACTTGAAGCTCGGATTTTCATCCTTTATTTCAAGATAATTCTTATAGAATTCATTTTCCTGTGTAGCTTTTTCGTAATCCGCCAGCTTTTTTCTAAGCTCCGAGATTTCGGTTTCAAGCTCCGCATTCTCAATAGAAAGCTTTTCCCCCTCGGTATAAACGCCTACAAAATCGGAAATACCGTTCGATATTTTTGCGGCAACGGAACGGAACGGTGCGATAATAGTTCCCGCAATATCCGCCTGCGGCGACATTCTGCTTCCGGCAAATGCCGTTACGGCGGAAATTATTATCAAAATCACTGCAACCGCCGCAATTATTTTAAACTGACGGCTGCGGAAGAAAAATCGCATTTTCGTCCTCCAACATTATCTGAATCTTTTTCCCCTGCGGAAAACATAATTTTCAAAGCCGCTGTCCGCCTCAAGCCGTTTTGCGGTTCCGAGTACCACACAGTCAAGCGGGTTTGCGGCTACCGAAACGGGCATACCCGTCTCCTCCGCTATAAGCTCCGCAAAGCCTCTTAACAACGCCCCGCCCCCCGTCAGAGTAATTCCTCTGTCTATAATATCCGCAGCAAGCTCAGGCGGAGTCTTTTCAAGTGTGAGTCTTATTGTATCTATTATCTGAGAAATCGGGTCGGTCATAGCGTTTCTTACCTCCTCAGAGGTTATAACAACATTTTTCGGAAGACCGTCAACCTGGTTTCTGCCCTTTATTTCAACCGAAGTTTCATTCTCGTACGGTTTAGCGGAACCGATGTCTATTTTTATCTGTTCCGCCGTTCTTTCGCCTATAAGCAAATTGTGTTTTTTACGGACATAGGCTATTATCGCTTCATCAAGGTCGTCGCCGGCAATTCTTATGGACTGCGCGGTAACTATGTCGCCTAAGGATATTACCGCAACCTCGCTTGTTCCGCCGCCTACATCAACTACCATACTGCCTGCGGCGTCCCAAACGGGAAGACCCGCTCCCACAGCCGCCGCCATAGGTTCCTCAACCAAATCTATATCAGCGGCGCCTGCCTGCTTTGCGGCGTCATATACCGCTCTGCTTTCAACCTCGGTAACGCCTGCCGGTATGCATACCACCATACGGACTCTTGAAAAAACAGAGCCCTTAAGTGCCTGACGGATAAATCTTTTAAGCATTGCGGCGGTAACATCAAAGTCGGCGATAACGCCGTCCTTCAACGGTCGTACAGCCACTATCGAACCGGGCGTTCTGCCTATCATTTCCTTAGCCTCGGTTCCGACCGCCCGTACCGCGTCGTTTCTTATATCGTATGCCACTACCGACGGCTCGCGCATTATAATACCTTTGCCCTTTACGCAGACAAGGGTATTTGCCGTTCCGAGGTCTACTCCTATATCTCTTGTAAACATTTAAAAACTCCCTTAAATTAACTTTATCCCTTATTGCGGAACAATAAGCTCAATGGCGTTATGAAGATTTTCAATCTCAACGGTTTCCTCGCCCTTTGCGTACTCTCCGTCAAGCGTCCACGACAGTCCCTCTCCGCCCGTCACGGTTATCTTTTCCGCAGTGAAAAATTCTATGCCGGGACGATCCAAATCTTTCTTTAATATACCGTCTATAACAGGCTGAAGTTTCAACAGATTATCGGGATTTCGAATAAGCAGAATTTCAAATTTACCGTCGTTAAGCTTTACCGAGGTTTCGGAGAATTTTACTATTCCTCCTACCGACATTGAATTTGAGACTGCGCCGAAAAGAAAATCTCCTTCCTCCGTACGCTCATCCGTTTCGATTTTAAGGTGAACGGGCTTTATGTTGCCGAGGCTCCTTATTCCCTCAAAAAAGTAAGCCGCCTGACCTAAAACATTTTTTATATCCTGCGGTGCGGAGTAAGATGCGTCGGTAAACGCTCCGAACGAAGCCGTATAAGAAAAATATCTGTCCGAGAATTTTCCTATATCAAGCCTTATTTTTTTGCCGCTGTTAATATCCTCGGCTGCCTGCTTTATATTTCTTGCGATATGAAGACCGCTCGACCATTCGTTAAGCGTACCCGACGGAATATATCCGAGCGTATACCGAGCGCCCGAACGCATAAGACCCGTAATAACCTCATTAAGCGTTCCGTCGCCGCCGCAAACCACTATTTTGTCGTATTCATCGGGTTTTAAAGACGCAACAAAATCGGTAGCGTCCCCTCTCTCCTTAGTCGGGTAAACGGTAACAAGGTCGCCGTTTTGCGAAAGTATCTGAACAACATTTAAAAGCTCGGTACGCATTTTTGCCTTTCCCGAACACGGATTTACTACAACCAAGGTTTTTCCGTTCACTTTTTCCATATCCTTTCACCTGTAATCTATCGGCAATGTTGCCGCCGCGTTAAGCGAAGCGGAGCCTAAATTGCCGTCCTTAAATTCATAATACGCCTGAACTCCCACCATAGCGGCGTTATCGCCGCAATAGCAAAGCTCGGGATAATAAATATCAAGTCCTCTTTTTTTACATTCCTCCGTCATTCGGCGTCTAAGCTCGCTGTTAGCCGAAACTCCGCCTGCCACAGCCACTGTTTTGTAACCGAATTTCTCGGCGGCGGACATTGTTTTTTCAATAAGCATATCGCATACACGCTGTCTTACTGTGGCGCAAACCACAGGCACATCTATTATATCACCTTTTTGCGCCGAATTGTTAACAAGATTCATCACTGCGGTTTTAAGTCCCGAAAAGCTGAAATCAAACTCGCCTGAGCTTACAGACGGATGCGGAAGCGGATATTTTTTTGTGTCCGCCTTTGTCGCTACTCTGTCAAGATTTACGCCGCCCGGATATTCAAGACCCATACAGCGCGCCGTCTTGTCAAAGCACTCGCCTGCGGCGTCGTCACGGGTTCCGCCCAAAATTTTAAATTTCGTATAATTCGTGACCTCCGCAAGAACCGTGTTTCCGCCCGATACAAGCAGGCATAAAAACGGAGGCTTAAGTTCTTTATTTGTAATATAGTTTGCCGCAATATGCGACCTTAAATGATGCACCGGAATAAGCGGCTTTTTAAGTGACATCGAAAGTCCCTTGGCAAAATTTACCCCGACAAGGAGCGCCCCTATAAGACCCGGAGCAAAGGTGACCGCAACCGCGTCAATATCGCCGTATGTAAGCCCCGCTCGGCTTAAAGCCTCGGCGCACACCTGTGATATGGCTTCGGTGTGCCGTCTTGAAGCTATTTCGGGCACAACGCCGCCGTATATTTTATGCTCGGCTATCTGCGTTGCGACAACGCTTGACAGCACATCCCGTTCCTCCGTTACTGCGGCTGCGGTTTCGTCGCACGAGCTTTCAATGGCAAGTATCTTCATCTGCTTCAAACCTTTTCGTCATAATAAGCGCGTCTTCTCTCGGATTTCTGTAAAAATCCCGTCTTCTGCCCTCGGTTTTAAAGCCGAGCTTTTCATAAAGCGTTATCGCCGCAATGTTCGACGCGCGCACCTCAAGCGAAACAAAGGCAAGCTGTTTTTCACGGGCAAACCCGAATACTCTTTCAATAAGCGCCGTGGCGGCTCCCCTGTTTCTGTACTGCGGAAATACCGCAACATTTGTTATATATCCCTCGTCAATTACCGCTTTTATGCCGATATATCCGATAAAATGCCTGCTGTTTTCCGCTATAAAAAACCGCGTGCCTGTTTTATAGGCGCCGACTATACCCTCAGCCGACCACGGCTCCGAAAAGCAGATTTTTTCAAGCTTTGCTATCGGCGCAATATGTTTTGCCTCTATCGGAACTACCGTAAAGTCTTTAAAAAAGCCTTCTTCCAAAAGCCTGTCTATCGCCGAAAATATTTCATCCCGACAACGCCTGTAAGTATCCTCATCGCCGCCGTATGGGTCTGTTATTCCGCCTGACAGCACGCAAATTTTATCACTGCCCCCAAAGGCTTCGCAAATAAACGCTTTGTGCGACGGTGAAAAGCAAATTATCCTGTCCGCGTTTTTAACATCTTCCGCGGAAAGAGACACCGAAATATGTCCGTTTATATCTATTCCGGCTTCTGACATAGCTTTTTTTGCGTTTTCCGCCGCAGGAGAACCGTCCGCCGCTATTCCGCGGCTTATGATATTTACATCCTTTAAATTTTTAGAGAGCAGATACCCCTCCGCCATAGGGCTTCGGCAGGTATTGCCGGTACAAACGAATAATACATTCATTTTATCCCTTAGCCTCTAACCAGTTTTTTCCGTAATGAGCTTCCGCCGTTAATTTGACGGCAAGCTTTGCGGCGTTTTCCATTTCATATTCAAGCAAATCGCATACCTTTTCGGCGTTTTCTTCATTACATTCCACTATCAGTTCGTCGTGTACCTGTAAAATCAGCCTTGCGTCGGGCTGTTCCGCCTTGAGGCGTTCATATACCCTTATCATGGCAATTTTAATGATGTCCGCCGCGGTTCCCTGTATCGGCGCGTTTCTCGCAACCCTCTCGCCGAAAGCGCGCAGGTTACCGTTTGAGTTTGAAAGTTCGGGTAAATATCGCCGTCTTCCGTAATATGTGGTAACATAACCTGTTTTTTTAGCCTGTTCGATCGTGTTTTCCATATACGCCGCAACCGACGGATAGCTTGCGAGATAATTTTTTATATATCTGTCCGCCTCCGCCCTTGTTACGCCTATGTCCTTTGAAAGGGAAAATGCGCCTATACCGTAAACTATGCCGAAGTTGACCGCCTTGGCTCTGCTTCTGAGCTCCGGCGTTATCATTTCCTCGGGCAGTCCGAAGACCTGCGCCGCCGTAGCCGTGTGTATATCCGTTCCGCCCGAAAAGGCGTTTATCATATTTTCGTCATTTGCTATACTTGCAAGAACCCTAAGCTCTATCTGCGAATAATCCGCGTCGCAAAGAACCTTTCCGGGCGGCGCGATAAAGTACTTGCGAAGTCTTTTGCCCTCTTTTGTTCTTACGGGTATATTTTGAAGATTAGGCTCGGACGAGCTTATTCTGCCTGTCCTCGCCTCGGTCTGATTAAAGGTTGAATGTATGCGTCCGTCCGCAGCAACGCAGGTGACAAGTCCGTCCGCATAAGTAGATTTAAGCTTTGCGAGCTGACGGTAATTTAAAAGCAGGGAAACCGCCGGATGGGCGTATTTAAGGCTTTCAAGTACTTCGGCTCCCGTGCTGTAACCGCTTTTTGTTTTCTTTTTTGCGGGAAGTCCCAGCTTTTCAAAAAGCGCCACGCCCAACTGCTTGGGAGAATTGAGATTGAACTCATAACCTACAAGGTCGTAAATTTCCTTTTCTATAACCCCGATACGCTCTTCAAGTTCGCTCGACAGTTCTTTAAGACCGTCCGAATCTACCAAAAATCCGTAGCTTTCCATATCGGCAAGAACTTTTGCAAGCGGCATTTCTATTTCGTCAAACAGCTTTTTTTGACCTGTTTTTGTGAGCTCCGCCTCAAGATTTTCACAAGCCGTATAAAACTTGCACGCGTTTTTAAGCGTTTCGTTTTCCGTATTTATTTGGGGTGTATTAAAAACATACTCCTGCATAATTCTTTCCGCCGAGTACGACGATGCCGACGGATTGCAAATATACGCCGCAAGCATAGCGTCGAAAACAATACCGTTTGCCTCGCCGCTTTTGTATACGGTTTTGCAGTCATACAGGCTTTTTTTAACGGCTTCGTCCGCCAGAACCGCCGTCAGCGTTTCCTTATCGGCTAAACAAACCTTTGTACCCGAAACGAAAGCATTTTCTCCGTTTTCCGAATAAATTACAAGCCTTTTTTCATTTTTTAGGCTGTTTTCGGGCATTTTCGTAAATGTTATCGCATCCGACAAATCAATTTTGCACTGCGAATGTGAATTATCGGGCGTTATACCCATTTTTTCCATAAGCTTAAAAAATTCAAGACCCGTCATAAGCCTTGCAAGCTCTGCGCCATTCCTCGACTTTATTTTGCAGTCTCCTGCGCTGACGGCAATCGGTGCCGTCCTGCAAATCGTTCCGAGTTCACGGCTTAAATAAGCGCTTTCCTTGCCGTCCGCCAACTTTTTGCGGACAGAGTCCTTAATATCAAGTGTATCAAGTCCGCCGTAAATAAAGTCAATGCTGTGAAAACGGGAAATAAGGTCAGTAGCCGTCTTTTCGCCTACTCCCGCAACGCCCGGTATATTGTCCGAGCTGTCCCCCATAAGACTTTTAAGCTCTATCATCTCAGGCGGAGTAAGACCGTATTTTTCTTTAAGCGCCGCCTCGTCGTAATTGATTATTTCGGGTCTGCCCATTTTTGTAGCCGTAAGCAGAACACGGGTTTTATCCGATATAAGCTGGAGCGAATCACGGTCGCCCGTGGCTATTACACATTCGTCGCCGTTTTCCTCGCAAAGCCGTGACAGGGTGCCTAAAATATCGTCCGCCTCGTACCCCTCGCACTCTATGCAGGTATAGCCCGCAAGCCTAAGCCACTCCTTCATAACGGGCATTTGCTCCGCAAGCTCTGCCGGCATTCCCTTTCTGCCTGCCTTATAAGCGTCGTATTTTTTGTGCCTGAAGGTCGGGGCTTTAAGGTCGAACGCCACCGCCACTCCGTCCGGCTTTTCGCTTTCAAGCAGTTTATTTAAAATATTTATAAAACCGTACACTGCGTTTGTGTATCTGCCGTCCTTGGTAGTAAGCAGTCTGACGCCGTAAAACGCGCGGTTTATTATGCTGTTACCGTCTATCGCAAGCAGCTTCAAAATATCAGCTCCACATACTTATATATTTTACAGTATAACATTATTTTTTATTATTGTCACCACCTTTTTAAAAAAATTTGACTATTGTTAATATTTCGTATATAATCTTCTTTATGAAGATTGGAAATAAAGAAATAAACGGCTTTGCCGCGCTTGCTCCGATGGCAGGCGTTGCGGACCGCGCGATGCGTGAAATGTGCGTGCGCTTCGGCGCCGCGTTTACCGTAGGCGAGCTTACAAGCGCAAGGGGCATAACCCTTAACGATAAAAAATCGGCGTCGCTCCTCACCTGCTCGGAAAGGGAGCGCCCGTTTGCCTCTCAGATTTTCGGCAGTGTTCCCGAAATAATGGCTGAAGCGGCACGGGCGGCGCTCGGGTTTGCGCCCGATTTTATTGATATTAATATGGGTTGTCCCGCCCCTAAGGTGGCAGGAAACGGCGGAGGAAGCGCCCTTATGAAAGACCCCGTGCTTGCGGCGGATATAGTAAGAGCGGTTGTGAATGCCGTGGATATTCCCGTAACGGTAAAAATGCGCACGGGGTATGACGGCGACAACATAAACGCCCCCGAGCTTGCAAAGAGATGCGAAGCGGCAGGCGCCGCCGCAATAACCGTACACGGCAGGACAAGAGCACAAATGTACGCTCCGGGAATAGATTATAAAACCATAAAAAAAGTAAAAAACTCCGTAAAAATACCCGTTATAGGAAACGGAGATGTTAAAGACGGCAAAAGCGCCCGTTTTATGTACGTGGCTACCGACTGCGATTTTGTAATGGTAGGCAGAGCGGCGCAGGGCAATCCCTTTGTTTTTAAGGAAATTAACGCATTTTTAAACGGAAAAGACTATATACCCCCCACTTTGGAAGAGCGCTTTAAGGTTTTGACCGAACAAATTAAGCTTATGGAGAAGTATAAGGACCCACACATAGCAATGCTTGAGTCGAGAAAGCATACCGCATGGTATATGCACGGACTTGAGGGGGCGGCGCAGCTCAGGCGTATGTGCGGCGAGATTACCTGCTTTGCCGATATTGAACGCATTTGCCAAAAAGCACTTGAACTTAATAACAATGTGTGATAGAATTATAGGGTTAAGTCTTACGAGAGGGAGATTTTAAATGTCGGGACATTCAAAATGGAATAATATTAAGAGGAAAAAGGAAAAGACCGATGCGGCAAAAGCAAAGGTTTTTACCAAAATCGGAAGAGAAATATCGGTTATAGTTAAGACCGGCGGCGCAAACCCCAATGAAAACAGCAAATTAAAGGACGCTATCGCCAAAGCAAAGGCGGCAAATGTTCCTAACGAAAATATTGAAAGAATAATCAAAAAGGCGGCTGGAGACGGCGAAGCCAACAACTACGAGGAGCTTACATACGAGGGCTACGGTCCCTCGGGCGTTGCCGTTGTTGTTGAAACGCTTACCGATAACCGCAACCGTACCGCAGGCGAAATGCGACATTACTTTGATAAGTGCGGTGGCAATCTCGGTCAGAGCGGCTCGGTTACATTTATGTTTGACCGCAAGGGTATGATAAGAATTGAAGCCGAGGGGCGCGACGAGGATACCGTTATGGAGGACGCCTTAGAGGCAGGGGCGGACGATTTTAATTTCGACGGCGATGTGTTTGAAATTTCCACCGACCCTAACGATTTAGGTGCGGTGCGTGATGCGCTTGAAGCAAAGGGTTACACCTTTATATCCGCCGAAACCGAATATATTCCCCAAACAATGACTACCATTGAGGATGAGGAAACCGCCGCAAAAATGGAAAAGCTTATTGATATGCTTGAAGAAAACGACGATGTTCAGGCAGTCTGGCACAACTGGGATATGCCCGAAGACGAGTCGGACGAGGATTAATAAAACAATACATCACAACAAAACCGCAGGCTCTTATAAAGCCTGCGGTTTTGTTATATTTCGGTAACGGACACTTCATTTCCGTGCGCCTGTATAAGTCTTATCAAATCGTCCGATTCTAACCACACGGTTGCCGTGTTATCGTTCGGATGTACGCCGATTTTATGACCCGTAAACTCTGCGTCAAGGAAGAAATGCACTCGGCTTTCCTTATCGTTTAAAAGTCCGAGCGGCGTTACGGAACCGGGTGTCAGCCCCATAAAGGACATCAGATCCTCCAGAGGCGCAAACGAAAGCTTGCGGAGTCCGTTCCTTTTTCCGAATTCCTTTAAATTCACCCGTTTTTCCCCGCGCACCGTTATAAGGTAATAATTGCTTTTCTTATCTTCCCGAACAAAGAGGTTTTTAGCGTCCCACTCAGGGTACAAGCATCATTTCCATTGCAGACAGTTCAAGGTTTGCGGGAAGCAAATCAACATTTTCCTCGTGATGCAGAATACCGAAATTCGGGTTTCCGTTTTCTTCACGCATTATCTCGGATAACTTAGTGGTAATGGTAGTCGGCAGACTGTCATTATCTTTCCATCCGAGACAGGTCGTGAGGTCGCCCTGCGGATCGGCATCTACAAGGAGTACCTTTTTACCTTGCTTTGCAAGCCCTATCCCTAAATTGACCGTTGTGGTGGTTTTGCCTGTGCCGCCCTTCTGATTGCAGATAGCAATGATTTTACAGTTAGGCATTGGCTTTCCTCCTTTCGATTGATTTATAGCCGACTGTGTTCAGACGGCTATGTATCAACGCAGTATTTGTTTTCAACACCCCCTGCGTAAAGCTGTTGCTTTGTGTGGGAAGCACATCGGTCACGGTTTGCGAAACCGTGTCATAGGAATTTCACCTCTGCCGGGTTCTCCGCCAGCTCCGTAGAGAAGTATCATTATCATTCTGACTGTCATCGCCGTATCAGGTGCAGCCTGACACTTTTACCGGGGGGTCTCGCTCGCTCCGTTTCAGAGGTCTTGGCGTACCCGATAAGGTGGCTCATCATCAGAACTAAAGTCCGGTGTGCCTATATATTCAATTTTCAAGGAACAGCGAAAGAGTTGCTCCTAATCGGAGTTAAAAAATAACCCTTTCACTTGTTCGGACTGGGAGAGGTCAAATTATCGGGTGTTTTTGAAAAAAGTTTGAAAAAATTTTTTGAGTTGGGAAAATGAAAAAAGCCGCCTATCCCGATAAAGGAATAAGCGGCTTGCTTATATAGCTCTATATTTTATTTTTTGAAAAGGAAATGACTACGAAACAATACGCACTACGCCCATATGATACATTTCTGCTCCTTCGCTATATCTTACAAACTTTGTATTACCATTCTTCTTAAATTCCTGATATGCCTTTGTGTGTTCCATGCTATTCTCCTTTCGGTATTTCAATTGTTCCTATAACGCAAAAAAGGACATCTTCTAAATTTCTTTAGAAAATGTCCTCTAAGTAATACAATCTTTAATTTTTCAGACTAAGCAATCTGTACTAACCTGTACTAATCTTTTTTTGACTATGCCAAAAATTGGTCAAATCTTGGTCAAAACCCCTTGACCAACTATATATTTTAGTACATCCAAGTGCTGAAACCCTTGATTTTCCTGCATTCTTACTTATCAATAGACTTCATTGTCGGGAATATCGTCCGATATTGCGAATATGTCTTTATATCTTATTATAACTGTGTTTCCGTTACCTGTATTTTATGCTCTGATTTCATAAATCTACACAAATCTTCATAATTGGTCGCAAATCAGTCGCATATTGGTCGCAATGTCGCAACCGTGATAACATCACAGATTATTTTTGGTGCTGACTATGTGATACTTTTCACCATGCTACCATTACACCATATTCCCGCAGCAACATAGCCAGCTAGTAATAATTTGTGTCATTTTCTTCATAGTGTGTCCCCCTTTTGTATTATCAAAGATATCTTTAATTGCATCATAGCAGATGCCTGCGGAGACAATGGAAACCAATGTCATAATTATGTAGGGAATATTTGGAATCGAACCAAAACCTGTTGCCAACAAATTAGCAAAAATATAATATCATTTTTTCAATAATATCGCAACCTGCTAATTACCAGACTGAGCCTTTTTCTGTTTAGCGAAATACTCGTCAAAATTGATAAGCTCCGATTTCTTCAAATCCTTAGTAGCTTCTGCATAAATCTGCATCGTTGTTTCTGCATCCGCATGTCCCAGAATATCCTGCATAGCTTTAATGTTTACACCTGCTTCACACATTCTGGTTGTAAAAGTATGTCTCAAAGAATGGTTGCTAAATTTGGGAAGAATAACTGCATTATCTCGGTGATCTTTATCAAGTACCTCGAAATTGCAGTCTCTAATAATTCTTCTAAGAGCTTTATTAAGTGTGCCTTGATGCTGAACATTACCAAAACGATTTACAAATATAAAATCTCGATAACCATCAACAACAGCTTCACTCTTAATTCCACATTCTTCTTGATATTCCTTTTCCATGAGGAAAGCTTCTTTTACGATTGGAAGCATGGGAATTGTTCTCTCACCTGCTTTTGTCTTAGTGGTATTGATTGCGAAAATCTGTCCTGCCTCTGTTCTGGTGCAGTAATATACCAATGTATGATTCACATTGATTAATTCTTCCTCTAAATCAATATCACACCATCTAAGCCCTGTGATTTCTCCAACACGCATCCCAGTCCATAACATGATAGTAAAAATAGGATACCATCTGTGATACTGCCCATGCTTGCTGAGAAACTTCTCGAATAACTCCTGCTCTGGAACTGTTAATGCTCGTCTTTTTTCGACTTCAAAATTCCGAGCTTTCTTCAGTTCTTTTAAAGCGTTGTCAGAAGGATTATATCTAAGATAATCATCCTCAACTCCAAGCTCTAATACTTGATGCAGTACAGTGTGGATACTGTCGATTGTATTAACCTGTATATTTCTTTCATCCGCCAGATAATTATAAAATCCCCTAACATCTGAACGCTTCAAATCAACGAGCCTGCTCTTGCCAAAATCTGGTTCAACAAACATGGTATACATGTATTTGTAATTAGAGAAGGTATTATCTTTAAGACCTCTCTTAAGCTGTACCCAACTATTATACAAATCATTGATGGTAAGATTATTCTTATCCGATCTAACACCATCTAAAACATCTCGAAGCACATCCAATTCTTTTTCTCTTAATTCCTCAAGAGTAACTGCACTAATAGAGTGCCGACCGCCTCGCTTGTCTCTCCATTTGAATTCATAAGTTCCGCTACTTCTCTGGTATTCGCCTTCTTTCAAAACTCTGTTTTTATTATCTTTGCGTCTCTCTACTGCCATGTAAAATCTCCTTTCATAACAACAAAGAGAAC
>ERZ773178.2073-NODE-2073-length-19498-cov-7.283341_pt1 | contig 19498 bp, 20 predicted proteins | sample MGYA00580533_ERZ773178 | MGnify/ENA primary metagenome ERZ773178 (study PRJEB29015, sample SAMEA2737859) | human gut metagenome | biome: human gut; feature: human-associated habitat; material: faeces | place: China | collected 2012 ...
TGCACTCAATTTCGCATTTTAACTCTTTACCCCAACTATTGACAAAGAGCCTATAAAAAAACGGGTTGCCGCAGGGCAACCCGTCAATTTTCCGATTAAAATTAAGCTTTAATTTTCTTAACCGAAACTACTGCGGCTCCAACGCTCAAAGCGAGAACAGCAAGTGCAATCGGAGAAGAAGTATCGCCTGTTTTCGGAGATGTACCGTTCGGTTCAGAAGCGGCAACATCGGTAAGTAAAATAACTTCGCCGAATTCGGCAAACGCACCCTTAACAATTCCGTTTAAAACGGTGGTCTCGATCTTAACAACCGTACCGTCAGCCTTCTTAAGAAGTAAAATTGCTTTGGTGTTTTCCTTTACGCCCGGAACACTAAACTCAACCGTTACAGGGAATTTAACAGTGCTGCTGTCAGCGGCGCTGATTATCTTGTGATCTGCAACCTTAAGGTTCTTGTTTTCCTTCTGGAGATCCGTAATTACGCTGTCAAAAGCAGCTGTGTTTCCGGTTGCGTTTTCAAGCTTGATGCTGATATCCTTGTTGCCAGCGTCCTTAGCTGTTACCGTTGTTACGGTTCCCTGCTCTTTTTCCGGAGACGGAGCAGCTGAAACGGTTGCAACAAAAGCCGTAAGAGCCAATGCCAAAGTAATTACTGTTGCTAAAAGTTTTTTCATAATGATTTTTTCCTTTCATATCATTTATTGTTTTATATAAAATACATCCAAAAGCAATTCATAAAGCTGAGTTTCATCTGCTGTAAAGGTTTCATAGGTGCCATCTGAACCATTTACACCTTCAACCCCACGAAAATCGAAACTTGCCTTAAGTGCTTCAGATGCAAGATATGCCGCACTCGTTGCATCAACATTCGTAACTGTGTTGGAAGATAGCTTATTATACATTTTGATCGGCAATGTCAAATCTTTTAAAACCGCCTTTTTAGCCTGAGCCGTAAAGCTTTTAATAAATGACTTCTGCCTTTCGAGCCTTGGAGCATTGCTCTCGCCTCGATACCTTAAATAAGTCAAAACATTGCTCCCGGTAAGAGTAATATCAGCACCCGATTTAAACGCCGGATTGACCGCAGTCATATTTTCGCTTATACTCACAGGCACCCCGCCGACGGAATCCACGATATCCTTTAATGAATTCATAAATATCGTATAATAACCGCTTATCGGGATATCGTACAAGAAGCCTGAAACCGCCTTGACCGTAAGCTCTGATGACTGTTTATCATCGCTTCCGTAAGTATACGCTAAGCACAACTGCTGTTTTGAAGTGGCGAAATAATCGCCGTTTATATCATAAGAATCTACATTTGCTATTGTATTTCTTGATATCGAAATTACATTTACCGACTTGCTTTCGGAATCGAGCGAAACCAAAAACAGTGCGTCCGCCTGATGTTTTTTTGAAGCGCCCGGCTGCAGACGGTCAACACCGATAATAAGTATATTGACCAGCTTGTCGTTATAATTATAAGCGGCACCGTTATAATAAGCATCCGCGTCATCAGGTAACGACTCGTCCCCCGCCACGGGCAGCTTAGCCAAATCGGGATTGAGCTTTTTCCTGAGCTTATTTTCGCCGATTTTAAGTACGGCAAAATATGCGGAAACCGCAACCACGACAACAGCAAGCAATATTGAAAAAACAACTATAAGTCTTTTGTGGGTATTTTTCTTAAGATGTTTGTTTTCGGCTGTCATATATCAAGACCCCTTGAACGAGATAGCGTTCTTCAGTCTTACCGGTACAGGTGGAAAGTGTTATTATTCGGTCGTCGGCAGTTACCCCTGTCTGCGAGTCGAAGTATGAACTCATACCCTTGTTCAAAAAAATATCTGAAATATATTCGTTTCTTACCGACTCGTTTGTAAAATCATAAGAAAGAAGTATATGCCTGTCATCCACTATATGCGCCGCAAAAATACGGTATTTCATTATTCTGCCGGGCATATAAATGTTGATTTCCCTGTTTTCGTCGAAAAAAGTTCTGTTACGATATTTTTTGAGACTTCCGAACATACTGCCGTTTTTCATATTATGTCCGTATATAACAGTATTGAAATCGGCAAAATCCATATCGTTATAATCTTCGGTATAAATTGCGCCGTATGCGGACTTCTTATTTTCAACAGTATGTGTAAGATAATATGCGTTATCGTCTGCCCTTCTGAGTATAGGGTAATCAATCACGGTTCCCGGAATATTTATCCAAGCATATATATCCGGATTGATTTTTTTAAGCTTTACAAAATCAACCGGAGGCTCGACATATGCCGCAGTATTTCCGGAAGCCGAATCAGACGAGACATACGCCTGTGAACGCAGCTTATCCGTATTGTCCGACCGCATTGTCACGATGATATAAGCTCCGCTCGCAACAAAGCAAGCTATTGCCAAAATCAAAACTATTACCCAAACCCTGTTGCGTGACCTTTTCGTTATCCTACACCTCGCAAATATGCAGTCGTCAATTATACATAAATTATACTATCTGAGGCTTTAAAAGTCAATATCAATAATATAAAAAAATTTTCGGATTATATTGTTATTATGCATATAACGAACAATAGGATCGGAAAAAATTTCGTTCCTATTGTTTATTCTGATATTTTGTTTCTTCTTAAAAGCTTCGAAAGCATTTGATCGCACAGCTCGCAAGTCAAATTCTCCTTAAGCAGTAACAACATAATCCCGTATATTCCGAAAAACAAAATTGCTCCGACCGCCAAGCTCCAGAAGGCGCCGAGATTCAAAATCGTTCTGAAAAATACGGTAACGGCAATTCCGGCAAAAAGAGAAATAAGGATTTTAAAATACGAAATACTTAACACCAAGCCTTTAATATCTTTTATCAAAGCACGGTACTGAACAGCCAACACCACAAACTCCGCCGCAAGCGTCCCTATGGCAGCCCCCGAGGATGCAAAGGAAGGTATTAAAGCTGAATTTAATATAAGATTGATAACAGCACCGGCTATCTCAGAATAAAGAACCTGCTTTTCACGCCCTAAAGGCACCAAAACCTGTATTCCGAGTACATTTGTTATTCCTATAAGTACTATTGTGGGTGTAATTATTTGCATAGGCAACTTTGCCGGTAAAAACATACTGCCCGACAAAAGTAAAATGCTTTCGTTTGCGAAGATTATAAAAAACACCATAAGGGGAAGTGAAATAAGCAAAACAAAATTCAGCGCTTTTTTTACAAGCGAATAAAATTCGTCCCATTTTTCTTCTTCCGCAAGGCAAGACATACGCGGCAAAAGCACCGTCCCGAGTGATGTCACAAGAGAACACAATACATTTTTCACCTTTACGGCCGTATTATAATAACCGACATCAGTATCGGTTTTTATAAACCCAAGCATAACCGTATCGAGATTTGTATAGATTGTAGTTGCTACGGACATTGCAAAAAAGACCAATATTGCCTTAAAGTGTCTTTTTAAATTGTAGTTACCGACAGGCTTTAGATATACAAACCTTCTGAGTCTTATAAAATTCAAAAGACCTGAACCGGTTGCGGCCAATATTGATATTCCGCCGTAAGCAATATAATCCGAACGAGTATGGACAAACCCAAACATAGCCGCTACGGATACAAGCTTGAACAGTATAGATACCGTTGTTATATATGAATACTGTTCGAGTGCCTTATACAGCCATTCAACACCTATCGTATTAAACAGTATCGTAACGCCCATAACAAGGAAAAGTGTTTTCTCTTCTCTCAGCCTCGGCACAACCGCTAAAGACACCGCAAACACAAGATAAACTACTGCAGTCATAAAAAGATTTATAATCATTATTTCCTGCATAGTACGGGAAAGCTTTTCCTTATCGTCCCTTACCCTTGCGCATACGCTTATTCCGTATGTGGGTATACCGAGCTGCGCAAACATTGAAAAGTAATATACAACAGATGTCGCAAATGAAACCTTTCCTATGTTCTCAGGTCCCAAGACCCTTGAAACATACGGATAAGTTATAAGAGGGAAAATGAATGCCGATGCCGTGAGTATGGCATTCATTATAAAATTGAATTTTGTAGAATGCTTCATATTTCTTCTTTAAGTTGTACTTTACAGCCGTCATCCGCCGACAGCATCAGACAAAGAGAGCCCAACAATAACCAGAACAGCGCGGTGTTAGGTGTCTGTTGATAGAACATAGTTCCTTGAAATATTGCACTTATAACCAATGAGCATACCGTAACCGTACACACAAGCACCGCAGGGAAATATTTTTTGTCCACTGTCCATATATTTTTGAAGATTTTTACAACACAGGTTACTGCCAAAATTAAAACTATCAAAATTCCCGGCAGTCCCTGAGAAACAAAAACATTCAAATAATCGTTATCAAGCGTATTAAATTCCCACAGTCCGTTCGACACCATATATGAATCCGGATAATTTGCCTTTGCATACGGCAAAAGACCGTTGAATGAAACTCCTGTCAAGGGTTTATCAAGCGCAATATTAATTCCGGTTTCCCAAATAGCAAATCTGTTATTGCTGACATTTTCCTTAATATCGTACCCTCTGTTTACCACATATTGATTAAGCTTTGTATCGGTTGGGTTTTCAGTGCTTCTATCTTCCTCCTGCGATACGACAAATGCATTATAACCCTTTTGGATAACCTTAGGCAAAGCCGCCCCGGCAAGCGCTACAACCGCAACCGCAATTATAGAAACGGCTTTTTTGAATACAGCCTTTTTGCCGTGTTCGTCATGATATTTACGGAATAAATAGAAGAACAGAGCGAATCCGAGCACACAGCCGGCAGTAACCATACCGTTTCGCGAATCGGAAAGCGCAATGTAAAAAACCATGATCACAATATCAAGAGCAAGTAATCCCGTTATAACCTTTTTTTTGAAAAACCACATAAAATATCCGGAAATAGCTACTGAAATACAGCACATAACCGAGCCTAAATTGGGATCTTGGAAGGCTCCCCAAAGTCTTCCGAAGAAGAAGCCGGAAACAACCTCGTAATTATTGTTGTTCGGGTCGCGGTACGACATTCCGTAACCGATTATGAGCATACCGCAGCTTATAATAACAAGCAAGGTAACATATGCCAAATACATACCGAAAATAATGCGAAGCTCCTTTTCGACCGTCTCGCATTTTCTCTCAGGGTCGTTAAGGAATAAAATTAAGAAATAAAAGCACCATAAAACAAAAACAACAATGCTCTGTTTGTCGAAATACCGAATATTAATTACGGTCGAAAAAGCATAACTCGCCAGAAGCAGTAAGACCCAAATAAGACCGTAAGACTTAATAAATCTCTTTACGGACAAAAGTCTCCAAAGTAAAATTACGCCGCCGAACAAAAATGTCACATACATCACAACCGATACAATCGGTTTTCCGTAAGTTAAATTACAGGTTCCCAACATCAAATAAACAAAAAACAGAATTTTGAATGATGTTTCCGACTTATTTCTCAAAGTATAGTCAGAAATAATATTCATACTTAAACATCCCCTTTAAGCGCTGAGTGCCGCCGTCAAATATTCACCGTTCCTGATTTTTTTCGAAACACGGATCACATTTGCATACATTTCTTTATATTCCTCATCGGTTATACCCCTGAGTTTTTCAGGTATTTCATCCGTAGAAGAAACCGTAATACCCACGCCGTTTTCCTCCACAAATTTCGCAAGCGCCGCCTCTTTCCATATTATAACCGGAAAAACCGAAGCCAAATACAAGGATGTTTTATGAGGATTATTGTATCTTAAGTACTCACCGTAAGCTCCGGTGCAGGTTCCAGGGCTGCTTCCGTCCCAAATAAGACCGAAGCCGTTACAAAGCTTGTAAGGCAAAATATCTGCCGGAAAAGAACCGTTGTAATGCAGATTTTTCTTATCGTTTTCCTTATAATTTGCACCGTAAAGCTCAACATTCACACTGTCAGGGAGACTGTAAATGTACCCCGATTTATTCTCATCGAGATTTCCCGCAATGATAACCGTATTCGGCTTTTTTAAAGCTCTGTTCTCAGCAAGGTCGTCAACAGTAACTCCGTCCTCCGGCGGGGCTATAAGATAATCGAAAATTCCAAGCACCGTCGTAGGCGTTTTAATCCCAAGAGAAGCTGTGATTTTTTCCATTTCGGGATTGTGAACTATAAGCCTTGAGCTTTCTCTAAGAGAGCCTACTTCCTCTATTCTCATTCTCACTTTTTGCTTAAGCGACAAATTTTTGTCCTTTATCATTCTCAGCACTTCAAGATCGTGGATGAGTGAGATTATTTCAACCCCTCTGTTCTGAAGCTTTTTAAAGAGACTGCTTATCAGCAGATAATTATTAACAAGCGGCAGTTGTATAAACAATGTATCTCCTGCTTTAAGAGACGAAAGAGCCTCTTTCCAAAGCTTTCCCGTCTTGATGTGCGCGCTTATTTTTCCGAGTACGGAGGCAGAAGTTCTGTCAGCCGCTATTCCGGTAATTTCAATGGCTTTGAAACCCGCCTTTTCGGCAATGCTTGCCGCATCGGCTCTTGCTTTATTCCAAGCCGTTCTGTCTGCCTTGGGCAAACGCTCAACAACATAATATTTCATCACAAATCTCCGTTTTTAAATCATTCTTCTAAATATTTTCTCAATTCAAGCAAATCATCTGTCGGGTGCTTCCTATCGTAACCCGCCTTGATTATGTCATTAAGGCAAGATTTTCTTGCGAAATTCTTTAAAGCCAAGATTTCATTTGCCCACACCGTATCCGAAAGCTCCAAACTTAAAAATCGGGCATTTTCCGTCACCTTTACATCTTTAGGAACACGGTCGGATAAAACGCATGGCAATCCCGCAGTTTGAGCCTCTATTGCGACAATTCCGAATCCTTCGTAGAAAGACGGAAACAAAAATACATCTGCGGCTTGCAACAGTTCATTTGCGTCATTTCGCTTTCCCAAAAACATTATCTTTTCCGAAAGTCCCTTTTGCTCTGCGTAGCTGTGTACTTCATCGTCCATTTCGCCGCTTCCGACGCTTATCATTACGGCATCCTTATCTTTTTTTAATACTTCCTCGAATATATCAATTACCCTGAGCGGATTTTTTTGGTATGAAAGCCGCCCTACATGGCAAACCGCAAACTTATCGCTTATATTAAGCTCTTTTCGTTTTTTATCCCTTATATCGGCGGAATAATCATAATTCTCAGCCTCTATGGCGTTGTGGATAACAACGGCGGAATGTTTTTTAAACATAAATCTCGCAGCACCCTCGGAGCAAGCCAACCGCTTTTTTGTAAAAAGCAGAAGAAACGGTCTGCACAGTTTATGAAGTAAGGTTTTATCCGTATTATCATTATGGCTGTGCGTTATAACCGTTCTGCCGAACAGCCACGGTATAAATTCCGTGATTGCCGCGCCGGCGTCGAGAATATTAAAATAAACCTTTTTATATTCGGGGTGTTCCTTTAATATTTTTGCAAAAGCCCTCCAATGCTCGAAAACGCCTTTGCTCTTTGCAGGAATATAATAAATAACAGAACCGAATTTTTCCGCTTCATCGGCATATGCCATAGTGCTGAAATCGGTCACAAAATCTAATGCGACCTTGCTTTTGTCTACGGACCTTAACAGATTCATAACATAGGTTTCGATTCCGCCTAAATTATCGGTCATTCCGTATACTAATATCCGCCTCAAAATACCCCGTACCTTTCATTCATCTTAAAATATACACCATTCTGCCGATAGACAGAGCTACTGAGCAGTTTTTTTTAAGTATCGCCCATTTAAGTACCTTGAAAACAATGTTGATTCCTTCGGTCTTCGGAAGCAGGTCCGAATAAAGCGGCATATCGCAGATCAGCCCAAACCATTGCTCTTTTTCTTTCCTGCTCATACCGGAAAGCGGATTGTTGTTTCTGCTTAATGCGGAAAGTGTATAGCGCAACAGTCTTCCGCCCAAAACACAAAAAGCTTCTTCACTCATACATCCGTTTTCGGTGCAAAACTCGAACATTGTTTCTATCCTTTTATAGCTGAGACTGAAATAATCCTTTGAAAAACGGTTTGTAATGCTCCCGTTTATACGCTTATAATAATGATAATCTGTGCAATCAAGAGTAACAAGAATTGAAATATGCCCGGCAAAATCAAGATTAAAGAAGTAATCCTCATAAAAAATCGCGTCACAAAACTTAACATTGTTATTTTTTATCACAGACGCTTTATACAAGGAATTCCACTGATAGCCGAAAAGAGTATCCTTTTCAAGCAAAACGGCAGCCTCGGCAATCGCCTTTTTCCCTTCATACCTTTTGCTTTTCGGAGCTATTTTAACAGAAGAAATGTGCTTACCCGAACGGCTGAAATGCTCTTCCGTAAGTCCCCACACTACCTCGTCGGCTCTGCCGTTTTCGGTACATGCATATGCCTTTTCATAAAGCTCCGGGTCTATAAAGTCATCCGCGTCGACAAAGGTTATATACTCTGCGGCTGCTTCACGCATACCTGTATTTCTGGCATTTCCGGCTCCGCCGTTTTTTTCTAATGAGATGACCTTTAAGCGGCTGTCCCTCTCTGAAATTCTATTGAGAATTTCAAGACTGTTATCGCCCGAGCAATCGTCAACGCATATAAGCTCCAAATCGGAAAAAGTTTGACTTAAAACGCTGTTTACCGCTGTTTCAAGGTATTCCTCCGAATTGTATACAGGCATAATAACGCTTAAAAGCGGTTTTTTGCTCATTTTATCTTCCCGCCTTTAACTTTGCAAAGGTCTTGGTATCGCCCGATTTCACTTTGGAAATAACCTTGCCCTCAAGATAGGTGAGACCCGTATTGTTCCATTTTATCGGCATAAGCATTATCTTCATATATTTAGAATTCGGCTTTGCTGTCCTTACGGCTTTTCTTGCCCTTTCGGAAGAAATCATTTTTTTAATTTCTGCCTTTTTCTCGGCAGGCGAGAGCGTGCAATTTTTATTGGTGACATTTTCAATACAGCCGATTATTCTTTCAATGTAACGCCTTGAAAGAAATTCCTCCGCTTCCGGAGAATTAATGCCCCAGTAAGCGAACATTTCTTCAAGCCAGCCGTGCTCTTCCTCTCGCTTTTCGTACATATCGCTTCTGTACTTGGCGGTTTCCGATTCGGAACGCTTGCGTATAAAGTGATAATACTTCTTTGAAGTCACGGTCACGCGCTCTATATCCCTTACAATGCTTAAATTGAACGGGAAATCATCCCAGAAGGTCTGCGGGAAATAAAGCTTATTTTCAAGAATATAGCTTGACAAATAAAGCTTGTTCCACGGAGTATAAAGGAGATTTTTGTCATACAGCTTATAAGCGTTTTCCCTGAATTCTTCCTTTGTGTTATAAATTGCGTCGGGACAATACTGCTCCTGTACGAATTTTTCGGTATCGCTGTAATAAGTGTCGATATAATAACCGGCAACCACAAGCTGGGAATTGTTGCGTTCGGCAAGATTATACATATCCTCAAGCATTGTAGGCTCGGTCCAATCGTCCGAATCCATAAAATACATATATTTGCCGACAGCCTTATCAATAGCGACATTTCTTGCGCTCGGCGCGCCGCCGTTTTCCTTGTGAATGACCTTTATTCTCGGGTCCTTCGCGGCATATTCGTCGCATATTTCACCGCTTCGGTCCTTCGTTCCGTCGTCAACGCAGAAAAATTCCCAATCGGTGAGGGTTTGTTTTTGTATGCTCTCGATTGCCTGGCCTACATAATCCTCAACGCCGTATACCGGCATTATTACACTTATTTTTACTTCACTCATCATTTGCCGAACTCCTTATCGGTAAGCTCAAGTGCCGAGGCAATGACCTTATCCATATCATAATACTTATACTCGGCAAGTCTGCCGCCGAATATCATATTCTTCTTTTCCTCCGCCAAGGTCCTGTATTTTTGGAACAAGGCGGTGTTTTTTTCGTCGTTGACAGGATAATACGGCTCCATACCCTCTTTCCAGTCGGCAGGGTATTCACGGGTTATAACAGTTTTATCGCTCTTTGCGCTTTCAAAGTGCTTGTGCTCTATTATACGGGTATACGGAATTTCACGCTCCGTATAATTTACAACCGCAACGCCCTGATGGTTTTCTTCGTTGAGAACTTCGGTCTCAAACTTAAGACTGCGGTATTCAAGCTTGCCGAAGCAATAATCGAACAACGAATCGAGCGTACCGGTATACAAAACTTTTTCAGCCATACCGTCGAATTTTTCACGGTCGGAATTATAATCGGTGTTAAGCATAACATCACAGCCGTCAAACAGCTTGTCCGTAAGGACATTATAGCCGCCGATCGGTATTCCCTGATAGGGGTCGTTGAAGTAATTGTTGTCATATATATAGCGAACTGGAAGACGCTTTATTATAAAGCTCGGAAGCTCAGTGCAGCTTCTTCCCCACTGTTTTTCGGTATATCCCTTAATAAGCTTGCGGTAAATATCTTCACCGACAAGGCTGATTGCCTGTTCTTCAAGGTTTTTAGGTTCTCCCTTTATTACAGAGCGTTGTTTATCTATTATTTCCTTAGCCTCAGCCGGGGTTCTTATTCCCCACATTTTACTGAATGTATTCATATTAAAAGGCATATTGTACATCTCGCCCTTGTAGCAGGCCACGGGGCAGTTTGTATATCTGTTAAACTCAGCAAGAGAATTTACAAAATCCCAGACTCTCCTGTTTGAAGTATGAAAGATATGCGCTCCGTATTTGTGTACATTTATGCCCTCAACATTTTCACAGTATATATTGCCGCCCAAGTGCGGTCTTTTTTCAAGCACCAGACAGGTCTTACCGTTTTTAACCGCATGGTATGCAAACACGGCGGAAAAAAGCCCTCCGCCCACCAACAGGTAATCATACTTTTTCATATGGTTTCTCCTCACAATATATAATATGATAAATTATTATATCAATCAAAACAGTAATTGTCAATTAAAATTAAAATATCAGAGGTTCTGTTCACCGTCATTATCACTGTTTTTGACAGCGGAATCTGACCGTATATCTCTTATCAGAGTAACCGTTACAAAGGCACAAACACAAACCAAAATCGCTATTCCTCCGACAATTACACCGTTGTAACCGTTTTTTTGAGATTTCGTATGGTTGAAATCTTCCGAATCGAATCCTTCGAATACTTCATCCGCATAATCGGTATTCTTATCTGCCGCTGTACAGACAGAAAGTATAAACAACCTTTTGTTTGCGACCGTAATATACTGACTGACAGTATACTCGCCGCCGCTGTCACTTGAAGACATACAGACCTTGGCGAATTTTTGACCGCTTTTATCCGTAATTTCGCTCCCTAAGTTGCTTATACCGATTATTTCCGGAACCATTGTGGTTATATTCTCATCAGAAAGATTTGAAAAATTTACTACGGCACTTGAAAACTCTGTTTGCTTTACGGAAAGTTTTATCTGCTTTGTGTTATCGCGGTTTACAGCAAGGTATTCTATACTGTTTTCCTTACAATAGCTTATAAGCTCGTCCTCTGTAATACCGAGAATTGCCGCAAGCTCTTTTTCATTTTCGCCTGACGAAAGCACCGTAAATTCTTTACCGGCATTAATTTTAACTTTCGTATCAGCCGCAAATACAGAGAGTATCAATACCGGAATTACCACCGCGATACAAATTAATCTTTTAAACAAATCAATCACCGCTTGACATTATTCTGCCTTTTTGCGGCAGTGAGCGTATTGCACATAAGCATTGCTATTGTCATAGGTCCTACTCCGCCGGGAACCGGAGTTATTGCGGAAGTCTTTCTACTTACCTCTTCAAAGTCCACATCACCGCAAAGCTTACCGTTTTCACGGTTCATTCCGACATCTATAACCACTGCGCCGTCCTTGACCATATCCGCAGTTACAAATCCCGCCTTACCGACAGCCGAAACCAAAATATCAGCATTTTTACATATTTCCTTAATATTTTGGGTTCTTGAGTGACATACGGTAACCGTACCGTTTGCGTGAAGAAGCAACATGGCCATAGGCTTACCCACTATATTTGACCGCCCGATAACAACGCAGTTTTTCCCCTCGGCATTTATGCCCTCGTATTTGAGCATTTCCATTATACCTGCCGGCGTACAGGGTACAAAATCGTAGTCCCCTGTCATTATTCTGCCCACATTTTGCGGATGAAACGCATCAACATCCTTTTCGGGTGAAATTGAATTTATAACAAGTTTTTCATCTATATGCGACGGCAGCGGCAGCTGACAAAGTATTCCGTTTATGCTCTTTTCGGCGTTAAGGGTGTCAATAAGAGCTATCAGCTCCTCTGTTTTCGTGCTTGCGGGCATTATGTACTCCTCGGAAATTATTCCGAGAGCCTCGCAGGCCTTTTTTTTATTGGCAACATATATTTTTGAGGCGGGATCGTTACCTACTATTATTACCGCCAACCCGACGGTGATACCTTTTTCTTTAAGACACGCAACCTCGTTCTTTACCTTTTCCTTAACCTCTGCCGATATGCGTTTTCCGTCAATTATCCTGCTCATTATGTTCCTCCGTACCGTCCTTTTGTTCTTCGGCATTTTCACCGAACAACCCGTCATATGCCGCATCGGCAGAGCCTTCGGCAAAACGGCGGCGCAATACCGCAAGCGCCGCAACGCCCGCAATGCAAACAGCAAATGAGAAAAGGCATGAAACCTTAAGCTTTCCTATCATAAGGCTGTCGGTTCTTAAAAGCTCGATAAACCCTCTGCCGAAGCCGTACCAAACGCAGTACATAAGTGAAATTTCACCGCTGAAGCGGCGTTTTTTACTGAAATGATTAAGAATAAAAAATCCCGCGATACACCATATGGATTCATATAAAAAGCACGGGTGGACAAGTCCCTCGCCCATTTCGGAAATTGTTTTTTCGCTCTGCATACCCCACCAGCTACTGCCGGTAAAGGCACCGTACGCCTCTTGGTTTACAAAATTTCCCCAACGGCCTATGCCCTGTCCTATTAAAAATCCCGCAGCGGCAACATCAAACATATCAAGTATTTTGATCTTGCGCAGCTTACACATTAACGCTCCCGAAACAAACGCGCCTATAACCCCGCCGTAAATGGCAAGTCCCGCAAAACCCGACGATGTTCCGAAGCCGAAAAAGTCGCCTATACCGTTTAGCTTTTCGCCGTCGAATATTACATAATAAGCCCGTGCGGACAGTATCGCTATCGGCGTTGTGACAAGTATTACATCAAGCATACGGTCGGGGTTGAGATTATACCGCCCCGCATTTTTAAGTCCGTATATCAAAGCCAGCAAAAAGCCGGTTGCGATTATTATGCCGTACCAATAGATGTCCCAATGTCCCTTGCCTATCGGTATTGTAAAGGCTATCGGCGAAAGCTTTAAATGTATTCCGAAAATAGTAACATTATAGTTCATAATCAGTCTCCGTTCGGTTTTACGACCGAAAGCACGGTCTTATTGCTGTCAAGCAGCATAAGCCGCTTAAACACATCCTCGGCGGTAACGGTTTTCAAATATTTGATTTCATCAAACAAACCGCTGTCCGACATTGCGCAGCTTACCAACTGCATTGCTATCGCCTCGGTACTGTTGAATATCCGTATTGCGTCACCGTACATGGCACAGCGTACCGCGGAAAACAGCTTTTTATCTATTCCGTCGGTTTTCAGTCGTTCAATTTCTGTCTTTATTTCATTAGCAACACGCTCGGGATCTGACGATTCACCCTCGAATATCGTACAGGAATACCCTCTTCCCGTAAAATATTCGGTAGAAAATTCATCGTTTATAAGTCCCTCATTCACAAGTTTTTTATAAAGAGGAGAGGCATCACCCGCTATGATTTCGAGAAGAATTGAGGTGCATATTTTTTCTTTTACGGTTCTTTCGGGGGCATTTACCGTTTCTTTATATCCGAAGCAGAAAATCGGCTGTGCGACCGATAGCTTTTGCTCTACAAAAGGCTTTAATATTTCGTCCGGCTCCTCGGGGTCCTCCCTTGCTATCGAAAGCGGTTCGGTTTCCTTTATGCTTGCGTTTATCTGCGCCAAAACCTTTTCGGTGTTTACATTTCCGGCTATGCAGATAAACATATTTGACGGATTATAGAATGTATTGTAACACTTATAAAGCAGTTTATCGTCTATTTCCGCAATTGACTCAACCGTACCGGCTATATCAATTCTGACAGGATGGTTTTTATACATCGCAAGCAGCATATTAAACATAACGCGCCAGCCGGGACTGTCGTCATACATTTTTATTTCCTGACCGATTATACCCTGCTCCTTTTGCACGGTTTGCGCCGTAAAATAAGGCGACTGAACAAAATCAAGCAGTATTTGAAGATTATCGTAAAATCTGTCCGAGCAGGAGAAGAGATAGCAGGTCTTGTCAAACGAGGTAAAGGCGTTTGCGTAGGCACCTGTTTCGGCGTATTTTGTAAAGGCGTCTCCGTCCTCGCTCTCAAAAAGCTTATGCTCAAGAAAATGAGCTATACCCTCCGGCACACTGGTCTCCTCCCCGTTTACCGAAAAGCAATTATCTATCGAGCCGTATTTAGTTCCGAATATTGCGTAAGCAGAGCTGTACTGCGATTTTTCGAGAATGTATATTTTAAGTCCCGAGGGGTGAACCGCCTTGACATAGCTTTCCCCGATAGCGCTTTCAAAATATTGTTTTTGCATTATTCTGCCTCCTGCGGTAAAAGCTTATAAACCGTATGGAGATTTACTCCGTTAGCGGTCTTAATAATATCTGCCCGTGTAATTTCGGAAATTCTTTCGGCAATATCTTCGGGAGAATAAAGCTCCTTATTGTACGCCTTAACGGAATACCACACATCGAGCGAGTTTTGACTGTCGTTATAAGTCGAAAGGGAGTCCCTTATGCTTTTAAGCGACGATTGAAATTCGAAATCCGAAAACTCACCGTTTTTTACGGCAAGCAGCTGTTCAATAACCGCTTTTTCCGTTTTATCGGTGTTTTCCTTTTCAACACCGGATTCAACCAATAACAAACCTTTTGTTCTCAACGCCGAAGCGGAACAATAATAGCAAAGGCTCATTTTCTCACGCACATTTGAGAAAAGCCGTGAATACGGTCCGCCGCCGAAAATATCCGTCATTACCATAAGCGGAAGCGACTCGGAATCGTCTCCGTATACAGAAGAGGAAAATCCCATTACAAGCTTTCCCTGCTGTACCGGCATTTTTTCTGTCACGGTAATCGGCTCGGGTCTTGCTTCGGTCGGTTTATTTTTCGTACAATCGGTTATATTGTGCCTTTCACAGCCGATAAAATTGTCCGCTATATCGTCAAAAAGCTTGGCAGGGAGCGCCGCGCCGATAATTATTATTCTGATATATGCCGTTTCAAGCATATCGCGCCATGCGGTAAACAGGCTTTCCCCCGTGATTTTTTCCACATCTTCGACGGTTCCGCATTTGGGAATTCCGTAAGACTCGCCCTTATACATTTCTTCAATAAGACGGTTTTTGGCATAAATTCGCTTTTCACTCATTTCACCGTTTATATGCTCGATCGCCTTGCGCTTTTCTCTTGCAAGATCCTCTGCGGCAAATGCCCCATTCTCAACCTTCGGTGAAAAAACAAGACTTAAAAGCATATCTATTGCCTGCTTTAAAAGCGATTCGCTTTCAAAAGTAAATCTATCGTTTATAACCGATATGCGCATTTTCAAAATCTGATAGTCACCCGTCTTTTCAGCCGTTGCGTCAAGCCGTGCGCCGTAAAGTTTATCAAGCTTGTAATTAAGACGGGAAAAATCGGGGTATTTCTCTCCGCAGGTGGTAAGCATAAACGGCAATAAAGCATATTCCGCCGCAGTTTCTTTTTTAAGAGGAAGATAAAAGTTAAACGAGACCGATGTGGTGTTAAATCTTTCGTTCTTGACGAAAATACCATCTACCCCATCAGCCAATCTATATAATTTTGCAGACATTTAATACCTCCGAAATACATTTTTGCGGCAGAAACCCGTACCGCACCGCCGTTAATACAGATTTATTATAACATATTTCTCATAAATTTACAATTTTTATTTGCAGCAGAATAGTATACAAGCCGATATACATATTTTTTAATATACATATAAATAAACCTGCCGTCACTTACGGCAGGTTTAAAGGAGAGAAACCGTTATGAAATTTCTTATAATAACAAAAAAGCAGCTTATGCTTGCGCTGTGCGCGGTCGCAACACTTGCGGCAATAGTCATAGGTTCCGTATCGGTACGGGCAAATACAGACAGGCGTCTGCCTATTTATTGCGTCGGAACAGACAAAAAGCAAATTGCAATTTCATTTGATGCGGCGTGGGGAAACGATGACACACAAACACTTATAGATATTCTTAAAGAATACAATGTGCCGGCAACATTTTTTGTTGTGGGCTCTTGGGTAGATAAGTATCCCGAATCCGTAAAAGCGCTTTCCGACGCAGGCCATCAGGTTCAGAATCACTCCAACACGCATCCGCATATGCCCCAGCTTTCAAAAAACCAAATGTGCGACGAACTTACAAGCTGTAACGATAAAATTGAAAAAATTACCGGCGTGCGCCCTACTCTTCACCGCCCGCCCTACGGAGATTATGACAATTCACTTATCGAAGCGGTTGAAAGCCTTAATATGCATACGATTCAGTGGTCGGTTGATATAATAGATACAAAAGTAATGTAAAAATCATAATAATATGGTATAATGAATATGTTTAAGTATGATTACACATACATACAGAAATATATCACAAGACGAAAAAATTTTACTTTACTTAAAACTATTGGAAGCATTAGGACAAAGGACGGAAAAAAACAATGATGAAAGAAACAGCAATTTATGCCAGGCAAAGCATAGACAAAAAAGAGAGCCTAAGTATAGAAGGACAAATAGAACAGTGTAAAATACTGTTGAAAGGCAATATTCCGAGCATTTATAAAGATAAGGGTTACAGCGGTAAAAACACCGAAAGACCCGATTTAAAACGGCTTATAAACGATATTAAACTTGACAGAATCGGTAAAGTAATAGTTTATAAACTGGACCGTATAAGCAGGAATATAACAGATTTTTATAAACTTTACGAGATTATGGAACAACACAAATGCCAATTTGTAAGTGCCTCCGAAAGTTTTGATACATCCTCCGCAATGGGTAAGGCAATGATGGGCATACTGGCCATATTCGCACAAATGGAAAGAGAAAACATACAAAAACGAGTTAAAGATAATTATTATTACAGAACCGCAACTACGGGCAGTTGGGCTGGCGGTCCTGCTCCGTTCGGTTTTGCGAACGGAAGAAACGAACAAGGAAAGCCGACATTAAAAGTTATAGAGAACGAAAAAGAAGCCGTTGAATTGGCATTCGCATTGTATAGCGGTTTGGAACATTGTACTTTGGGCGAGGTGGCAAGGAAACTTAATGAGGGCGGTTTTAAACCGCATAAAAGAGATGTTTTTGACAGTGTAACGGTTTCTAAAATATTACAAAACCCGATTTATGTCAAGGCTGACAAGTTGTTATATTCATACTTTAAAAAAAGGAAGATTAAGTTTTTAAATTCCGAAGATGACTGGAACGGCACACGAACAGCACATATTATAGGGAAAAAAGTAGGTAATGCCAATATTCGCTCTTACACCACAATGGAAGAACAGAGTGTGTATTTAACAAATTTCACAGGCTACATACCCAGTGTTCAATATTTAAGTGTTCAAGACCGTTTGGCGGAAAATCAGCAAATAACGAGAAACAACACTATGGGACTGTTAGAGGAGTTGGGCGGAAAAATCAAATGTAAAAAATGCGGTTATGCTGTTAAAGCATACAGCCAAAGCAAATACGGCTTGCCGTATTTAAGTTGCTACGGAGCGAAAAGTTTAAAAGTTTGCGATGCGAAATTCAATAACATAAAATTCTTTGATTTACAAGAAAAAGTCGGAGAAGAAATACAAAAACAATTAGATAAATTAAACGGGCTGTGGTCCGAACGGGTAAAAATGGCACATATGGCGGCCACGGAACTTGAAAAAAAGCAAAATAAACTTGACAAAATAATTGCCGATTTTATTGACAGCGAGGAAAGCAACGAAGTGTTAAAAAAAGCAATGAAAAGTACCATTGAGAAATTACAAACCGAAATAGATGAGTTGGAATATAAATACCGCAGAGCATTAAAATCTTCCTCAACATTAGATGTATATTTGAAACAAAACCGTATAGTATCAAAAGCAATTAACTGCGGTTTAAAATACAGCGACCTTAACACCGAGCAAAAACGGCAAGTAATTGATATGATGATTGATAGAATATACTTAACAAATGACATAAACACTTTTGAGATTGCTTGGAAACTATGATTACAAAACACTTATGAGATTATTTTCTCATAGGTGTTTTTTGCTTTTACCCTATTAATAGAAAAGTTAAGTTAAGATAAGTAAGGGTAAGTTAAGGTATGTTAAGATAGGTAAAGAGAGAACTAAACATTTTTTAATTTATGTTTTTTTCGTTTTAAATTTTTATCTATCATAATTAAATTGAAAGATGAAAAAAGCACTTTTTATTTTTTAAAAAATAAAAAGCGAGGTATTGATTATGAAGATTAATAAAAACAGAAAAAGCATAATTTTAAAAATGAACGAACAGCAAGCGGGCCGACTTTTACAAATGTTGCTAATCTATGAGGAAACAGGCAAAGAGCAAAAAGCAAATGATGACTTTGTAGATTATCTTTTTGAATTAATGAAAACAGACATTGATAAACAAAAAGATATTGCGACAAGAAGAAAAAATTACAGTAAAGGCAAAGGAAGACCGAAAAAGCAAGGAGAGGTTGAATAATGGGTTTAAAAAACGGCGAAAAAAAGAGTATAGTATTATATTACTCTTACAGAAAAACAGAGTTTAAATACCTTTCGGGAAAACAGTTAAAAAATATCATTATGTGTCTTTTGGAATTAGATGAAAAAGGCACTATTGAAGAAGAAAAAGACAGGTTAAAAGCAATAAGGGAAGATAATTTAACTTCTGCTATGTATGACATAATGAAAGACAAAACAGAACGGGCAAGCGAAGAATGGAAAAGGTTGAATGAGAACAGAAAAAAATACAAAGCGGAAAACGATTGTAATACCGAAAGCGAGTGTTTACCTTGCGAAAACACAAAAGACAATTTAAGGAGCATTTCTGACAACGAGATAGGCATTGAGATAATTATTGACAGGGTTAAAGAAATAGATGAAGAACATAAAACACTTATGACAGAAAAAGGAAGAGTTATAAACTACGACCCTGAAAACGAGGATTTTTGCGAGTTGGGTTATTATGTCATTGAAAAATCAAAATTAAAATTAACGGTTGATAATAACAAACTGATTTCTTTTGAAGAATTAAAATAAGAGGCTCTATCCCAAATTTTGTGTAAACGCAGAAATGCGGTAAAAACAGAAATAAA